>Ga0172365_10000046_pt1 | contig 63095 bp, 69 predicted proteins | sample LakKivSesite48cm_FD_114535 | JGI IMG/M metagenome (GOLD analysis project Ga0172365, IMG submission 114535) | Sediment microbial communities from Lake Kivu, Rwanda - Sediment site 48cm | ecosystem: Environmental > Aquatic > Freshwater > Lake > Sediment | place: Rwanda: Western Province, Lake...
CGGTGCGTCCGGAGGATGCAGCACGATTATATAGGCAAGCATTGATCGCCTAGACATTCTCATGGAGAGAGTATCAAGGGAGTTTTACGTCCTATCTAGAATGCATGAGGCCGGCATCGTCAGCGAGGATCGGGCTATGAGCCCCCAAGCAATAGCTGAACTGACCAACACCGACGCGAGCGTGATTGGCGGAATTCTGAGCACGCTCGAGCAACGACAGCTTGTCGGAAAGCTGATTTCTGGCGATAACCCAAGATTCTACGTGTCGTCTCTCGGAATCATAATAGCTAGCGCAATATACACGTGAACGCCCAATGATAAGGGGAGCGCTCATAATCACGCCGGAATATCCCCCTAAGGTACTCGGCCAGACATCGCTGAGAGCGCGAGAGCTAGCTGGGTTCATGAGGGACGAGGGGTTGCTTGTGAGCGCTCTCGTCCACGATGATGTGCTGGTTGGCAACTTCATTGAGGACAGTATAAGGGTCGTCAGGATCAGCAATCCAATACGCACCTACTACTCTGTTCTCACCGTGGAGATGTTCCTTACGACTCAGTTCATACGGGAGGGCAGAAGATTGATCGAGGGAGAGATGGTCGATTTGATCGTATCATTCGAATGGTTGACGTTGGCTTCTGCTTGTGTCCTCAAGATGGGATTCGGAGTTCCACTAATTAGCATCGTCCAGTCGACCGAGCCTCAGAGGAGTGCTTGGAGGAGAGATCCACTCAGCATAACCATCGAGAACTTCGAGAAGTCACTCCTTGCCAAGGCGGACCTCGTGGTGCCCTACTCTACGCAGACCATGAATGTGCTCTCTGGTTACTATCGGCTGGATCAGAAGAGGATAGTCCCCTTCGATCTTCACTCCAAGTATGCGACAAGGGCGCTGTTATCCTTAGTGGACAGTGGAGGTGATGAAATCGAGAGTTCTGATGTTGACGTGGGAATACCCTCCTAGGAAGATAGGCGGGCTCAGTGTTCATGTTCTGAATTTGAGCAGAGGTCTCGCCCAGCTCGGAGTCGAGGTCGAGGTCTTCACCTGCTCCTTCCCGGGACAACCCGAGGTCGAGCACGTGACAGAGAATCTGACGATCCACAGGATTGATGTCTATAACTTCCCCTCCCCCGATTTCCTTTCTTGGACCGTCGGCATGAATCACAGCATGCTCAGCGAGATCGTCTCTCTGCCCAGCCTTCGAGAATATGACTTGATTCATGCACACGACTGGATGGTCCTGCCAACTGCGATCTCACTGAGGAATTTGTTTGGAGCGCCCGTGGTGTATAGTGTTCATTCAACGGAGTATGGGAGAAGAAGAGGAGTTCACACCGACTTTCAGAGGACGATATATGAAACGGAGGGATGGGGTACATACGAGTCATCGGGGATAATCGTCTGCAGCAACTACATGAAGGATCACATAGGTTGGTTGTTCAGAGTCCCACAGGACAAGGTCCGGGTCATACCCAACGGAGTGGAGCCGCCCGAGAAGAGAGAACGACCGGGACTGGATTTCAGAAGAAGGTACGCAAAGGACGATGAGAAGATCGTTCTGTTCGTTGGAAGGATCGTCGAGGAGAAAGGGCTCAACGTATTGATAGGTGCCATGCCGCTCTTGATCAAGTCAGGTGTTCAGGCCAAACTGCTAGTAGTCGGGGACGGATATGCATCTGACAGAATGAAGAAGGTCGCTTGGGATATTGGGGTGTACGACAAGGTCTTCTTCACGGGATACGTGGACGACCTGATGCTAGACAGACTTTTCGGAATAGCAGATGCCCAAGCCGTCCCCTCACTGTACGAACCGTTCGGTATGGTTGCGTTGGAGGGCATGGTCAGGGGGGTGCCTATCGTGGTCTCGGACACTGGGGGGCTGTCAGAGATAGTCGAGCATGAGAGAACCGGACTCAAGGTCCCTCCAGACAACTCCCTCGAACTCTCCTCAGCATTGAGAAGGTTACTGGTGGAGAATCAACTGTCAGAGACGCTGACCAGAAATGCAATGGCGGAAATCCCGAACAGGTTCTCATGGTCGAGCGTATGCGAAAGAACAAAGAAGACTTATGAAGAACTGTTGATAAAATGACGGTGTTCATATCCGTCGAGCGAACGGTGGGCCGTGTGATTTGTCGATTCCCGAAAAAGTGGCTAGAGTAGCGGATGACATTCGGTCAATGAGAATAAGGGGAGCGAGCAGAATCGCTGTAGCAGGCCTCGAGGGTATAAGGGATGCTGCCGATGAGATCTATGCGGAGTCGAAGTCCCCCAGAGCCTTTCTTGACAGAATCAGAGAGGTGGAGAACGAACTCCTGAACACAAGACCTACCGCAGTAGCCCTCCCGAATGGATTGGCCTTCCTCAACAACTCCCTAGACAGAGGTCTATCAAGAGGGGCATCCAAAGAAGAGTTGAAGAAGATTTTGAGTGAGTCCGTCGCGCAATTCATGGAGAGAGTGGCCGAGGCATCGAAGAGAATAGCCGATCTCGCGATGCCACTGATTCCAAAAGGCTCAACGATCATCACTCATTGCCATAGCTCCGCAGCGGTCTCAGTCATGAAGAAGGCAGCCGCAAGCGGATTGTTGCGAGCTATCTACGTCACCGAGACAAGACCTCGATACCAAGGCAGGATCACTGCGAAAGAACTCAAAGACTCTGGCGCCCCTATCAAGTTCATCACCGACTCGGCGGCGGGATTCTACATGAAAGACTCAGATGTCATGGTAGTAGGGGCTGACGCTATTGCGATGAATGGTGATCTGGTCAACAAGATTGGCACGTTCCAGATGGCAATGTTAGCAAAGCATCTCGACAAGAAGGTCTTGGTCGCAGCAGAAACGTACAAGATCGCCACGAAGGCCCTGACTGGAGCCGATGTCCCAATAGAATTCAGGCCCCCGGAGGAGGTCTACGAGCAAGACCCAACCCTGATAGGAAATCCAGAGATACTGAATCCTGCCTTTGACATCACCCCAGTTGAGCTCATAGATTCTATCATAACAGAGATTGGGGTGATGACAGAACCAGAGAGAGAAGTTCCTGCTGTGGCAAAGAAGGCGGGCCTGTTGCCAAGCAGACAAGTATTTTAGCCAGGAGTTGCATCTCGTACACGATGTCCATCTTCAGGGCATATGACATCAGGGGGATATACGGAAAGACCATTGGTATTCAAGATACTCTGAAGACTTCTTTCATATTCGCGAAAAGATTCGGAGAGAGGGGACCAGTCATTGTAGGAAGGGACAACAGGAGAAGCAGCATTCCGATCTCTCTTTCGGCTCTGGCCGGAATCACGGCTGCTGGCGTAGAAGCCGTTGACATAGGGATGGTACCCACACCGTTGCTGTACTTTGCCGTGGCTCACAGCAAGGCCAAAGGCGGTGTAATGGTGACAGCTTCTCATAATCCTGTCTCCTACAACGGACTCAAACTCGTGGAAGCTGACGCTCGCCCCCTCACATATGAGAGTGGAATCCAGGAGATAGAGAGAGAATTCGGAGAAACCAACATCGATTCAGACGCCGACGTCGCTGCTGATGTCAGAAGAGAGGACATCCGAGACGAATATGTTGACTTCATCACGGGAGGGGTCAAGACCTCAGGCGACATCAAGGTGATCTTCGAGCTCGGAAACGGTACTACAGGACCGGTGGTGGAGAAGGTAGCAAAGAGGCTCTCACTGAATGCAACAATCTTGAACAGCGAGCCCAACTCATCGTTCCCAAATGGCATGATCAACCCTGCCAATCAGGATACTATGGTTGGGTTAGCTAAGGCTGTCGTGAAGGGACACGCCGACCTAGGAATAGGTCTAGATGTGGATGGCGACCGGGTTGGAGTGGTGACCAGAAGCGGCCGCTTCTTGTTCGGGGACTTTCTGCTGGCCGTACTTGCGCGAGGGGTCCTGAAAAAACAGAAAGGGGCAACGATTCTCATGGATTCGAGAGCATCAAGATCTGCGATCAACTACATACGTGGGCTTGGAGGGAGCGTCAAGCTGACCCGTGTTGGTCACTCCTACATAGCCAACGCCATGCTAGATGGCTCGTTCCCCCTTGGAGGGGAACTCTCAGGCCACTTGTATTTCAAAGACCACTACTACGGTTACGACGATGGAATATACTGCGCTACTAGATTAATGCAATTGCTATCCGAGGAGGGCCAAGACCTTGAAGAGATACTAGGCGGCTTTGAACAAACGTTTGTCTCACCCGAGATTCGGGTCCAAGCTCCCGAAGAGAAGAAGTTCTCGATGGTCAAGAGCATAGAGAAGACACTCAGGTCTGAGGGAATTCATGTCGATACTATGGATGGGATCAAAGCGGAATTGGAGAATGGATGGTTCTCAATAAGAGCATCGAACACAGAGCCTGCTTTGGTAATTAGGGCCGAAGGATATGGGAAGGGAGACCTCGAGAGGATGCTCGATCGAGTCAATCAACTCATATCAGATGCGCGTTCAGTCAAGGAAATGTGATATCCTGTTGTGAACGCCAGAGAGCGGCTCCGCATCTATACCTCTACCGCGCAACGTCTTGGCGAACTCATCCGTGAATCCATGGGTCACATACACCTTCTCTGGATTGGTCATCTCGACACACTTTACGAGCCCCTCGAAGTCCGCGTGGTCACTGATGACATATGAATGGTCCACCTCCACCATCTGAGGATATTGATCTAAGACTGACCAGCCACTGAAGGCAAACGAGGTCGCACCTCTCTTCCTCAGTTCTTCATACAATGGAAGTCTTTTGGCGTAAGATGGCATGTAAACGACCCGGGCCCCGGCCTCCAATAGTTCGGGTGTGTTCTCTGCGGTGATCTTTTCTTTCTCCCGGATGTTCTTGCCGAATAGCCTGTAGATGTCATTGTAGGTCTCTATCGACGGCCAAGCATAGCATCGGAATCCCTCCAGCTGTTGGTCAAAGAACATCTGAAGGTGCTGCGATTTGCCCAGCGGATACCCTACTATTATCACGCACTTGTCTCTGCCCAGAAGATCCCCTATCCTTTCCAATGCCTCCGAGATCGTCTCTTCCTCCTTACCGAACTTGAACTTGCGAACACCAAACGTTGCTTCCGTGACAATCACCTTCGCCTGAAGTGGGCGGAATCCGTCTTGAAACGGTCGATCTCTGTCGTTGAAATCTCCGGTGTACAAGAGTTCCCCGGGAACGTAGAATGCGGTGGACCCGAGTATGTGCCCGTTCGGAATCAAAGAGGCCCATCCGAATGACGTTTTGTCAAAAAACTTGCCCCTGATGGCGCAGAATATCTTCGTCGGATCTGAGCAGAAGACACGTTGACCGGCCCTGATGTCCGATATGTGATCCGAGTGAGCATGAGACACGAAACGAATGCACGATGCTTCTCCGCCAGCGTGATCCAATGCAACGGTGACACCCTCTGCGCTTATGGATGCACCCTTGAATCCTAATCTGATTCTGACCAATTTGGTTTCCTATTCCGAAGACACCATCGTGTTCAACGTCTCTGCCTTGCAATACCAAATCATACAAAGGTTAAGGAAAGCGGATACCAGAAGGAAGACCAAACCTGCAGCTGGTACGGCAATGGAGTCAGATTGCGCCGATATCACATAGCGCCACAGTGGATCGTCCGACAACGCAGAGATTCGTATCGAGATTCCAAATAGAAACGCGATGAGAAACAGCCCCACCACAAGCACCCAAGGGACGCGGGTATCCCATGCAGCCAGCAAGAGGAACAGCGAGGTCAGAAGCAAGCCTGCGGCCGCGTTCAGGAATATCAGAGATAGACTCGGTGGTGATGCCATGGACGTAGCACCGAATATGATCCAACTCGTGACTTCGAGAGCGGTCAGTCTAATAGCCCAAATGAATACTTCGATGATTGTTACGGCTGCACTGGCCGATGTGGTCGTTGAAGAGGCCGCAATGTAGCTTCGTCTTGTCTCACCGAGCCAAGTGGCGATTGCCAGCGCGTCGCAGAGGCTCAGGAACAAAAGGAGTGGCCAAGGCATGAATCCATCTGCGAACAGATTCATGAAGAATGAAATCACGATCGGGAAGACCAAGCCGCCAATGATATAGCCGAGGTCCGTGAGAAGCGACCTGAACAAGACAGACACAACTTTGGCCGTTGATAGCCCCATTTTCATCACCTCCCTGCAGCGTCGATGAGGCGGCTGGAAAAGACTCTCACCCCTTCCACTACCCCGCCATTGGCTGTCACCTCGGATATCAGTTGCTCAACCATTGGTCTGTCGTTGGTGCATGACACTGCTAGTCTATCGTCACCTGTGTAGATCCAGCTCGCTCCGAGTTGAACCAGTCGATCTTCCACCGATTGAAGGGTCAGACCACTCACTGTGAGCTCTATTCTACCAGAACCCACCAACCTCCTCCGAAGAACGTCTACATTCCCGAATTCGGAAGAAGATGGGCTTTTCATCAGCAGAACGACGTCACACAGATTCTCTGGTTCATCCGTGGCTAGGATCACGGTCTTTCCTAGAGCAATCAGTGAGGACAGATAGTTTCTCACTATGGTTCTGTAATCATCACCGATGTCGTGAGGCAGATAGTCCAATATGAAGAGCTCCTCATCTTGAGCCAAACAGGCCGCTAGACGCACCCTCGACTTCAGCGGATGACTCAGTTGCTCCCATCTCCTTCCTAGCAACTCATCGAGCTGTAGCAGACTGGAGAGTTCTTGAACCCGTGCTGAGTTACCCGAACCGGCCGGTCCACAGAGACCGAAGATCTCCCTTATGCGTAGCTTCGGGGGGAAACACAGCTCGTTTGAGAAGAAAGAGATGCTTCTCTCTCGCCCCCTTGCTTCAGGTTGACCTGAGAAGACATACTCTAGATGTCCACTGTTCCATGGAAGATAACCCGCCAAGGCGGATACTAAAGATCTGACCACCAATCTGTTCCTGCCGACGATTCCCAGCATGAGATTCCTTCCTAGTTCGAAGGAGAGATCCTGTATCAGGGGAGTGTTTCCTCTCTTTAACGCAAGGTGATCTGCTTTGACAACCGGCCTTGAACTCAATGTGACTTCTCCTCGCACTTCGAGGGCTCATAACTCAAGATCCCGAGCACGAGCAGCTCAAAGGCCATCCAAATCATCGCCCTCGACATAGAGCTACTCCTGTTCGAATTAATAGCTTATGTCCGCCAGATGCCACACATAGACGGGGAAAAGAGGATGGGTTCGGCCATTGACGTCCAAATCCTTGCGGCCGAGAGCTTGGGGACAAGGAGCATGGCTACTAAGGTCACTACTTCCGATATCACCCTGCTGATAGATTCTGGTGTTGCGTTGGGGCCCAGATTTGGACTACTCCCCCATCCTCTGGAGTACAAAGCACTGGCAGAATCACGGAAGAGCATAAGAACGGCCGCCGAAGGATCAGACATCTGCGTGATCACTCACTATCACCACGATCATTATTCCCCTCCCTTTGACAGCGACTATGTCTGGACGTGGAGTGATCGTGGGACAGCTGAAGCACTATACAGAGACAAGATAGTTCTCGTCAAGGATTCCAGAGAGAACATCAATCCATCACAGAGGGTGAGGGCCTTTCACTTCAACAGGTTCCTCGAGGCCGTGTCGCGAGAAGTGAGAGTTGCCGATTCGTCGAGCTTCAAGTTTGGGGAGACGAGGTTGGAGTTCTCCAAGCCAGTCCCTCATGGCGAGGAGGGAACCAGGCTTGGATACGTAATCATGCTCAAGGTATCATGCGGAGGAGATTCGTTCCTCTTTGCATCAGACGTGCAGGGTCCAATAAGCGATGAGACGCGGAAACTGATCATTCAATCGGGAGCATCGACGGTCTACATCGGAGGCCCTCCAGCCTACTTGGTTCCATTTCAAGTGGAAAGACAACTGGTTGACAGAGCGATCCAGAACCTCAGCGCTATAGCAGAGAGAACCAAGATCACGATAGTCGATCATCATCTCATGAGGACGATGAACTGGATGGACTATGCGCATGAAGTGGAGACTTCTGCCAAAGCTTCTGGCAACTCTCTTGTGACAGCAGCCTCTTTCTCAGGCAAGGAAGAAAACCTACTTGAGGCTAGGAGAGACCAGCTGTACCGAGAGGTGCCACCGGGCAAGAATTTCATCACTTGGACTAGGAAGAAGTACGAGGAGAGGAGGTCTACACCTCCTCCCTTATGATCCGAGTGTGTGCGGCCGCCGGGAGTTCCATGGGAATCCCATTTTGAACCCGGGTTGCCAGCTCTCTCCATCCGATGGGAGGCTGGCGTCCTACCAGTCTAGACCACGGCCGCACCGTCCGTGACGGACGGGTTTGAAATGAACGATGCCTTTTCTGTCTTTACTCGAACTCGCCCGGTCCGCCTTCACCCATTCCTCCCGGGCCACCCGGGGGTCTTGGGGTCTCCCTTGGCTTGCCCGATGCTATCACATCATCTATCCTGATGATCATGCTCGCGGCTTCGCTCGCAGACTTGACGATTTGTTCCTTGACGACGAGAGGTTCGACCACATTGTTGGCCCACATATCGGTCATCTTCCTCTGCACAGTGTCGACTCCGGACCAGATTTGCTTCCCTTCATGCAAACGCCTCAGTTCAGCCAATGTGTCTATTGGATCCATTCCAGAGGTCTCAGCGAGAGATGAAGGTATTATTTCCAGAGCGTCGGCGAACGCCCTCACGGCCAATTGCTCTTTTCCCGAGATCTTCTCAGAATATCCTCTCAGCCTGAGTGCAAGCTCCGCTTCAGGTGCTCCACCGCCTGCGACCACGTATGGGTTCATGACGACGTCCTTCACGACATATATTGAGTCATGAAGCGCCCTCTCTGTCTCGTCAACCACCTTCTCTGTTCCTCCTCTTATCAGCATAGTGACCGAGAGCGGATTCTTGCACTTCTCAACGAACAGCCACTTGTCTTCACCCAGCTTTCTTTCCTCCACCAGTTGTGCTTCTCCAAGATCTGATTCGGACAAATCCTCGACGTTCGTGACAACCCTAGCACCCGTCGCCTTTCCAGCTTTCTCCATGTCGGACTCCTTAACACGTCTGACAGCTAGCACGTTCGCCTTTGCCAGGTAATACTGAGCGATGTCGTCTATTCCCTTTTGGCAGAGGACTACGTTGGCACCCGAGCTTATCACTTTGTCCACCATCTCCTTGAGTATCTTCTGCTCTTCATCTAGGAAGGCTTTGATCTGGTCTGGCCTGTCTATGTTTATCTTGGCATCGAACTCGGTCTTCTCGATCTCGAGCGGACCACTGATGAGCGCAATCTTGGCGTTCTCAACTCTACGTGGCATGCCCGAGTGGACCACTTCCTTGTCGATGGCTATGCCTTCGATAAGCACGGTCTCTGCGATCGATCCTCCAGCTTTCTTCTCCACCTTGATGTCATCAACCCTTGCTATGAGCTTGCCGTCCTGCTCCTTGGTCACCCTCAGTACTGCCTCGATCACGGCATCCGACAGATAGTCGCTGTTCTCCTTGACCAGTTTGCTGGCCATCGAAGTGACCGCGATTTTCTTCAGGAGGTCACGATCCCTAGGATCTACCTTGACTGCGAACTCCTTCAGGATGGAAACCGCCTTTGTAGCAGCCATCCTGTAGCCCTCCGCTATGATCGTCGGGTGTATCTCCAAGTCAAGGAGTTCCTCCGCTTTCTTCAGAAGCTCCCCCGCGAGGACAACGGCAGATGTGGTTCCATCCCCCACTTCGGAGTCCGTTGTCTTGGCGACTTCCACCATTATCTTCGCGGCTGGATGTTCAACCTCCATTTCCTTCAGGATCGTGGCGCCATCGTTAGTGATCGTCACATCACCCAAGGAATCCACGAGCATTTTGTCCATACCACGCGGTCCCAACGACGACTTCACCACTTCCGCTATGACCTTTGCTGCCATGATGTTGTTTCTTTGAGCCTCTCGTCCTCTGGATCTGGTACTCCCCTCCCTTAGTAGTAGGACGGGCGTACCCGATACGGTTCCTGGAACTACTGCCATTTCTCTGTTCACCCTGCTGAAAACGCCTGTGGCCACGCGTTTTATAAATTTTGCGACTCTCAGCGCTCAGATATGTTTTTTAACGGTGCGAGTGTGTGTTGCGCATGCCCGTTCAGTGTCCTTGTGGGAGGCAGATCAACGACGCTAGCGAGTTCAAGCTGCTATTCCTGAAGAAGGAGCTGAACGAGATAGATATCCTGTGTCCTAACGAGACCTGCTACCTCAGGGAGCTGGGATACGTCAGGTTTGACATAGTTGATGGCAAGCCGAAATTCCGGGAAGCGTCGTTCTATCCGCCGTTCGTCACATGGAACAAGAGCCAACTCGGAGAGGCGGAGGCGGAGAAGACCCTGAAACAGATGCTGAAGGACATAGTCACCAAGTACATTGACTGGAAAGTGCTTCTTACAGAGGCAAAGACAGCCTAGGCTACTCCAGAAAGTCTGAGACCTTCGGAATTTCGGGCGGTAGACCTTTTCTTGCTCTTATGGCTGACACTACCGTAGGCGAGATGGATGCGGGAACCGTGTCCCAACGAAGGAACGAGGTGTCCCAGAAGGCCCTACCACTAGTGGAGCTTCTCATGGTATCCGACAGCCCGAACGATTCAGCCGCAGGTATCTCACCCACTACGTATGCCAAGTGTCCTTTCTGATCGACAGAACTTACCTTGCCTCTCAGCTGGTTTATTATTCTCGTCACAATTCCAACCTGTTCCATCGGAACCCTGGCGTCTATCCTCAGTATGGGTTCCAGCAATGCAGTCTTGCCGAGCAACATTGCCGCGTAGAGACCGCGCTTCACGGCAGGAATCATCTGACCTGGACCGTGATGCGCAGGATCTTCATGAATGGTAGCATCCATGAGTCGGACCTTCAATCCCCTCACTGGCTCTCTAGCGAGGACTCCTTCCGTCATCGCCTCAGAGAATCCTATCCGGATAGAACCACTGACTTGCTCAAGGCGCTGAACTCCCTTCGTGGCGTCGACGAACACGCTCATGCTCTCACTTATTGACAAGAGGTTTTTTGCATCATCGGGATCCCAACCTGCCTCCCTGAGCAATCTGGCCCTCTCCTTGGACTCCATGAATTCAGATATCTTACCTTGTGCTATCATCTGAAGGATCGCGGGCTCGAGTGGCTCGGCCTCAATGGAGACCTTGTTGTGGCCATTGGGAGATCGAGTCGCGACTGGACCACCCTTGCCCAGCACGGTTTCCCTGTATATCACGATCGGGGTCGAGGAAGCCACATCCAAGCCTGCTTCCTTTATGAAAGTCAGTGCCACCTCAAGGTGAAGCTGACCCATGCCACTGAGCAGATACTCGCCTGTCTGTTCGTCTATGTGGATCTTTAGGTTCGGATCTTCTATGCTTAGTCGCTTCATCACGTTTATGAGTTCAGGAAGATCCCTCGGATGTTTGGGTTCCACTGCCAATGTCATGACAGGCTCACTCACGTACTTTATCCCTTCAAACGGAACTAAGCCTTGGAGCGAGGATATGGTCTCGCCAGCTCTGGCATTGCTCAGACCGAGTATCGCTGGGATGTTTCCAGCACCGAGCGAACCAACGATTTCCCTGTGGAGACCCATATACAGGCCGACTTGCTGTATTCTGCCTTTGTCGCCTGAGTTCAGCAGATAGACCTCCTGACCTGACATCACCGTTCCAGAGAACAACCTACCAGTAGCCACTACTCCTGCCTGTGGATCCACTCTCATGTGCGAAGCCACAAAGACTGTAGGGCCATTGGGATCGCAGGAAATCATGGCCTTTCCGACATCGCTGTCTAGGTCACCTCTCCAGAGCTTCGGCACCCTGTACTTCTGTGCCACCTCCGGTGAGGGGAAGTGTTCCACGACCATGTCCAAGATTGAGGCATGGACGGGAAACCTCTTGGACAGCTCTTCAGGAGATCCTTCCTGATATGCCGAGACGATGTCAGAGAATTTGAGCCCCTGCTTGGCCGCTATGTCGAGGGTGATTCCCCATCGGTCTTTCGCGCTCCCAAGCGCCACACTGCCTTCGAATGGATCTATTCTCCATTGATCCCTGAACTCAGACGGCGCATAGAGGTCTACCAGCCTGTTGAAATCCCGGATAATGTTCAACAGTTTATGCTCTATTTCGTTTCCATTCAACTTCAGTTCCTTTATGAGTCTGTCTATCTTGTTTACGAATAGCACTGGCCTTACGTACTCCTCAAGAGCCTGTCTAGTTACGGTCTCGGTCTGAACCACTGGGCCAGGCGACCGATCGGTCTAGCCTGTTTACCTCTTCGACCGCGTCCACAACTACGACAGCTCCATCGATAGCTCTTAGGGACCGCGTTACGTTGCCCGTGAAATCTATGTGACCGGGCGTGTCTATCAGGTTGATCAGGTGTGGCTCCCCTCCCATTTCGTGATAGAGAGAGACATTGGCAGCCTTGTAGGTGAATTGTCTCTCTTGCTCGATTTTCAGGTAATCCAGTGCCAGCGCTTCGCCTGCGACAGTTGGCGAAAGCAGGCCCGAGTCTGCAAGGAGACTGTCGCTTAGCGTTGTCTTGCCGTGGTCAACGTGAGCTATTATGCCGATGTTCCTTATCTTGTCCCTACGATCGGCTATCTTGAGGATTTCGTCCGTGGTCTTGTACCTTGGCATGTTACTTTGAGTTCTACCTCCGGTAGTCTTCGGGCCGAATCTGAGTCATAATAAAGATTTCCAGTTGAAAAGCAGGCTCACGTCCTTGGTTAGTGATGTATGTTGTCTCGCAACCAACATTTGGTGAGGCGTGTGGCTGAGAAGGATGTCAACTTAGTACGGGGTCAGAACGGTGGCCGGAAGGATCAATAGGATTCGCCACGGAGTCTATTCGTGCTGGCCCTTTTCCGATCGGCTCTTCTCCAGAATGGCGTCCAGTTCTTTTGATGCGGTCTCGATGACGCGAAGCGCGTCCTCTTCTAGTTCCTTCGGCGCTTCTCCAGATCTCACCAAATGCCTTATCCGGAAGAGTTGCACACTCTGTCTTCTGAAAGCCCTGAACATCTTGTCCTGTCCTGCACTAAGACCCAACCAAGGAGGCAAAAAGAGATGTGCCCTCCCGCGCCAAGATGGCTCTGAGGCCTCCATCTTCTTCGTAGATTCCAAGAATTCTTTGCCTTTCTGTTGAAGTGAGTACCTCTTCGTGCCGTCTTCGCTCTCACAGCGTATGTATCCCTCGTCTTCGAGATATGATAGCATTGGGTAGACCGAACCCGGACTGGGTCGCCAATGCCCCAGAGACTCCTTCTCAATTTCGTTCATTATCTCCGATCCTGTCCTCGGTTTTTCCTCTATTAGCCTCAGAATGGAAACCCTGAGTGCGCCCCTAGGGGGAAGGAGGAACCTTCGGTGGGGGGGGCCGCCACGTTCGTCAAACATATCGAAAACGATATCGATTCCGATATTTAAACCTTCCTCCAAGTGCTCTTTTCCCTCGCTGGCTGCCCTCATGAGGAAGTGAGCAGCCGCTCACTCCCTTCCTTTGGGATGAAGTTGCTCGACCAGTTCCTTGGCCCTATCGAACCTTATCGTCTTCTCCTTGATCATGATTTCCGCAACCCTATCCGCCAGTTCGCCCTTTGCTCCAGCTGCCGAGGCAATGTTCCTAGCATGCAACTTCATGTGGCCGAGCTGGATTCCCTCTTGGGTGAGTGCTCTGAGCGCCGCGAAGTTCTGCGCCAGACCCACAGCAGCCATGACTCTGGCAAGTTCGTTGGCAGTCTTCACACCCAGTATCTTAGTGGATAGTTGCGCGACAGGATGCACTTTTGTAGCTCCGCCAACAAGTCCCACTGCCATTGGCATCTCCAGTGTTCCCGCGAGATCGCCATTCTTATCCTTCTCCCAAGTAGAGAGAGGGAGATATCTTCCAGTTCTGGCTGCATAGGCATGCGCACCTGCTTCCAATGCCCTGTGATCCTGCCCAGTCGCCAATGCAACTGCTATCACTCCGTTCATTATTCCCTTGTTGTGAGTTGCAGCCCTATATTGGTCGGCTACTGCAAAGGACCAAGCTTGGACCACGGAGTCCACTTCCTTCTCTCCGCCTATTTGCTCCTTGGCAACGACAGACCTGGCCCTGGCAATCCTTCTATCCGCGAGATTGGAGATGATCTTCAGACACGACATACCGCCGGTCACTCGCTCGATAGTTGGTGCTACAGCTTCGCACATCGTGTTGACAGCGTTGGCTCCCATCGCGTCCTTTACGTCAACGAGAAGGTGGACAACGACCATCAGTCCGGTCGGAGAGTCTATCACTCTGACCTCTAAGCTCTTCGCTCCACCTCCGACCTTTGTCAGGAATGGATCCTGTTCGTTCGCCAGCTGCAGGATCTCATCGGTATGCTCGATCACTTTGAGTCGAGCGGCCCAAGGATCCGCGACTTTCAGCAACTGAATCTGTCCGATCATCAATGGATCTGTGGCATTCGTGAATATGCCCCCCTTCTCTCGCATCATTTTCGCCGCGTTGCTGGAGGCAGCAACTACTGATGGTTCCTCGATAACCATAGGAACAAGGCGGTCTGAGCCGTCGATCAGGAAATTCACCGCAATCGCTAATGGATATGACATCGTACCAATGACATTCTCTACCATCTTGTCTGCAACGTCTATGTTCAGACCACCCATTTTCGTCAGGAGTTCTGTTTCCTCTGACGTCAGTCCGCAAGACTTTCGGACATAATCTAATCTATCCTTAAGGGAGAGCTTGTAGAATCCCGGAACCCTAGATGTCCCGTCCATCGAAATACGCGTCAGCCAACCCATTATAATACTCTTTCCGCGGAAACCATAGGACGACAGGATCAAGCGGTCGGCAAATGTCCGCGGTACTTGCCCTGTCTTGCTCCAAAGCTGGGCATCAGGTCACCTCCTGAAGTCATAGAACACGTTAGAGAAATCAACGATCCTGCCATCAGCAACTTTTACCCCCTCTGATCGCAGCAATCGCACTTTCTCGGGTATGTGGGATTTGCCTCCAAAGCCGCCTAGTCTTCCGTCAGAATACACTACTCTATGACATGGAACCATTGGAGCATAGGGATTGCTCCTCATTATGCTTCCGATGGCCCTAGCGGCGCTTGGTACACCCACCTCCTCGGCGACAGCACCGTAGGAGGAGACTCTCCCTTTCGGAATCCGTCTCACTGCCTTGTAGACCAATCTCTTGTCAACGCGCCTCACGGGTTTCATGACCGTTTGTTCGGCTGACGAACGATTAAACTTTGGCTCGGTCAGTGAATTGTGGAGTGCCTGTTCCGCATGTCTCTCTCGTTGATCTTGAGATCCTTCATTAGTTCCACCACTATTGAATCCAGTAGAATGCTTGTAGACAATTCAAAGAGGGTTCCCAGAGGCGCAAGTGGTTCGTGAATTCCCAAGAGTTGCCTTGAGAAGTAGTCGTCGGTTTCTGCCCTCCGAATTCTGCCCGGTACTATAAGTAGAATGTCTGACAATTCAGCCAGACTAGACTGCGGAAAGGAGGTGATGGAGATCACTCTCGCTCCCACATGTCTCGCTACCTGTGCGGAACTCACAGTCAGAGCTGTGTCGCCCGACCCGGAGACTGCAAGCAAGACATCATCTTTCCCTATGGCTGGGGTTATCGTCTCGCCTATCACAAATACGTTGAACCCCAAGTGCATGAGCCTCATCGCAAATGCCTTCGCGACCAATCCGCTTCTGCCAGCCCCAACTACACCTATTGTCCTTCGGTCATGGTATGCGGTCATCAGCGCGTTAGCGAAGGCTTCGATCTGCTTTGAATCCACCGAATCCAAATTCTCATCTATGGCCTTGAGGAGAGCATCGAAGGGGGGACGGGTAGTCACGACCCTCGGGTCTCCGATGCGTCTATAAAAGTGTGGCGAACTTCGACAGATCCAAAGGCGGAATAACTAGCCTGTAGTAAAGCAACCCTGCCGACAGCGCCACGAGCGCCAGCAAGGCCAAGAAATCTGCCCTCCCAAACTTCGGGTCTTTCCACCTCGTCCTTGACTTCAGGGCTCCGTAGCCTCTCAGCTCCAGAGCATCAGCGATCTCATATGTCCTTCTTATCACTCCTACGAATAGCGGCACGAGCACTGGAAGCAGGGACCTTGTTCTCTCCCATAGGTTGCCCTTGCCCACATCTAAGCCTCTGGATCTCTGGGCGTCGAAGATCGACTGGAACTCCTCGGCTATTACTGGGATAAATCGCATCGACAAGGTGAAGGATAAAGCCACATCGGCAGATATGCCCAACTGCTCAAGGGCCCGACCCAAATCCTCTGGAGAAGTGGTGAAGAAGAACCAAGAAGTGGCAGAAGCGACGACCACGAACCGCAGCGCAAAAAAGGCTGACTGGAGAGGGTTGCCCGTCGCTATCACCTGAGCCAGTAGGATAAGCACAAGAAAGAGCAATAGGGCCCTTAGCGATCGAAGCCACATCAGCAGTGATCTGCTTATGGTCAGAATGATCAGCTGAACCAACAACAATACGAGAATCTCCAAGGGGTCGAGGGTCGTAACTCCCAGCAAGGTGAATGCCACCGCCATTACTAGCTTCGTCCGCGGATCTAGCCTATGAACTGGAGTATCCAGTTTTGAGAACCTATAGGCCCTAAGGAAAGCGAGAGACACCTTCTACGCGCCTCCCAGTAGTGACGCTAGGTCAACTGGAACCAGCCTATCCTGAGACAGACCAGACCTCAGGAGTTCAGTACACAGAGAACTTAGATACGTAGGAACCATGTTAGCTCTAGCGAACAGCTCCGGGCGCTTCAGAAGATCTGTTAGGCTCCCGCTCCAAATCAGTGAGCCATCGTCCATCAGAGCCGTCCTATCAGAAGTCAAAAGGGCGAAATCGATATCGTGTGTGACGATCACGACCGACTTACCTTCGGCTTTGAATCCTTTCAGCATTTCGATCAAAGAAACTCTGTACTGGTGATCGAGCCCCACGGTTGGCTCGTCCATCACAACGACTTCAGGGCGCCAGGCCAACACGGAAGCGATCGAAAGGCGCCTCTTCTCACCGCCACTTAGGTCAAAGGGGTTGGATGAGAGATAGGCCGAAAGCCCGAACCTAACAGACACATCATTGACCACGGCATCTATCTCGTCTTCTGGGAACCCCATGTTCTTCGGACCGAATGCGATCTCCTGCCTGACCGTTTCAGAGAAGAAGCTCTTCTCGGGGTTCTGGAAGATGATGCCCACTTTCTTGGCTAGTTGTGAGATGGACGTTCTAGTTGTGGCGATGTCATCGACGAGCACCTTTCCTTTCGTTGGTAGGAGCAGCCCGTTGAAGGTCTTGATGAGGGTGGTCTTGCCGGAACCATTTGGTCCCATTATGGACATCGATGAACCCACAGGTACGTCAAGGGTTACTTGCCTCAGGACTTCCCTCTCAGGCTCGTAGGAGAAACTCACGTCCAAGATCTCGATCTTGGTCAATGCGCTTCACCCATCTTGCGACGAATGCTATCGACATAGGCCATCGGTTCAGAGGGCGGCCTCTCCGAGCTTGGACTGATGTCCCTCCCGTACGCTTTCCAGAAGAGGTATGAAAGAGGGTAGTTCACATCTAGGTTGGCCTTCATACAGAAGTCCAACGCAGCAATCGGTTTTGCATCGACCGCGATGGACCCATCCTGCATGACGATTATCCTATCAGCGGTGTTGTAGAACAGTTCCAACCGCTGTTCTATGATAAGTGTAGTGACACCTAGTTCCGATCGCAACTTCGCCAAGAATTTCGCGAAGTTCCTGGCAGCCAGGGAGTCGAGCGATGAAGTTGGTTCATCCAGAACAAGTAACCTCGGCTTCATCGCGAGCACGCCAGCAATAGCTGCTCTCTGCTGGAACCCACCCGATAGTTCGAAGGGTGGCCTCTGTCGTTGATCTTCCAACCCGGTTGTTGATAGACTCCAATCCACCCTGCTCGTAATCTCTTTCGTGGGTAGGGCCAGATTCTCGGGACCGAAAGCCACGTCATCTTCCACTGTGAGTGCGAACAGTTGATTCTCGGGATTTTGGAGCACAAATCCTACTCTCTGGGCCAAGGTGTGGATCTTCGATTTGGAAACATCTTCGCCGAACACAACAGCACTTCCAGAAAGCTCCCCTGGATAGCTGTTTGGGATCAGACCGGTTATCAGTCTGGCCAGAGATGTCTTTCCACTCCCGGAAGGTCCGGTGATGATAACGAATTCGCCGGCTCTGAGTTCGAGGTTGATCCCTTTCAGGACTGGCCTCAAGCTGCCTTGGTAAGAGAAGGCAACGTCTCTGAGCGACACAACCGGGTTCTCTGCCATGACTTGAGCTAGTCACTCCGCAGTCCTCAGCTGACTTAAATGCTTGGCCAAGAATTTCTCAGTGAGCACGAGCGATTCCTTCACGCTCTTGGAGGAATTGAGAGCCCCGGCCCTGATGTGACCTCCTCCATGCCCTCCGAGTTCTTTTGCGAGTTCGGCACTCAGAGGCCCCAGATCGAGTGAGGACAGGCTGGATAGACGACGCGACGCCCTTAGACTTGCCTTCGACCCATCGGGTGCTCTTGAGAACACTATAGCTAGGTCCGCCCCCAATCTCACTAGTGCTGATGCAACCACGGAATGATACGAGCCAACCTCCGTCATGGCGACGACAAGTTCCTTGGTTTTCAGTATCTTCATTCTCTGGGCTGCCTTCAATTTGGCTATCGTCTCATCTCTCGACGCCTCTCTCGAGACTATCTCCCAAGCCTTGGTGATTTTCGCTCCTCTCGATCCCAACTCGCAGAGATGCATCAATGTCTCGTCGCTTGCCTCCCTCAGCCCGGCAGTGTCCGTTATTACTCCCGCAAGCAGGGCCGTCGAGACGCGTTCTTCCATGGTGTAGTTCAATAGATCAAACATCTTCAGTACGATTTCGGATGTCGAGGTCGAAGGAGAGTACAGCACAATATCGTAGAGGTCTTGATCCACTAACTGGTGATGATCCACTAGAACTCTGCATTCAGCCTCCGAAAGTCGCTCAAGCGGCACTCCAGTCGTCGTCCACCCTCCCGTGTCCACGAGAAAAACCCAAGATTCTCGGGTCTCTGGCATACCCCCATCCACCTTGAGATCCAGGAACTCGGTCAACCCTCTGGACTTTTGCGGTAACTTTGTTACCGAGTGGATAGACAGACGCGATGAGGGACAACTCTTGGCAAGTATCTCTCTGATCCCGAATGCCGATGCTAACGCATCAATATCGGCTCCCCTATGAGTTATGATGACAACCCTTCTTGGCTTTGCCTCAGCCAGCCGCGCAGACAGAGCCGCTATAGAATCCGAGAGGGGAGGTGACCCGGCGACCATGCCGTTCACTGGCTCTTCAACGAACCCTTGAGTGAATCCTCCAGCTCCTGAATCTTCTCCTTCAATTTGCCCTCTTGTTTCTCAAGAGCTGAATCCCTCAGCTTGAGCAGCTCCTGTTTCTCCTTCAGCTCGGTCTCGACCTTCTCCTTGTCTCTCTTAACAAGAACTCGCCCCGCGAACTGATACACCTCATCGCCTGTCTCCTGTCCCAAGGTCTCCAAGGTTTGCTCCACTTCACTCAATTCTTCCTGGACACGCTGATGTTGCAGGACGGTCGTGTCGTAGGCGGCTTGTGTTGACTGCAGCTTGGACACCTTGTCGTTGACCTGTGGCGGCATGGATTCCAACAAGAATGCACCGAACCACACGTAGGTCGGGCTCGGTTATTAACTTTCAGCTCCCTTGACAGAGGTGAGTCCAGATATCCTGACGGAAGTAAGCCCAGATTTCGTGTGTGGTTCGTATGCGCCTCCCGCAAATGTGTGTCCACATTTCCTGCAAGTCCAGATTCCCACTCCGAGCCTCTTCAGAAATCCTCTGGCGCAGTTGGGGCACTTGTAGTTGAGTTTCCTTCTGGCCATGACATCGGCTGAGCGTCTCCTCAACGTGAACCCATACTTGACTCCTAGAGCGCCTGACGGCTTCCTCCTCGCCAAACTAGTCTTTCCTCCAGTTCATGGACCTGCCTATCTCTTGGGCCTTCTCCCAGCCGACATCGAGCATGTCGAGTATCTGTGAGGGTGTAAGATACCCTTGTTCATTCTTCATGACCGCACACAAGTTGCCCCCTTGCGTGTAGGTGTACGACATGAATCCCTCTGCTGCATGCTCTTCTTCCAGGTCGGGATCCAGGAAGAACTTCTCCCCGATGATGCCGAAGGTCGTGGAAACCGGATAATCCTTCAATGCCAATGGGGCCAATTCTCCATTGAAGGTGGGGGTGTCCCCTTCGAGGGTGTACTTCTTCAAGTTAGTGTTCTCAAGAGCTTTGACAGCAGCGAGTACCGCCGTATCGGTCATGTTTCCGTTGTAATCTAGCACATATACGTCGATGTACAGTACCTGAACAATCTTCCCAGGTTGGAGCGCCAACGCCTCCAGATCTATCGCCTTTGATTCCCTGATGCTCCTGTCGACATATCTAGCCAGCGCAATGCTCCTTTCGTCAGGCGGACCGGCCTCGAATGTGGGCGATGCCAAAGGAAGTAGTTCGGCGTTCACCGTGAGAACTCCTTGGTTCGGAGTGTCAGGGAAAGGAGATCCTAAATCGACTTTTATGCCAACCAGCACCTTTGTGCCACCCACTGACACTAGCGCAGAACCCTCTGCCTTCTTCAGCATGCCAGTCTCGACCTCGATCTTTCTGAACTCATGAAGAGCCCTTCCGTCCATTCTCTTGTCCCGCGCAAGCAGATCCATGAGCTCTTGGTGGAGAACCCTCGATATCACCGGTCGATCTCTTGTGACTGACATCACTGTGTCTCCTCCTTCTCTTGGTTCTCAGGCTGGCTGTACTTCGATTTCAAGGCAGCAGCCTGTAGCGCGTATATCCTCATGCTCCCGTTTATTGCCATCGAGATACCCTGCCTGAATTCGTCTCTTGTCAGCAACCCATCCATTTGTAGCAGTGAGACCTTGTTCATGGTGGGAATGTAGGCAATGGGCATGTCTGCATCTCCTTCTTTATCCTCGATATCATTCAGGTCGAGGACCATGGTACCGTCGGCCTTCCCGACCGCGCATCCAGCAACGAGCCCTCTGAGGGGTATTCCGGCGTCGGCCAAGGCCAATGCTGCAGCAGTCAGCCCGGCAACCCGCGTACCGCCATCGGCTTGCAGGATTTCGATGAAGATCTCTATGACAGTCCGTGGAAACAGCTCCGTCATCACTATAGGTTCCAGCGCGTTTCTCACCACCATCGAAAGCTCCATCTCTCTTCTTGATGGCGCTGGCGACTTTCTCTCATCAACCGAGAAAGGAGCCATGTGATATCTGACCTTGAGGATCGCTCGATCTGGAAGCTCTATGTGCTTCGGATGAACCTCTGAAGGTCCGAAGACCGCGACCAGTATCTTGCATTTGCCCTGTTCGTACAGGGCAGAACCGTCTGCATGCTTGAGGTAGCCCAATTCTATTCTAATGGGCCGAAGCTCGTCTGGCTTGCGTCCATCCGTCCTCAGCCCCTCTTCATCTATCAGTTTTGTCTTCTCTTCGGTCATTGTTCTTCAACCTTACCTGAAATGAGTCCCACAACCTTTTCGGTCAGACCGTATACGTGAGCCTCGTCTTCTATCAATTTGAGGGCCCTAATTAGCTTATCCCGCATGACTGGGTCACTCGTTGTTATTATGACAGTGCCGTTCTGTCCCACTATGACCCTAGAGTTAGAGGCCTGTTGGATCTTGGATAACATGGAGCCACCTCTCCCTATTACCCTAGGAATCTTGGAGGGGTTGACCCTGACCAGGAAACCGAAGTCAGCCTTTCCTAGATCCTGATCTCTGATCGTGAGAAGGGGATCTTGACTTCTGTCGAATGCCACTATCTTTGCCTTCAACACCGTTCCTATGTCGAACTGCTTCAAGGGGTCATCCATCGTTGGATCAAACCTCCTGCCGAAGACATCCGTAGCTGGAAGGACTCCAAAATAGGGGGAGCTTATGTCGACCTTCCACATATTGTACGAGACGTCACACACTATTCCAACCACCATGTCCCCAACTCTTGGGACATAGAAGCCCTTTAGAGGTATCACACTCACACCTTCTGGCCCACCTCTTCGGATTCCCACTCTGGTGGCTACTATCGATCCTTGGACCTTCACCGTGTTTTCTCCGGCCCTGTTGTCTCCTGAGCCAATAACCTCGCCAGGCACCACTATTACAGGGCCTCTTGGTTCTTCTCCCAATCTGTTTTCTTACCTCGCAAACCGACTAGACTAACGTTACTTTAACCTTTTCACCGAACCTCTTTGCCACCTTCTGCACTATGTCTGTTCTCGCCGCCTCTGGAACTTTCACCGTCATCGCCAAGAAATCGCCCCTCTTACGCGGCTGAATGACCATTTCGCCAACGGATTCAAGATATCCTCGCACGTGGGTTATCAGATCCGGTGGAAACTCAACCTCGATTTCAGCCTCTTTGACCTTCATGGGGAGTATCCTCTTCATTTCCTTGATAATTGGTTTCAGCTGATCGATTGGTTCCTTGGATGGATCAACGGAGATGGAGATCTTGTCAAATGCCTGTTCAACCCTCAAAAGAGGGATCGGGGTGTTTGTCTGGGGGTCCATAGAGACCCTTGCTATCAGTGCCATTATCGTCTTTTTCTTCTCCTCCAGCAGCTTCCTGCGCATGTGTGATGGTACTTGAAGTTCTCCGTCGTCGATGATCACTTTGCATATCTTGCGGGGATCATCCGTAGAGAACGCCTTGAGCAATGCGTCTCTTGAAGCACGTTCTCCTTTCTTGTAATCCCTGAAGACCTCTTCGAACTTGAGTATCTTGTCACTCCAAGGGCTTCTCTTGAGCTTGTAGTCTAGTGCCTTCTCAGAGTCGACCAGCACCTCGAAATGGTTGCCTCTCACATCCAGCCGAGCTAAGGATACCTTCTCGGACATCTGGACTACCTACTTCTCTGAAGCCTTTGGAGGTTGTTTCTTGGAAGCTCTCTCGAATATCTCAGAGATTTCCTCGTCCTTGGCAACGGTAACCTTCTTTTCGACAGCGTCTATGTATGCCATCCTGACCACTTCAGGTAGGGCTTCTGCCTTGTTGCTCGCAACCATCCCTATCATCACTACCTCCTTGAGGGCGTCCAACGAGGCCGATTTGTTGTAGATGGCCTTGGTGGCTTCTAGAGCCTCGTTTCTGTTCACTCCCGATGCAGTGAGGAAGTACCTGTTATAGATTCCGCTCGGATCTAGTTGATGTATCGAAGGACCCAACAGATCAACACCTCCGATGATCAGCGAAACTCCAAAGGGGCGAACCCCGGCGTTCTGCGTGTAGTTCTGCATTATGTCACCGAGCCTTCTAGCAAGGTAGTTCATGTCTATCGGCTCATCATAGAGCAGTCTGTTCGTTTGCGATTCTTGACGAGCTACGTCGATCAGGATCCTAGCATCGGACGTGAATCCAGTGACGGTCGCCGCTACATGCTCATCGATGATGAACAACTTATGGCTGAAGCTTCTGTCCTGAAGTGCGTCGGTCTTCTTCTCTATTCCGGCCAAGACAACGCCGTTGCTGGAACTAGCACCCAACGCCGTTGGGCTGTTGTTCACCATGATCATGGCGTAGTCTACTTGCCAAAGCCGTCCATCGGGGGAGAAAACGGTGATTCCTCTGTCATAACCCATCCCCGGCAACAACGTTTACACCTAAGCTCAACTCTGATGGGGTTGTGATAAACCTTTTTGGGAGCTCCCCGGCGCTGTCTTCCTCCTAATCCCTTCCAGAGTCCCTGAGGTCAGCACCACTTCAAGACCTAGGCCCAGAGACGAGATTCTTTCTTTGGCTTTAGAGACCTGCCTGTGGGGCACTGAAAGAATCGCCAATCCTGGTTTGAGAAGGAAGAAAGTGCGTTTGAAGTGCGAATCCTCGCACGTGAGGTTCTCTGCGACCTGCGACATCAGTTCTCGAATGCGATCTGACGAGTATGAGAGTCCGTCATACTTTACCAACAGATACCTCCGGCGAGTTCTTCTCACGCTTGACTCATTCGACTGTCAATAGACTTAAAACTGTGATGGGAAAGAACACCAAGGGCTTGGAGTTTTGGGAGAAAAAAGGCGCGGATTCCTTCTGTCGGTCGCCTACGACGGGCAACTCAGGAAGGCCATGATGAAGTTCCTGACGGAAGACGGCAAGAACGTATTCTCAGTAGAGGACCCGACTGACCACAAGCCCTACTGCTTGAGCATGCTGACTGAGGAACAACTCAGATCCAACAAGGAGTTGCTCTCGCTTCCCGGTATAGTTGGATTCGAACAAGTGAAGAAATTCAACGCCCTTTCCCAGACGGAACTCGTTATGACTAAGATCGTCGCTGCAGACCCGCTCAGCATAGGCGGAAAACCAAGCGGGACGGTCAGATCCGTACTGAGGGATACTTGGGAAGCCGACATAGCCTATGTCCTGAATTACATCTACGATCTTGGACTCAGACCTGGGCACCATTATGAAATAGAGGATGGAGACATCAGGCTTGTGGTGTCCGATCCTAGACCCGACGTCACGGCAAGATTGCACGCGATTCTGAGCTCAATTCCGCCCGACGACAGAGAGATGTTTGAGAAGACCACTGTCATGTTGGAGCAACCAGTGACGAACTTCCACAGGATAGCTTTGGACATCGAGGTTCGACCCAGTGAACTCAACAGATTGCCTGATCCAGATGAACCAAGGGAGGCCATCATCGCTATAGGATTGTTGGATGATGAAGGCGTGGATCTCACTTTCCTGTTGGCCTCATCGGAACGCCAGATCCCTAGGGAGATGTTGAAGGAGCCAAAGGTGAGGTTCTTCGAAAGCGAGAAGGAGATGCTAGCTGCCACTTTCGAGATTATCAATCGATACCCCTTGGTCATAACATTCAACGGCGACAACTTCGACCTACCCTACCTTCGAGGTAGAGCCAGAGCGTTGGGGATTCCGGATGATGAAATCCCCCTGAAAGCTGGCAGGGACAACGTAGATATGAAGGTGGGCGTACATGTAGATCTCTACAGATTCTTCTACAACAGATCCATCCAAATCTACGCGTTCAGCAACGCATACAAGGAAGCAACGCTGGACGCAATCAGCAAGGCGCTCATAGGGAAGGGCAAGCTTCCACTGACGAAACCAATTGCTGAGCTATCGTACGACGAATTGTGGCTCTACTGCCGAAACGACGCCGCGATTACCTTGGAGCTGACCACGTACAATCAATCGATCGTCATGAACCTGATCGTAGTGCTGATGAGAATAAGCAGAGCGCCGATGGAGGAAATAGTCAGAAGGTCAGTATCCTCATGGATCCGAAGCCTCTTCATAGCGATGCACAGGGAGAGAGGCATGCTGGTTCCAAATCAGGCAGACATATTGAAAGTCAAGGGCGAGACGGTGACGTCGGCTATCATAAAGGGCAAAAAGTACAAGGGGGCGATAGTACTACAGCCGACACCTGGCGCACACTTCAATGTGGTCGTCATGGACTTCGCATCGCTGTACCCGAGTGTGATAGCTAGGTACAACCTTTCATATGAAACTGTGAGATGCCCCCATCCTGAGTGCAGGGACAACAAGGTGGCAGATCTTCCCCACTGGGTCTGTAGAAAGGTGAAAGGGATAAACAGCTCAGCGATCGGCTCGCTGAGAGACCTTAGGGTGAAGCTCTACGTTCCTCTCTCCAAGGAAGCCACCTCACAGTTGACTGCGAAGAGATACGAAGTCATACAGAGAGCTCTCAAGGTTTTCCTCAATGCTAGCTACGGGGTAATGGGAGCGGAGAGCTTCCAGTTCTATACTCCTCCGGTTGCCGAGAGCGTGACCGCACTGGGCAGGAAGATACTTACCGAGGTCATCGCCGAGGCTCAGCGAAGGGGGACCAACGTGATATACGGGGATACTGACTCCGCATTTCTTGAGCGACCAGCGGAAGCAGAGATAGAGGCGATTTCGAAGAAGGCCTCGGGGGATTTCGGCGTTCAGCTCAACTTCGACAAGAAGTACAGGTACGTTGTATTCAGCACTCGGAAGAAGAACTACTTCGGGGTGACGGAGGACGGAATAGTGGACGTGAAGGGTCTCATGGGCAAGAAGAGCTCCACCCCGGCCTTCGTCAAGGAAGCTTTCAATGAAGCCATTTCCATACTGAGTGGCGTCAAAGACGAGAAGCAATTCGAACAAGCAAAAGAAAGGGTCGGCCTAATCCTGAAGGATAGTGTTGATAGATTGAAGAGACGTGAAATCCCAGTTGATAGCCTGTCCTTCAACGTCATGATGAGCAAGGACATAGAAGATTACAAGGACACACTTCCTCAGCACATCAAGGCAGCGATTATGACATCAAGAGATGGAGCTACGCCAGGTGCTGGGAGTGTCATTTCATACGTAAAGGTCAAGGGAAGACTAGGCGTGAAACCGACTCAAGCTGTCTCCCCAGACGAGATAGACGTGGACAAGTACCTTCAGATATTTGAAACCACTTGCGATCAGTTCTTGGAGCCACTGGGCATAGATATATCGAGCAAGGGGAAAAGTTCAAAACTGGTAGACTTCATGTGAAGACTTAATGGCCCACTCGCCAAGGGTGGTTGTAGTAGGGGCAGGCTCGTTCGGCAAGAACCACGTTAGGGTGCTCAGTGAGCTGGGTGCCCTTGTTGGTGTCATAGACATAAACGAGGCAGCAGCAAAATCGTTCTCCAATCTCTACAGAGTCCCATGGAGTTCAACCCTCAAGGATTTCGACTTCAACGGAGTTGATGGAGCGGTTGTGTCCACGCCCACCACAACTCATTTCGACATAGCCAAACAATTAGTATCTAAGGGAGTCAGGTACTTGTTCGTGGAGAAGCCAGTTGTAACCGATGTTGCGGAGGCACTCGAACTCGCCCAAATCATGGAGAGAGATGATGCGAAGCTGATGGGAGGGTTCATTGAAAGGTTCAACCAAGCCGTGACTCAAGTGAGGGCCTATCTGCAGGAGGGGAGGATCGGAGCGCCCATCATCATGGCAACATCTAGGATAAGACAGTGGCCCGATAGACCAGTTGATCTCGGGGTGATAAAGGACACTGCCATACACGATATAGACATAGTTCGTTACCTTTCTGATGAGATGCCAAGTTCCATCTATGCTCTCGCTGGTTCATTGACCGGAAGACCTAGGGAAGATCATGCAACTATTCTGTTGAACTTCCAGCGACACAGGGCCGTCCTTGAGGCCAACTGGATAACGCCATCCAAGAGCAGAAGGTTAGCGGTGACCGGAATGACCGGCTACGTGGAGGCAGACCTGATAACACAGGAAGTGTCTGTGAAGGATGACAAAGGGTCCTTCACTAAAGCAGTGCTGTGGAAAGAACCGCTGCTCTTCGAGTTGAGAAGTTTCCTTGAATCTATTTCGAATAAGAGCGACCCATCACCAGGACACAAGGACGCAATCGCCAATCTACTCCTGGCTGAGGCCGCACTGATATCCAGCCAATCCAATCGGGCGGTCTCACTTGCTGAGATGTTTGACAGATATCAGAGACAACAGCTCGACTATTACCTTCGTCGCAAGGACTGATGTGATACCTGAAGGATCCAAACGAGGAATGTCTTCACAGATGTCCAGCCCTACTATCCGAGGCTTCCTCAGACGAGACAAGAGGTCGAGAAAGTCATCGGGGGAAGAGCCGCAGGGTTCTGGGTTTCCTACCCCAGGAGCATAGGCTGGGTCGAAGTAATCAAGATCCAGCGATATGTAACAGTCTCTTGCTTTCTCGATCCAGTTCACAAAGTCGTTCTCCCTCCCATGTATCTCGTCTGAGTGTATGATGCTTATTCCAGCGGGTACTGACGCAAGTTCGTCATGCGAGGTGGCACGAGCTCCTACAACGAGAATTCTGTCCAGCGGTACTCTCTCGCTTAGCCGCCTCAGCCAAGTGGCGTGCGACAAGGTCACACCTTGGTACTCATCCCTGAGATCCATGTGTGCATCAAACACGACCAGCCTGTCGGCACCGGAACCTAGGAAACTTCCAAATGTCACTGTGTGTTCTCCACCTAGGACGACAGGTATCTTTTGATTGGAACGAATCTGGGCCACGGTTTCTTCTATGTATCGAACCGCGCTATGAACATCGAAGCCGACACCGATATCCCCGAGATCGTGAACCTTGACATTTTCAGCATCGAAGGAGTACCGACGGCTGTACGTTTCGATCTGAGAAGACGCGACCCTTATCGCCGTGGGGGCTTCCCGGTAGCCCGTTCTGAACGTTCCGGTTACATCCAATGGTGCTCCGACTATCACGAACTTCGCATCACTGAAACTGGTCTCACTGTCTAGAAACGAGACCGGAGGCCGAACATGGAGAAACCTATCATTGGGTTGTACTCTCAAGTCAGACAACCGACGATGTAGATTTTATAAACATGAACGAGAGTCGCCATTGACTGGGTAGACGCCTCAATGGTTGAGGGCATGTCAAGGATCTACACCTGGGTTATCATCATGACGGACATATTCCTCTCCGGCATCCTATCGTTTCTGGTCTTCTGGCGGGGAGTAGTTCACCCTGTCCTGTTCGTGACAGCTATAGTCCTGCCCGTCGCCGCTTTGGGATACAACCGAGGAGTCAAGGAGGCGAAGGGAGCTAACCTAGTGACAGGGATAACTCTGCTTTCGTACTTCTTGACCGTGAACTACTACCTCATAATGTTGCCATCCACTCAGGTCCAAGTCGCCGATATGATATCAGTCGTTACCGGAACTGTGCTCTCCATTCTTCTCGTTGTGCTGTCGATAGTATGCACGCCTGAGAAGAGCACGTAGATCAGCACTGGATGAGGGAGGTCACTTTGATATTTCCCTGGATAGCTTGTACAGTCCTAGGTCTATCTCCTTCCGACGATTGACCGTTTCGCTCAATTGTACGCCCTTGATTTCGTCTCCCTGCAGACTCACGATGGAAGCGTCCTCTCCCTCAAGAAGCGTCTCAATTGCCTTTGCGCCGAAGGTAGCAGCTAGTCTCCGAGAGCGCGCCGTCGGTGAGCCTCCACGTTGGATGTATCCTAGCACTGATAGCTTGGTCTCGATTCCGCTTTCCCGAGACAGATAGGAGACTATCTCCCGTGAGTCTCCATAGCCTTCGGCCACTATGATAATCACGCATCTTTTGCCCTGGAGTCCCGATTCACGAAGATCCTGAGCTATCTTGTTCAGATCCTCTCTTACCTCGGGTATCAGAGTGTATTCCGCCCCAGTACATAGTCCCACCTCAAGCGCAATGAATCCCCGTTCTCTTCCCATTACCTCTACCACGAACGTTCGGTCATGCGAGTAAGCGGTATCTCGCAAATTGTCTGTAGCCCGAATCGCCACGTTGACCGCTGAGTCGAATCCCACAGTCTCGTCAGAACCCCACACGTCGTTGTCTATGGAAGCAGGAATTCCTACCACAGGCCTCCCCGATGCCCTCCTTATGTCTAGAGCGCCACGGAATGATCCGTCTCCTCCTATTACGACGAGAGCGTCAATGTCGTTGGATTCCAGAGTCCTCACTGCATCATCAAGGCCCTTCTTCGTCTTGATTTCTTCACATCGAATGGTTTTCAGTATGGTTCCACCTTGGTTTATGATACCTGAAACCGACCGTCTGTTCATAGGAACAACCTGATTTAGGACCAGGCCAGAATATCCTCGTTCTATTCCCACTGGGTCAAGCCCTTGGTCTATCGCACATCTCACGACTGACCTTATCGTCGCGTTCATTCCAGATGCATCTCCACCTGAAGTGACCACTCCTACCTTCTTGATGTCCAATGGTTAGTGACTGAGTGTCTACTCGTCCCTGATAAGAGTTCGCTCCCTTAGGCCTTCCACCACTTACTCACGAGGTAGTGAATAGAAGATGTCCTTTTGTCGACCACGGAGAAGACGAACCGCTTCTTGACTGTAGTAGCAAGCCTTCCAGCTCGCACTAGGTCAGACGCTGTCACCTGATCACCAGCCTCCTTCACCTCGATCAGGAACGGTGCATGATCAATCCCTGGTCCGTGCTCGTATACGACGAAATCACAACCAAACTTGATCCCAGGGCCCACCACAAGGTTCTTGCTTCTCAGGTTCTCATACACTCTGTACTTCAGGTCGAACCGCTCGTGATACCGGCGAGCTATTCGCTCCAGAGCAGCTGGGCCTATTCGTTTGTTTCCTTTGACGACCCTGATCAGCTCTTTTCTCGCTAAGTAGAGTCCCTCGATGAGATCCAGCGTAAGTGGTGCCTCAAACTCGAAATCCTTCGGCTTGGGAATACCTATGGGCTTTCCGAAATATCCCATCTTGTATAGCCTGCGAGAGGCTCCTATGTCCCATACTACTAGGCGGTCATTGACAAGCTCTGCTATGATTTCCGCGTCCGACAAAGTCCTAGCACCTCCTACAGAACACTCAACGCCAGCATTCTAGATGCATCAGCAGCATCTTCGGTCTTGTCAGCTATTTCCTCCAACATCTCTGCCACGTCCTTCATGAGGACCAATGTGGGAATGTCCACCTTGGAGTCGATAAGCTTCAGTATGAACGCTCTATAGCTTACATCTGCCATCCTCTCCGCAGATTCTACAGCGGTGGCGAGCGATTCCACCTTGGCTATGTCGAAGTTCAAAGAGTAAGTGACCTCCCGCAACTTGAGAACACACTCAAGAACCGCTGCAGAATGCTCCCTTATCGCATCTAGGACACTCTTGTCGAGCCGTTGTCTCCTTGAGGACATCTCCCTTAGTCTGAAAGCTATTCCATCGGCCCTGTCGGATATCTCAGTCAGAGGGGCGGCGAGTCTAAGGAAATCCTCTCTGCTGAACAGGATGGCTCCGGCAGAAATCAACTCTTCTGCGAGAGATCGTTTCAGGTTGGCCGCTTCATCCTTGAGTTCCATCACTTTTTTTCCGTGGAGTTCTACCTCCGAATTCTTCCCCTCTGCAAATGCAATCACCATGTTGTGGAGGCCCCTAACTGTGTCCAGACTCACCCTAGTTAGCTCTTGGCACAGGTTCAGGGCCTGCCGCCTGAGCTTGGCTGATGCTTCTGATGGCAGCAATCACGTTACACTATGTGTGTGAGGAGGAGAGTTATAAGATTAAACTTGGGGCTCGCCCGCTTGGGCGCTAAGCCTCAGGGTTATTCTGCTAGGCAACTCGTTCACGGGTGAGCGTTGTTGCTCACGCGTGTCTCGATCCCGTATGGTCACAGAATTATCCTCAAGCGTCTTGTAATCTACTGTAATCGCCAAAGGGATGCCTATCTCATCAGAGCGGGCATATCTTCTCCCGATAGATCCAGATTCGTCATAGTTGCAGAGGAATCTAGCGCCTTTCAGCAGCGATAGAACTTGCTTGGCCACACTCGACAATTCGGGCCTGTCCATGAGAGGGAAGACGGAGACATCCTTTGGGGCTATCTTCGGAGGCAGAGAGAGGTAGAACGAGCCCTCTCGTTCCTTCAGACCGTACTCAAGTGCAGCATATAGAACTCTCTCCCCCCCGAAGCTCGGTTCCACCACGTGTGGCACTATTTCTCTCCCATCACTGAGCGTCACTCCCAGGTTCTCTCCGGTCTTTTTCATGTGACCCCTCAGATCATAGTCTGTTCTGTACGCGAATCCAGCCAATTCCGTCCAGCCATATCCATCTAGCCAGACCTCAGCGTCGAACAACTGCTTTGCGTAGTGTGCCCTCTCCTGAGGTAGCTTCTCTCTGAACCTGATCTTCGACTGGTCTATGCCAAGTGATGAGAAGAATCCAAGTCCCGTGGCCATGAACACGCCTACCCAGTCATTAAGGAATGTTCCGTCATTGATGGCGCTCGCCAAAGGTGTCCTGAATATCTCCTCGGAACCCGAGATTTGCGTTTTCTCCGTGAGCAACGGCAAGACTACAGAACCGAGTTCCCCATCGATATGCAACTTCGCCTCAGGATCCACGAACATCTCCAGCTCCATTATGGTGAACTCCCTTAGCCGCAGTAACCCCTGTCTCGGGGAGATCTCGTTTCTGAATACCTTGCCTACCTGCGCTACCCCGATAGGCAACACTTGTCTACCGATCTTGTACAGCCGCCTGAACTCCGTGAAGATTCCCTGTGCTGTCTCTGGTCTAAGGTACGACTGGGCACCTTGTGCAAAACCGAGACTAGCGGTCACCATTAGTGGTGCAAGGAAAGGTTTGCCCAGTTTTCCTTTGCAGTTGGGGCATGTCACACCTTTGGTCACAATTTCCTTTTCCAGCTCTTCGAGATTCAAGAGTTCCGCGTTCCTTAGGTCGTATTCCTCAGATAGCAGTTGGTCTATCCTCCAAACGGCTCCGCATGAAGTGCACGCCGCGGCTTTGTCAACGAAGCTCTCCTCATGCCCTGAAGCCACGTAGACGTCGCGTGGCCCAAGAATGGGCGATTCAAGAGTCATTAGCCCGAACTTCTCTGCGAAGGATTCGAGCCATAGATCCTCTATCCTGCGCTTGATCAGGAACCCGACCGGTCCTACTGCAATAGTCCCGCGAAGACCTCCATAGAGTTCGTAGGGCTGCCAGAAAAGCCCCCTCCTTTTGGCCAGATCGTTCAGGCTATCCCTCAGGCTCTTCCTTGTCTCTCCGCTCATGCCAACAAGCAAACCCCGCCAATCACCGCGATATTAAGCCTGTGTTGCGCCCGTCGAGACGGCTATCCAGCCAACAGCTCTCTCAGTAGAACAGTTGCATAACTTGACCTAGGTAAGAAGAAGCGAACGAGAACCGATCGATTGCCAGTCGGTGTAGCGGAGACAGACCTTGGGATAGTCAGGGCGGCACGAATCTGACCAGGATATCCGACTTCGGGTCGCTCCCTAAAGTGGAAAGAAGGACAACCCACTCCCAGTTCGTCCATGAAGTGCCCCAACTGCTCTGACAGAGTTCCCTCCGTCAGAAAGCCTGGGCATGCAACCGCCGGAACGGCCTTTCGCTCGTTGAGATCATTACCTATTGTTCTGAGAGAGGAGGAAGTAGCCCTTACACACGTAGTGAGGGGGCTGGCTCGGTTGTCGAGAGGCATGTACAACATGCCTTCTTGAGCTCTCCAGCTCATCAACTCATCTTTCATTCGACTGATCGTGACATTGAAAAGGAATGCAGAGAGAGACTCCAGCAAGAACCTCAGGAGGTATGAAGGAAGGTCCAGCAGCGATTTCCTGCTGTCTCCTTCATACCGCATGAGATTCTTCACTAAGGATCGCTCCAAGATCAAAGGCGAATGGGCTAGGATCTGAAGTCCTCTCCATCTCCCACTCTCGAGAAAACCTTCTCTCGCTTGACGCAATGATTCGTCGTCAGAACCGGAAGGAGTTCCGACTATGACCTTCGTCGCGGCATCATAGTCTCGTTTAGCGATCAGATATCCTGCTACGTGGTTGATCGGCTTCTTTCCCCCGAAACGCTGTGGCCCGAAGAAATTCAGCAGCCCTGTCCCGCGTACTCTATCAGTGAACCCAGACAGAAAATTCCGGAGTTCTCGTATCTGTGCAGGATCACTGAGTCTGATCACCACCCAGAAGAGATTTCCGCACAAGTCCAAAGGGCTCAACGGGCTCCTAGCTGTTGAGTGTAAGCTCGCCTCCCAATTTCCGCTGCGCAATAGCGGAGGTGGAGTCCCGCGGAACCCGATCGGAAATAAGAATTGATATGTCACGGCTCGTTTGTCTTTGAGCCCGAGGTACTTCACCTGCCATGGCTTCAGCTGGAGCGCTGCGGAGAACTCTCTGACTGCAGTGATTGTATCGAGATTCGTCTTCGACAACACGTACACTGGCATTCCCTCTTCTTCACCCACTCTGTAGGTCAGCGAGGTTGCCACTGACCCATCCCTCAAGACCTCCGAGACGAAGAAGTCTTCGGGCGTTTCACGGATCCTGCCTCTCAGTCTCGATGAAATATCATACGAATGGGTCTCTATGCCTATTAGTCTGTCCGCGCCGTATTTTTCCAACCATACGGCTACCCCTTGGGGATCACTCGGTATCTTCGTTCTCATCATTTCAACAGAGGCAAGTTGCTGGTGACCTTGTCCATGATGCCGGAAGGCGCAGGGCCGATTCCAAGAGCAGTGATCGTACCAGGTGGCAGTTCAGTCAGTCCCTTGTCCTCAATCAATGCAGTCGGGAGGCTGAGCGACTGAGCCTTTTTCTCCAATCGGAGCAGATCATCCAGCGACTGAACTGACAGCGCAACTTTCTTTTGTCCTTCGTCTACCCAACCTCTGTACCATTTCCGCTTTTTGGCCCTTGCATCAGCCGCGGAAGTCACAGCAGCGTGTGCGACCTGCACGGCCGTTTTCCCTATGGACATTCCTAGGTCGGACCTGACAACGATGCACTGCTTGTATTCGAACTCCATGCTCCCCCTACCTGCTTACTCTGACATCCCTTCCTCTCTTAACGGTTCTCTTCTCTCCCACGCCGCACAAGTGGTTGTCTACCGCCAGCGTCTTTTATCCCCAACACCAGTATGGTCCCGAGTGCATAGCAGACTGCCGCAGATAGATAGAGCGCAGTGTAGCCTAAGTTGTGGGATTGGGCATTGAAGTAGTCCAACATGAATCCGCCTGCGCCTGCCAACACGCCCGAACCAGCCGTAGCGAGATTTGATATGCCGAGATAGCGACCCCCGGTTCCCGGCGGTATCAGATCCGCCCCCCATGCCCAGTTGACGCTGAGAAATATCCCAGCACTCACTCCGATGATGCCCCCGTACACCAGCACCTGGTCTTGTGTTGTGGCGGTCATCAATAACAGCGCCCCGATTGCCCCCAACACTCCAGAGAGGACTATCAGCCATTTCCGTCCGAAGCGATCACTCAGCACGCCCGACGGGTAGACAACTATCGCGATGCTCACGGCAATTACAGCGAGCAACCCCCCAACCGCTCCGGCCGGATTCGGCAGACCCAGAACATCTTGGAAGAAGTAGAGTGCGTAGTTGCGAACCAAGTTAGCGCCAACTAAGATCAGAAGGCGTGAAACCAGCCAGAGGAAGAAGTCGCGGCTGTGGAAGATAGAACCCAACACATCCCGTGCTGAATCATGTCGTGGTTGTAGGGTTGGTTTCTTGGGTTCGATTCCGAGAGCTCCGTCAAAGGGCTGTTCCGTCACAAACAGTGCGGTAATCGCCATGCAGATCAACAGAAAGGCAATGATCGCAAGGAATGACACTAGTATCTGACCTTGTCCGACTAAGTATCCCACCACCAACGAAGTGACTACGATCCCTACTATCTCTAGCAACTGCTTCACGCCAGTCACGGCTCCCCGCTTGGCTTCTGGCACCAAGTCCGGTATGTAACCCTGGTAGGGTCCATGTGCTATGTTGGAAGAAGTCTGTAGGAGTAGATAGGAAATGAGGAGCACCAGATAGTCGTTCGAAAGCGCCATCATGAGAAGGAAGATCACGTCAACCAGTGTGCCACCGACTAGGTAGGGGCGCCTACGCCCCCAGCGAGTCGTGTGCGTGTCGCTCCATGCTCCCGCCGCGGGTTGTACGACGATCGCGACTATCAGCCCAAGAGCCGAGATCAGACCAAGAGCCCCACCCCTCTGCGACTCAGCGACTGAAAGTGAAACCAATGCGGGTAACAGAATGGGTCCCATGGAATTCCAGAGGAAAGATAGAGCGAACCAGTAGACGTTGAGTGTTAGATAGTCCAAGGGACGCAGTGGATGCGACCGCGCTGAGGGATCTGGTTGCGGCATCTTGCCTTTTTGCATGGGATCCGAATTTAAGACAGACGGGGAGATCGGAAATCCCCGAAGTACACGTCTCCTTTGGTCTGGCATCACGCTCCGACGATTTCTGTGCAACGTCAGAAAGCAACTCTCGAAATCATGAGAGATCTCGACTGGGTCGGAGATATGCCGCCGTATCGAGGTCTGTTGTAACATTTAAGGCAGGCCAGTCAAATCCCGACTAGGTCGGCTGGAACAGATGTCCGACGTGTCGACAGTCGTTGTCGTTGGCAGTGGCGTTAGCGGAATGTCATCAGCAATGACACTGGCCAAAGCAGGAGTGCCAGTCAAAGTCTTGGAAGAGCATGACACGATCGGATTCCCGTGTCACTGTGGAGGCGTCGTTTCGACCGACTACTCGGAGAAGATTGGCATTCCAACGCCGTCTTCCCTCGAGTTGAATGAGTTGTACGGCTTCAGATTCACGGACGGGGCTAAGGAAATCGTCGTCAGGTCCGGTCACCCTGTCGCGAAGGTGATATCAAGGGAAAGATTCGATGAGCATCTTGGGAAGCTGTGCGAAGAAAGGGGGGTCCAACTAATCAAGTCGAAAAAGGTAGTATCTATAAGGGGGATTGATCATCCAACCTTAGTCGATGAGTCCGCACGCATGCACAGTGCAAGATATGCGGTGCTGGCTGGAGGAATTGCAGATGATCTCGGCTACCAGCTTGGTTTCACAAGAGACAATTCTCATCTACTGATATCAGCCCAGTGCACCGCAAAGAGGCGTGCAGATCCTACTGTCGCCTCCATATACTTGAGCGAAGGTATTTCTCCAGATTTCTTCGGCTACGTTGTGCCTATCGACGAAGGACTTTGTAGGATCGGTGTTGCCTCTCGAAGGGCAGACGTACTGAATTCTGTCAATCTCATAGCCAAGAAGGAAAGAGCGGAGCTGTCCGGAAGGCCGAACCTGTGGGGGATCTGGACAGGAGGACCCATCTCAAGAAGGAGAAAAGGGAATGTCCTCGTCGTGGGAGATGAGGCAGGAATGTCAAAGGCCACAACGGGAGGAGGTATAGTGTTTGGAGCTTTGTCTGGGGTGGTGGCAGCAGAGACAATAATCCAAGATTTGAAAGGGGACGCCACTAAGGCGACGAAAGCCTCGGAAGCTTTGGTATCCCAACTCCGAAAGATCAGAGGGATCAGGAAGTTGTTAGACGCTTTGGGGCCTCAGTTAGCGATGGAGGCAATGCTATCAGTGACGACCAACGACAGAATGGTGAGATATCTGGAGACGGCCGATTTTGATTTCCATGGGGACTTGACGAGGATACTCCAGAACGTCACGCTGAATGCTAGTCTGTTGCCCATTAGTATCAGGGTTATCCGTCATCTCATAACCGGATTGTTTAAATAGGAAGTCTTAGACCGCCCGGCAATGCCCAGAGGAACTTCATCAAACAAACCCCTCGACCCACATGAGAGGTACGTGAAGTTCATGTGCTTCAATTGCGGAGAGGTCGCGATATGGAGGGGTGAGAAAGATAGGAAGTTCGTCAGGCAGTACGCATGCCCCAAGTGTGGTTTCGTCGGGCCATGAGGTGACAAAGGGATGGACAGGAAGGTCATTATGACTGTGAGAGTATTTCCAACAGGGATCGATATCAACCTAGACAACCTGCTGCAGGCGCTAAGATCCGCGTTCCCCGAGGAACAAGTGATCCTCCGCAGCAGGGAATACGTCGGCTATGGCATTGAAGCTCTGGTGGTCGATTTGACTGCCCCGGAGAGGGATGGCGTGAGTCAAGAATACGAGGACAGGCTGAAATCGTTGGCTGGCGTTGGGGAGATTTCCGTTGAGAGCGTTAGGAGGTTCGTCACAGTGGGCCGATCACAATGAGCAATGAAGCGCCACTTCTGAAATCAGAAGTCTTGGAGATATTGAAAGCCAAGAAAGCCGTCCAGTTCGAAGATCTGTTCAGAGAAGTGAGGAAGACATATCCTGACACAACCGAAAAAGATCTCACGAGTACGTTGCTCAAATTTGAGATAATGGGTCTAGTAGTCACAACCAGATTGTCGAAGAAAGACATCAGGGTCGAACTCCTAGGAACAGCCACTGTGGGAACTGATTAATATCCACAGGTTGAAACCCCAGATTGTGCCTTGGGTGTAGATATAGGGGGCATATTGACCAAGGAAGAAATAACCTTTGACAGACTTAGGTCGAAGGTCGTCGCGGTTGACGGTTACAACATCCTGTATCAGTTCCTGTCCATAATAAGGGGAGCTGATGGCAGACCTCTGACCGACAACAGCGGGAGGACTACCAGCCACTTGTCAGGACTGTTCTACAGGGTCTGCAATCTCCTCTCGAATGATATCTGGCCCGTCCTCGTGCTTGACGGGGAGCCACCGAAGTTCAAGAGACAAGAGGTGGAGGAACGCAAAGAAAGAAAGAAACAGGCTCAGGAGAAATACGATCAAGCTCTGAGAATAGGCGACCTTGAGGGCGCTAGGAAATACGGCCAGGCCACGGCGCGCGTGAACGAGTACATCCGAGAGAGTTCGAAGCAATTGCTTGGATTGATGGGTGTCCCCTGCATTCAAGCCCCGTCTGAGGGAGAAGCACAAGCCGCCCACCTAGCAAGAGAGGGGATGGTGTTCGCGGCAGCCAGCCAAGACTATGACTCCGCACTCTTTGGAGCACCGAAGCTTGTCAGGAACCTGGGCGTTACTGGGAGGAGAAAACTCCCAAGGCGCAAGGCATACGTCGAGGTGAAGCCGGAGCTGGTGGATATTGAGAGGACGACCAGAGACTTGGGGATCACAAGAAGTCAGCTCGTTGATATCGCAGTTCTGATTGGAACCGATTATTGTGAGGGAATCAAGGGCCTAGGGGCCAAGAAGGCCCTTGCTCTTGTAGCTGGAGGTGCAAAGCTACAAGACGTATACAAGGAAAGGAATGCGGTGATTCCTGAGAATCTGGACCAGATAGTTGCCTTCTTTATGGACCCACCTGTCACCGAGGTCAAGTCCTTGGATTTCCAACCCATTGACAAGGATGGAGTGGTCTCTCTTCTTGTAAGGGAGTACTCCTTCTCCGAAGAAAGAGTCGTGAAGACTCTAGATGCAACGATTCAGAGGATCGAGGCAAAGAAGTCCGGTCTGGCTAGGTTCATCCAAGGATAGTGCCAATCAACTCTCCCTCAGCGGAACGAATATGACATCCATCATGTACTTCTCAGTGATTTTGGTGCCAACCTTGCGTACCAGATGTAGCTCCTGGGACCAAGAGCTACCTCCGACCGGGATCACCATTGCACCACCGTCAGCAAGTTGATCTGTCAATGGCCTTGGTACGGTCGTAGCTGCTGCCGATACCATTATCCTGTCGAAGGGTGACTCCTCGGGCAGACCCAACGTACCATCTCCGAGAATGACATCTACCCTGTCCGAGTAGCCACATCTATGGAGGTTGTCTTTGGCGAAGGAGACTAGGCGAGGGTCTATCTCGATAGCGTGTATCTTGTGACTGATTCCCGTGCTAGGAGACGGACTAATGACTTCTGCCATCACTGCTGCTCCGTAGCCACTTCCCGCCCCCACCTCCAACACGTTGTGGTTGGCTTCTAGGTCCAGGGCTTCGACCATGTAAGCAAGCATGGATGGTGCTGATATCGTTTGGCCGGTATTCATCAGGGGGAGCGGCGTGTCGACGTAGGCCTGATCCCTGACCTCTCCGGAGACAAACTCCTCTCTGGGAACCGTTAGAAATGCTCTCTCCACCTTCTCCGACGTGATTACCCCAAGTGACTTGAGGTAAGAAACCAGCCCATCACGTTGCTCATCGTAACTGACCAATCTCGCTCTTTTATACAGCGGTTGAGGTTTTATCGGTTAAGCTTGTGCGTAGCGGCAACGGCGACCATCATCGCCCATGGTCATGAACTCGTAACTCTAAGACACCCCACCACAATCGAGATTACTAAGGACAACGATATGACCAAGAGAGGCGACTGCATACTCGCTGTTGGAGCCTCCGCATCTGCATCTGAACTGAGCGCGGAATTGAAGAACCTGCTGCATAGAGGTGCCCGCCTGGTCGTCACAGTTGAATGCGCTGGCATTCGAGACATAGTTGAGGCGGCCGGATCCAAAGAGATGGTATTCTGCGACCAGACATCAATAGTCGTCAGAAAGAGTTCATACATCGACGGGCGCACCGTAGGCGTCCTATCCAACAAGGCAGCCAAAGACATCAACAGGGATCTGGCCCGTCAACTTGCAGAACCCACCAACCTAGTATCCATAAGGCTTGACGCGGTCCCAATTTGATCTAACCGTCAGAAGCCCACCAGCTGGTAGGGATCCGGTCTGAATCGCTCTTAGGACACCTTGATGTCTGCGACTTCATTGAACTCCCTTGGGCCGACCTCACGGACTATCCTGTGAAATCCCACTTCGGCACGCCTCCAACCTAGGGATTTGAGCGCAACTATCGTAGGTGAGATCTTCTCCTCGAAAGTCTGTGAAGCTCTCCTGAATGAATAGAGGTGTATTGTTCCTCCCTGCGTTCTTAGTGCGTCTGTAGCGGCCGCCAAGTACAGTTCAGCCTGTCTGGGCAGGTTCATTATCACTCTGTCACATAAACCCCTTAGGAATCTACTTGCTACTTCCGCTGCATCTCCTTGAAAGACTTCAACTCTATCAGATACTCCGTTGAGTCTCACGTTCCCTTTCAGATAAGTGACGGCCTCAGGACTGATGTCACAGGCTTTGACATGCGAGGAAGGCCTTAGCTTGGCTATGAGCACTGAGAACGGGCCCACACCTGCGAAGAGATCACACACGGTCTCGTCTGGCTCGACAAGGCAGGCCACCCGCATTCTCTCTGTCGAGAGCCTGGGGGTGAAGAATACTTTGGTGACATCCAGACTGTAGACACAACCGTGCTCTCTGTGCAGAGTCTCCGTCGTACCTGATCCGTACCATCGTTCGTATGAGGCCACACGCTCAATCCCTGAGACCGGAGACACCTTAGCTAGTATCAGTCGAACGTTCGGGTGAACTGACAGTAGTGCACTGACTAGGTTCTTCCTGTACTTCGACATCCCCTCTTTGATGGAGATCACTGCAACATCACCTATGATATCAAATGATTTTGTGATCTGATCCACTGTCGCAGGTTGCAGATCCTTCAGAAGAGCTTCTCTCAAGCTCCTCGGCCTGCGGTGATTCACCCTCAGCTCACGCTTGACCAACTCCAATAGATGTAGCTCGGAATTCCCCTCAAGCTTCTGGCGGTTCAGTATCGGAAGCAGAAGGTACTCTCCCTCAACCGCTGGAGCCAGATCTGGATCGATAATCTCCAAGCTCCTGAGAAGTGTTCTCACCCGCTCACCCTTCTCTAGAGGAACTTTCACGGCTAGAGTGGTTTTGAGTTCGTCTCGCATCTCCAGATCCCAGACCTTCGATAGCAGACTCGGCAGCAGATATATCTGCCTTAGGAGCAGTTCAGATGCAGATCTTCCTGTTCCTCTTCAAGATCTCCTTCGCCTTCAGCAATTTATCAAGCTCACAATTCACTCTCTTCTTCAGTCTCTTGCGCTTGATCTCCAGCTTTCTGAGTTCCAACTGAAGTTCGATCACTTGCTCTTGAAGCTCTTCTACTCTCGAAGCCATCTGAATCAATGAGCCCGCGCTGAATTAAGCGCCCACAACTGGGTAGTCCAACAAGAAGTAATGCGGGCCCGATGGGATTTGAACCCATTTCTGGCGGGAGTCGATTCCCGTGACCATCAGGTTAAGAGCTTCAGCTAGTCCAACATCTGTTGCTCTTCCATGCTGAGCTACGGGCCCTGACTTTGGCGCTTGACTAAGCGCTTTTATCTGTTTTGCCTACGGTAGGAGCACTCACTTGAAAGGCAAGAGGGTACTGGCCTCAGGCGTGTTCGATGTCCTGCATCCAGAGCACGTAAAGTACTTGGAGGAGGCGAAGAGAACAGGAGGTGCTGGGTCCAAACTCGTGGTCGTTCTCGCGAGAGACAAGACTGCAAGGAATATGAGAGGACGCGCACCAATCTTCAGCGAAAGAGCGCGCCTGCGGATAATACGCGCTCTGAGACCGGTGGACGAAGCCATGCTGGGTCCGTCGCCCAACGATCTGGAGGAAGGAATGAAGAAAATCATACTGAAGGTAAACCCGGATATCATCGCCTTCGGGTATGATCAGCATCGCAGCGGGATAGTCTCGAAGGTCAGCAAGGTGCTGAAGGAAATGGGACGAAAAGACATCCGCTTGGTTAGGATCAGGGAATTCGCGTACGACGACTTGTCTAGGTCATCCGTGGTCAAGAGTCTGATAGCCCGAAGATTCTCTAAGCAGGGAAAGAGAACGACAAGGCATCGTCATCCTTGAGGTGAATTGTCTTTCTCAGGTTCTTGTCTGATATCAATTCGACTATGGTTAGGTCATAGACTGTCCTTTCTGACCTGACCAAGACCGAGTTTGAAACGCCCTCTACTCGCACGCGATAGCAGCCGACATCTCCAAACGCCCTTTCGCGTGTCGAGAAACCGCGCAAGACTACGGGTGCCGTGCTGTAGAGCAGTATCAACTTGTTTAGTTCATCAAGTGAACTCACCCTTAGGTTGAGAGTCCCAGGATATGGTGAGAACCCTAATTTCGTCATCATCTGTCTTGAGTATCCGCTCTGCGAAATGTAGTACGATCCTTCTCCTTTTCCCGTGAATACCCGCCCCGTTATGACGAGGCTTATTGGCTCGATTCGACTCCGCAGTGTGTCAGTTGACACGCCCGCGAGCTCCTGTGCAAGTCTGGAGTATGCGCTGGGGGTGAACACGATCCTCTCCCCTCCTTTCGAGAGCTGTCTGAGGATCATTCCATCTGATGATAGCTCACTGAGGAGAATGGACGCTGTCTGCTGAGATACTCCGAGAATCTCAGCAAATGAACGAGTGCTGGTGAAGAGCTCCCCCCTATTCTCAGACATCTTGAACAGAGATAATAGTGAAAGAAGCGCCCTAGCCCTTTTTCCATAGCTTTGCCGCGAGCGCTCCTTTGGACTCATGGTGTGCACTTCCGAGTGGTTCGGGATAGCCGTATTTTGTCGGGAGACTATTAACGATATCTACGCTCTCCTGAAAGGAGATCAAGTTTCCAGGGCTTACGTACAATTTCCCCTTCTTTTGACAGAAGAGGCGGTTGTATGTACTCATGGGTGACCCCAACATGCCCTTAGCTAGTCCTATGGTTGGCAACTTGAGAACCACGCCCAAGTGCGTCGCCAGTCCGCAAAGGCATGGATGGGCTAGGCCGTGGCCGTTAATCAACATCAGTTGGGGGAAAGCCCCCACCTCACGCATGATGTTTAGGATAGGCCCAGCTTCCCTGAAGGCAAGGAAACTCGGCTGGTAGCTGACTTGGGAAGGGGGAACGGACTTGGTCAGCGAAAGAAGCCTACCATTGTCAAGGTCTAGCTCAGCATATGCAGCCATCGTTGCAGATTCGGAATATGCGACATCCACCCCACCAACGGTCGACAGTTTGTCTCGCCCGAAGGCTCTGATCCTCGCCTTTGAAGCGAGAGCGATCTGGCCCTTGGTCGCCCTACGTGCGTCGATTCTCGTGTCTGACTTAGACATACAGGATCAATTGCTGTGCTGCAAACGTCTTGCCAGCTGATCCATCGACCGCGCCAACTTTCTTCTACTTAGCTCTTCCGTGACATCCGAAAGCGTTGACTCAAGGACCGATCTATTGACATCGAGCTTCCGTCTTAGTCCCGGAGCCACGGAGTCAGCCAAGGAGATCGAGGATAGCTCGCCATAGAGTTCTGTCATCACATTGAAGAGATACGCCACCTCGCTCACATCCTTGTTTGCAAGGGAAGCCAATATCCTTCTCCTGAGTTCGCCTATGACGTCAGAGACTCCATACAGTATAGCCAGTTCTGGGAGTGCGTCCAGCTCATGAATCGAGAGAAACTCGTCACCTGTATAGATGGACAACAGCAGGCTCGCCTCCAAGAACTCTTGCACGACTTGGATTGTGTAACCCCAATGTTGAAGATAGCGTGGAGATCTGGTCATCTTCAGGAATTTCTTGAAATCACGAGTGGACCTTTTGAGCGTCCTTCTCGCTTCGCTCGTTCTCCCGGCATGGATCGCGGAGACAGTCTCTCTGCAGGCCCTCAGAATGACCTCCCCAAGATCTATGATGCTTCTCTTACGTAGTTCAGAGGATCTGAGCGACTCATGTGCCTTCCTTATAGAACGCTTGATGCGGGGGATCAGCGAACTTCTGGTACTCTTGGTTCGCCTAGACAACTCTAACAGACCTTGAGAGGCTCTTCCTCCTCCACGAGCTCTTTCTGATTTTTGGGCTTCTCCCGAACCCGCACGAAGCGCAGTATCCTTTCCTGATGTGATAGGAGCGTCTGCCGCATCTGGGACAGGTCGTGTGAATCCTCTTCTTGTTCATCCGGCCGAAGGAGGTCGTTCCAGCTGTGGTCTTTCCCATTGTTCAGTCTCGCCTACTCTGCTGGAGAGACGAGGATTATGTTGTCTCCCCTCACAACTATCATACCTAGCTTCTTTGCGTCATCCTTGAAAATCTCCTCTGCGTCATCGAGCACTAGGTTCATGTGCGTGTCAAAGCCCAGGAGTATGCCTCTTATCCCCCCTCCTCCCTTGAGCCTAAGGAGAACGTTCTTGCCTATCGAGTTCTCCAGAGCCTGTGATGTGGGTTCACTCAACAACAGAATTCGCACCGTAGCAGAAGAACATCGGATATAAACTTAAGCAGGAAACTCAAAGTACCCGATATCTCTCCCCGAGCCTTGGTACAGTGGCTCTGTGAGGGAACATATGAGACACTGTCCTATGTAGACTGCGCAGCTTATTCTTCTCACCATGAACCAAGAAGAGTGAACCACGTCCAGTGATTACATTCCTTGCGAACGTCAGGAGCTGTGATCTATCTGAGTGCCCCGACAGGCCGTCCAATCGGTGGATCTGGCTTCTGATATCTATCACGGTTGGTTTGCCTTCTTCGTCGTAGAGCTGCACCTGTTTTGCGCCTGACAGTACCCTTTGACCCAGCGTCCCCTCAATCTGATAGTTGACAAACAGAACCGAATCCTTCGGTTCAGGGGCCACGTGTCTGAAGTATTCCAGCACTGGGCCTCCTTCTAACATGCCTGATGTCGAGAGTATCACCGCCTTGCCTGCAGATAGAGCCTCTGGTCTCTCTGAACTGCTTTTGATCGGTACGAAGTATTCCGACTCCAGCGGGTTGACTCCCTCTTCGGTTATGAGCGAATAAAGCTCGGATGACAGATAACTCGGGAAAGCTGAATGAACCTTCGAAACTTCCGTTATCATGCCATCAACAAACACCGGGGCCTCTTCGATGCTCTTGTTAGCCATTGCCCTATCCAGAATCAGCAAGACCTCCTGGGCTCTGCCGACCGCTAACGTCGGGATCAAGACCCTTCCTCCCCTTTGAAAGGTCTCATTCACCAGAGAGACCAATCTGTTTTCGACCTCTGTCCGGCTCGGCATTACGTCTCCTTCCCCTCCGTAGGTGGATTCCATCACGAGTGTGCCCACTCTGAGGAATCTGGAGACGGCCGGGTTGAGCAACAACGATCTCCCAAGCTTGAAATCACTCGTATACAGCACTGAGTAGCCCGCATCGCCAATTGTCAAGTCTACCAGCGAGGAGCCAAGTATGTGACCGGCGTTGTAGGGTGTTATCTTGATGTCTGGGGAAACGTCTGTCACTTGGTTGTACTTGACCACGATCGTTTGCTCGATGACCGACTTGACATCCTTCAGCGAGAAGAACGGGAACGAGCCTGACCTAGTTTCCACATTGTAGAAATCTTCCAACAAGATCGTCAGAAGGTAGAGAGTCGGTTCAGTCATGTAGAATGGACCTTGGTAACCATACTTCGTCAACAACGGCAACGCTCCTATGTGATCCAGATGTGCATGTGACACAACGACTGCGTCCAGTGATTCAAAGTCGTCGAACTCATAGTCAAACCTCGGGAACAATGACCCTCTCTGCGAGGTTCCGGGGTTTACCCCCGCGTCCACCAACACTTTGCTCTCATCTGTGGACACGAGCATGGCTGAGCGCCCTACCTGTTCTACTCCTCCCAAGAACGATATCGTACAATTGCTAGTTGGGCCCAAGGGAGTTCTGAAGATCCTGTCCCCCGTCTCTCTGAGGAACGAACTCTTGGACTCGGATTTGGACGTTAGAACATGCAGTACCTGTGAGAAAGTCTTGGAGTCCGACAAAAACTTCTTCTCAACGACCAGTCTCCAGCCGGTCTCCTTGGCCACCTTCTGGGTGAGGTTGTTGATGTCGGCCTCCAACAGCGCAATGTTATCCGCTATTGAGATGGCCTCGCCAGTGTTGTAATTGAAGATGATCCTCTGAAGGCCTGCCTCCTTTGGCAGTATAGAAGAGATCGCCCCGGATGCTGCCTCTTCTTCGAGCAAGTATTGAGGGGCGGTTCTTATTACGACTCTCTTCCTCAGTACTTTGGCCAGCTCGGAGGCGTATTGCTGACCTGATAACATGAACTCAGGGTTCTTTGTAAGCAGTACAATCTGAGGGCCTTCTATCTCTATGCCCGTCAGAGATGCCTCTGGTGGTGCCCTCTCAAGAACCTCTTTCCTCACTAGTTCAATCATCGTAATGTGTGCCGTGCCCTGACCTAAGCACTACACTGCCGCGATCCTCTTGGCAATAGTCTCTTTTTCATCCGGCGAGAGTTCTCTGTAGCCCGCAGAATCGACCACGACAACATCGAAATCATTACCGGTCGCTGTGTCCCTGTTCATCGCAGTTAGGATCGCCTTGGCCGCGAGCGGTATGACATCCTTGCAAGGCATGTCCTTATGTATGTTTGCCTCAAGGAAGCCAAGCGCAACGGGTGACCCGGAGCCGGTTGATACAAGGGTCTCTTTCGTGACCCCTCCGAACGGATCGATCTGGAACAAGCCCGGGCCGTCGTAGTCCAAGCCGCCTATCAGTGCCTGAACCACCATCGGGGCTAACCTGTTTCCGAATAGCACCAAGGATGCAATGTTTGAAAGTGACTTTATGGGAATCCTAGTGCTCCTTTCTAGCCAGAAGATCCTAGCTTGGTACCTAAGAACATCCAACAAGGCCTGGGCATCGGCCACACCTCCGGCCATAGTCATTGCCGCATGATCCTCTACTCTGTGCACCTTCTTTCCGACCTTGTGTGCGATGAACGTTTCCCCCTGCACCACACGAGTGTCAGTAGCAAATACGACTCCGTCCTTACAGACTACGCCAACTGTAGTAGTTCCCCACTTCACCTCGGGCACTTTGAATGATCCTGATCCCAGAGGCACCCCAACTGGCCCAGAGTAGCGGCTCAATCTAACACAAGCACCCGATGAATTGCATTAGAGGCAGAACCCGTCAAGATAAGTTTTTCTTTTCTTGTGCCCAGGAGGGAGAGCAATGCCCGATGGTGGTCCGCACAAGATCGAGCTTCCTAGGTTGATCGTGGTCGGCGGGGGTATCATCGAAGGTATTGGGAAGGAGCTATCGACACTGGGAGTGAGGTCAGTAGGGGTGCTTACCAGCAAGACTCCCTTTGGGCTGCTTGGAGATAGGCTCGAACAGTCGCTGAAGACCTCAGGCATAGGATATAGGTTGTTCCTAGACGACGGTAAGCCTCACGAAAGTGTCAGGGACGAGTTCCTCGAAACCATTGGGATGGAAGTAGACGGATTGGTTGGGGTCGGCGGCGGTAGAGTCTTGGACATATCCAAGTTGATTGCAGAGAAGTCAGGCAAGGAGTTCTTCTCTGTGCCTACGATCCCATCTCATGATGGCATAGCGAGTCCACTTGTGTCAATACTGACCGGCAACACCAGAACCTCTAGGTTTGCTAAGACACCCCAGGCGGTGTTTGCTGACATATCGGTGTTGGTGAACTCCCCGCACCAGTATATCGCCAGTGGTTTCGGCGATGTGATAGGCAAGTACACTGCGGTGAAGGATTGGAGGCTGGCTCATCTCTTGCTCGGGGAGTACTATGGCGAATACACGGCGGATTTGGCCTTGGAGTGCGCGGAGATAATGATGAAGAGGGCCGAGGAAGTGGGAGAGGGGAGTGCTGAAGGGGTACGCGCCTTGGTAGAAGCTCTTGTCAATTGTGGCATACTCATCAGCATCGCTGGAACCAGCAGACCTTGTAGCGGATCCGAACATCTTTTCTCACACGCGTTGGATCAGATAAGACATACCTCATCGTTTCACGGTCAACAAGTGGGGATTGGAACGATTATGATGTCTTACCTCCATGGCGCAGACTGGGAGAAAGTGAGGAACAGCTTGGCAGAGGCCAGAGCTCCCACATCGGCTAAGGAACTTGGCGTAAGTGATGAAGTGATCGTGGAGGCACTGGTAAGAGCAGCAAGCGTTAGGCCGGATAGATACACCATACTGGGCGAGAAGGGGCTCAGTAAGAAAGCGGCGATTGATCTTGCAAGGTCAACCCGGGTGATTTGAGACGCCAACAAGAAGCGACAGGACGGAGGCACTCACCCTACTAGATCCCGATGCAATCAAAGAAGGCTCCGTGTGGACATATTTCGGTGAGTCCGAGGAATGCGGCGATTGTGAAAGACGGACACTATGTCATGGTTCCATGTGCGTTGGCGCTTCTTTCCAGATAGTCGCGAGAAAGAGGACGAAGAGTTTCTGCAAGTTGAGGGAAGGGAACGTAGAGAGCGTCCAGATAAGAACCCCAGACACATCCATTGCACTAGATGCACGGCTGGCCAAGGAAGGAGCTACTTTCAAGTTCAAGAGAGTTTCTTGTGCTACTTGGACATGCCCCTATAGAGAGCTATGTGATCCGTTCCTACTGGCCGATGGAGACAGGATCAAGATAATCCATGTCGAGAGAACATTCCCGTGCGCCATGGATTCGACCAAAACACTGAGTGTGGCTAGGGTTTCTCCCCCTTAGATTCTGTCTTCTTTGGCTTCTCCTTACGAGCGGTCTTCTTGGTCGGGGGCTCTGCCTCTGCTTTCTCCTCTTTCTTCTCTTCCTTCTTCTCCTCCGGTTTCTTTGAGTACACTTCCGAGAACAGGACCGTGTCGATATCCTTCAGGTGCTTTGTTATCTCTGAGAAGAGGGCTCGCTTGATGACCTGAAGTCCTTCTACATAGAAGACTTCCTCGGGCAACTTGATGTCGACAGTCGACCCTTGGATCTTGATGTCAAACGCTTTCTTGTCAACCTTGGGGAACCTCCGGCCCATCAGCTCGCGAATCTGATCCGGCTCTCCTTCGACGATGGACATTACCTTGACATCGTAGACGACGGTTCTCCCAGCTAGCGGTGGATTGAAGTCCACCGAGACGCGGCCGGATGTTATGGACTTGACCGTACCCAGCTTCCCATCGACTTCCACCCTAGAGTCTACGTCCAGATCCTTGACATCGGAGAATTTCCTGAGCGGGAGAACCCTCACTTTGGAGGGATCTCTTAACCCGTATCCCTGTTCTGGCGAAACCACAACCTCCTGCGCAGCACCCACTTCAGCTTTCTTCAGAGCCTCCATCAACGGCTTCGGAACGTCGTCAGAGCCTACTATCAATAGCCTCGGAACGTAAGCCTCGCTTTCACTGAAGATCTTGGCCTCTTTGGCGACGCTCTCATTCGTGGTGTCTATTATTTCGCCAGTCTCCTGGACCTTGGCCGTGAGGTCAACAAGGAGGAAAGAGCCTTCTTCGTTCATGTGAATACGGCCGCTGTAGCGCTCGTTATAAGCGTGATTCTCATCCATTGAGCAGAGGACTGCAGAACGTAGGGCCCAGCTGGCGTCTATCCCACGAATCCGTGCCGGTTGGCTCTTAACCTACTGCCGGATCTTGTCGGACTCGGTGCTAGAGATTCTTCTTACCCTCACGTCCCCCTGGAAGCTCATGATGACTGCATGGACTGCTCTTGGGACTAGGTCCGACCAATCCTCACGATCCACTATCCTGCGCCTTATCTCGGTGCCAGAGTATACACCCCTGTCTTGAAGGGGTACAGCGACCACTTCATATCCCTCCTCTGCAAACAGCGTTGTCGTAAGCGGGTCGTTCGTGTACACCCGATTGATGGGAGGTACACTCTTGACGACATATGTGACCCAAGAAGGGTGGAACTCCGTGTCTGGAACTCCTGTTATCAGGTACCTGCTTCTCTCGATACCATCCTCGTCAAGCGCTGCCAATATCATCTGGACTCGCTCTCCCATAGTGAATGGATTCCGTTCCTCATGGCTGGACAACGAACTCCCCACCGCTATGACCACTCTCGACTCTTTCTCCAGTATCAGGTGGATCGCATGCAAATGCCCTTTGTGAAAGGGCTGAAATCTACCTACGAAAAGCGCCCAGCTGTCCTGACTCATCATCCTTGGGATAACTCGCTTGTTTAAAAATGCTGGTAGGACCGCCGGCTCGATGCAGATAGACGGGTCCTACGGTGAAGGAGGGGGACAGCTTTTGAGGTTCTCGATGGGCCTGTCTGTCTTGTTCGATGAGGAGGTGAGCATAGTCAACATAAGGGCCAACAGGAACCCCCCGGGAATAAGGCCACAGCATCTCGCTGCAATAAGAGCGGTAGGTATTCTGGCGAACGCCGAATTGAGCGGGGACGAAGTTGGATCTTCATCAATTTCCTTCAAGCCCGGTAAAGTGACAGGAGGTGATTTTGAGTTCAATGTCGGAACCGCAGGTAGCGTGACACTTGTTCTCCAAGCCATTCTGCCAGTTGCCTTGATGGCTGAGCGCCCGGTCAGCGGAAGAATAGTCGGTGGAACTGAAGTCAAATGGAGCCCGACAGTAGATTACTTTGATCGGGTCTTCCTGAAGGGGTTACACGCTATGGGCGTGGACGTTTCCGTCGAGCTAGTCAGGAGCGGTTACTATCCGAAGGGAGGCGGGATCATCCGGTTCCAGGCAAAGCCTCACGCTAGGTTAATACCACTGGTTGCCGACGCATCTCCGAGGGACGACCTGAAGTGTCATGGCATAAGCAGATGCGCTCACCTCCCAGTTTCTGTGGCAGAAAGACAAGCCAACAGCGTCAGGGCGTTGTTGAGCAGTGCCGGCATCCCGATGGTGAGCTTGGACGCTGTCCGGCTGGACGATTCAGTCTCTCCAGGAAGCAGTGTGACTTTGTGGGCCATTTCCAAATCACTCAGTTTCATCGGATCGGACTCAGTAGGAGAAAGGGGAAAGGCAGCTGAGATCGTTGGCTCTGAAGCGGGGGCCGCCTTCAGCAGTTGTGTCAAGGCGGGGAGTGCCGTTGACGAGCATTTCGCCGACATGATACTCCCCTACATGCTGAAGGCAGAAGGGCAGTCTAAGATCACGATACCGAACGTATCCGAGCACCTCCTAACGGAAGTTCACGTGGCAAGGATGTTCGGCGCCGCCGACATTCAGATCAGCGATCAAGAGCTCCCGCCGGCGATGGTGGTGACGCCAAAGACATAGAATCATTTAAATTCGCGGTTCGAGATGAGGCGTATCATGTCTTCTTCTTTCATTCCTGGAGCCACCGCCTTAGGCATGATCTATAATGATGGTGTCATCCTCGCCGCAGATAGAAGAGCCTCGTACGGGACTTTCATATTGAGCAAGAACGCAAGGAAGGTCTTCAAGATCACGGATACGATCGGGCTGTCGTCGGCCGGAGTGATATCAGACACTCAGACGATCGTGAGAGAGGCGAAATACGGTGCAAGTATGTTCAAACTGCAGACCAACAGAGAGATGAACGCCAAGGCACTGGCCAAACTCATATCCAACATACTCTTCTCCAACAGGCTGGCTCCGCTTCTCACGCAATTAATAGTCGGCGGATTTGACAAGGGAGAGAAGAGCATCTTGGTCTTGGACGCGTTGGGATCGATTATCGAAGACAAGTACGCTGCCGCGGGCAGTGGAAGTGAACTCGCTCTTGGTATTCTCGAGGCTACATATAGGGAGGGTATGAGCTACGATGATGCCAAGGCTCAGGTCTTGAAGACGATCAGATCATCCCTTGAGAGGGATTCTGCATCAGGAAACGGAATAGACATGTTGTTCATCTCGAAGGAGAAGGCTTGGGAAGAGTTCGTTCCAGTTTAGGCAACTAATCCAAGCGCCTCAGGAGGGGAGGCCAACCGTGAGTACTCACCCACGTTGTTCCCTACACCCTGAGAAGACTCGTCTATCCTTTCTGAGATATCTCCATGGTCACGCCAGCGGCTATCGTCAGACCCATGTCTCTTATGGCGAATCTTCCTAGCGGCGGGAAATCGGAGAAAGTCTCGAGCGATATCGGTCTCAGTGGCCTGAACCTGACAATAGCTGCATCCCCGGTCTTTAGGTACGCAGGCTTCTCTTCCACAGCCGCACCCGTTCTGGCATCAATCTTCCTGATCAACTCGGCGAACTCACAAGCGACCTGCTCTGTGTGAACGTGAAGGACTGGGGTGTAGCCAACAGCAATCGCTGTCGGATGGCGGATGACTATGATCCGGCCCACGAATTCCTTCGCAATAGATGGAGGACTGGTCTCCGGTCCAACAACATCGCCTCTTTTCATTTCTTTCTGTGATATGCCTTTGATGTTTAGGCCTACGTTATCCCCGGGTTCTGCTTTTTCCATTCTTTCATGGTGCATCTCGATACTACGGACTTCACCATGCTTGCCGGCCGGATTAACAACGATCTTGTCATTTACCTTGAGGACTCCAGTTTCCACGCGGCCGACTGGCACCGTTCCTACCCCTGGAATGTTGAACACCTGCTGGATCGGAAGCCTCAATGGCTTGTCGATTGGCTTGGCAGGAGGCTCGAATTGATCCAGGGCTCCGATTAGAGTCGGGCCGTCGTACCATGGCATGTGCTCTGACTTGGTCACTAGGTTGTCGCCGAGCCACCCGCTGACTGGAACGACGAAGATCTTGTGCTTCTTCGGGTCAAAGCCCATCTGAACCATCAGATCAAGCACAGCCTTCTTCACCTCCTCAAACCTGTCCTTGCTCCAGTTTACAGTCTGATCGTCCATCTTGTTCACGCCCACGACGATTTGCCGGACACCCAACGTGAAGAGCAGGAAGGCGTGCTCCCTCGTCTGTCCCTCTGGACTGATTCCCGTTTCGAACTCTCCTTTCTTCGCAGATATTATCAGGAGGGCACCGTCTGCCTGACTTGCTCCCGTTATCATGTTCTTGACAAAATCCCTGTGCCCAGGAGCATCAATGACAGTGAAGTAATATTTGTCTGTGATGAACTTGACGTAGGCAGCGTCTATCGTTACACCTCTTTCCCGCTCTTCCTTGACAGTATCAAGAACCCAAGCGTACTTGAAGCTCTCACCAAGACCTGTCTTCGCGGACTCCTTCGCAAGCTCATCCAGTTTCCTTGAGTCAACATATCCCTTGAGATATAGCAGGTGACCTGTCGTTGTACTCTTTCCGTGATCGACATGCCCAGCCACGACTAGGTTCAAGTGCGGTTTCGAACTAGCACTACTCATTACGAATACACCTTTAGACGACCTTCGGTTTGGGCTGTGCCATTATAAAGGTTACTTGATGGGCCTATCTAGAAGCCAAGGCGTGTTTCTCCAGTTCATCCTTTCGTGCAATGGCGAAACATTTCGGATCCTTGTCGGCCGCTCGCACTATCTGATTCGCCATGGCTACATGAAAGGGAGTCGTTGATTTGAAGGAATCCCTCCTAGCGCCCTCGACGAGATTCCTGAGGGCGAGATCCACTCTTCTGGTCGGAGAGATGTCCACCGCTTGATAGTACAGGATACCTCCGTAGCTGACTCTAGTTGTGTCCTCCCTAGGAGCGCTGTTCTCTATCGCCGTCATCAGAACTTTGAGAGGATTCTCCTTTTTCTTGGAGCCGACGGAGTCCAACGCTGCTTCCATTATCTTGATCGCTTGAGCCTTCTTTCCCCCAGCCTTATGTGTCAGAGATATCAGGTTCGTTAGTCGTTCAACTACGTTGATCGAATTCTTGGCGAACCTCTTGTGCTCGTGCCTTCCGGACGAATGAGGTAAGAATACCGGCTTGAAGGAGATGGCGGTCTCAAGGGTCCTGTCGTTCACCTTCAGGTCATCGAAAGCATACTTTCCAAACAGTTTTATGGGTTCAGCTTCGGCTGACATTGTCTCTCACCTCCTTCGTGGGAGCTCACGGCGCTCATCCATGGAAGGCGTTGGATATAGGGGTTATAATACCTATCGTTTCAGGTCCTTGAAGCAGGATAAGCTGTGTGAGCTCGAATCATTCCTCGGCCTTGTTGGCTGACCGAGTTTTCTACTTCCTGATCTTCTGCTTCTTGCCCTTGAGCAGCGCTTCCAAGGAGATGTCATTCACGGCCACGACCTTGTACCTGACCCCAGGTAGGTCTCCCATGGATCTTCCTCCTGAGCCACCTATGCCGGCCAGTAGAACCTCGTCTCTCTCATCTATGAAGTTCAGAGCACCGTCCTCCGGCACAAAGGCCGTTATTTCCTTGTTGTTCTTAATCAACTGAACGCGAACACATTTTCTTACAGCACTATTTGGTTGCTTGCTTTCAATCCCAACCTTTTCGAGTACTATTCCCCTTGCCATAGGCGCATTTCCGAGAGGATCGTACCTAGCTTTCAGAGAGAGAGTTCTACGAGTGTAATACTTGTCGCTCCATCTGAGCTTGTTTCTCCTCTTCTTCAACGTCCTTGCCGCAAATTCCCCTCTTGCGCCTTTCGACATTAGACGCGGCGAGCAACGGCGCTCGCTTATTAACCTTACACGATTTTCACTTGGTCGACTTCGAAATATCTCCTGATCAACAGAGAAGCTCTTCTCACGTTAGCTCCTCCTTGGCCTATCGCCTTGCCCTTGTCCTCCTCGGCTACTTTGACGTTGGCGATTCGCCGGCCGTCTTTCACGTTGACCAACGAAACCGAATCCACTCTGACTTGTCTGAAGAGCCCAACAACAAACTCCCCGGTGTTCTCACAAAGGGGGTAAACTAGAACTCTGGCATTCAACATCCTTGAAAGGTGGATCAAAGGCTTGGCTGGGTTCATTGTAACGAGCGGGTACTCGTCTGGATTTACAAGAAAAATAACCTCTCCGTCTGGCGAGATCACGCAGTCTATGGGTCTTACTCTCGATATGCGCTCAAAGAGCGCTAAGTATCTGAAGGTTTCTGTTGAGAGCCTTACTTTGGGAGATGTCACTTCGTCATCAGCTCCTTCAGCGATGATTGGCCGAAGGAACGTATGCCCAGAACGGACATCGGGAACGGCTTGTTGCACAGCGAGCCGAAGTCTGTTGGCGAGACGGCCATTCTCCTGACTGGTATTTCAGCGAGCGAGCATAGTTTCTCCAGCTCCTCGGCCTTTTCAGTGGGTAGTGATGTAGTGTATATCACTGCACTGACCTTGCCTGTCATTATTGATTTTTTGACCGAGGAATATCCTGACAGAACCTCTCCCGTTCTGCATGTGGTCCTTATCGCAGATTCCAATGGTCCCGCGACCCCTCGTGTTATTGTTGAGTTAAACCTTTCCTAAGATCGACATATACATCGATCATACCTGTTCCAGCTTTGATCTCCTCACCCGCAAGGACGCGCTCAGTCATCCCTCTCATGTGATCTGTTGAACCTGTGATAGCACCTTCCACTAGTGTGGGGATGGTCCTTTCAAATGCGGCCTTGGCTAGGACGCTCACTTTGTCTCCTGATAGACCGTGTCTACCTATCTGCTTGACCCTCCCAGTTGTAGTCATCGCTGAAGCTACCAGCATTATGTGCCTGAGATCAACATCAAGCCCTTGTTCCTCCAGAGTGTCTTTCAGCTCCTTGATCAAGGCGGTCCTGGCTGCCTCTATTCCTAGGACTTCGCTGATCTCATGAATATTGTTCGTGAACACCTGAGTCTTGTCAACCTCCGGCATCTTCAGCACTTCCATCAGATTGGAGCCCTCTGTGAATATGACCCACTCGCCGTCCTTTTCACGGACAGTGACCCTAGAAACGGATGACAAACCAGAGACTGGAACCTTTCTCAGCTTGTCCACGACTGGGGCGAGATCACCCTCAGAATCTTTGACGGTGATTGAAATCTCGAGTTGCTTCTCCCTTCTTGGCCTGAAACCAGCTTCGATCAGGCTTCTCTGGAGTTTCTTCGGAGTCACTCCTCTCTCTATCATCATTTCTTTGGAGAGTCCTATGGTTATCACGGATTTGAACTGCTGAACCTTGATTTCGGAGGCGATGTCCTCGACAGAGGTGTACGGCATCCTCCTAGCGATCTTGAGCACTTCCTTCTGATCCTTGCGATATTCCGGAGAGAGGTGAACCTCCATCAATGGCGTCTTTGGGATCCTTCTTGCATCCAAGAGTTCTATCAGCCTAGGAAGGCCCAGTGTGACGTTGGCCTCCTTTATGCCAGCGTAGTGGAAGGTTCGAAGTGTCATCTGCGTTCCGGGTTCACCGATTGATTGGGCGGCTATCACCCCAACTGACTCTCCTGGATCTACGGTTAGCTCAAGGTACCTGCTCAAGGTAGCGTCGATCACCTCCGGCGCTTTCGCCGGATCAACGCCGAGTGATAGAAGCACACTTTCCAAGTCCTTTGCCATGTTGGTGGAGATTTCCTTAGATCTAGCGGCAATAGCCGACCTGATGGCCGCCTTGTCAGCCTTTACACCGAGTTTGACGCCCATTGATGAGGCGAGCTTTCGTACTATCGTCTCCACTGGGAACTTCCCGTGATAACTCTTTGCCGGATCCAAACCGTCATCACCGTAGACGAACTCCACGATGTTCTCGTATGGATCCCGCACGGTCCCATCATATTCTACCTTCAGGGTTTCAAGCGCATGAATGAGACGCCTTTGGAGATATCCACTCTGCTGCGTTCTCACAGCAGTATCGACCAATGACTCCCTTCCTCCCATGCTGTGATAGAAGAACTCAACCGGTGAAAGCCCCGTCATATAGCTTGACTTGATGAAACCCCTGGCAGCTGGCCCAAGATCCCCTCTTCGAAAGTGTGGGAGGGGCCTCCCAAGATACCCTCTTGAGATTCTCTTGCCACGGACTTGCTGTGGCCCTAGCGCTGCACACATTTGGCCCAAGTTCAGATCCGAACCCCGAGCGCCCGTCCTCGTCATGACGACAGCGCTGTTGTCCAGTCCCAAGGACTTGCTAGCTAACTCGCCGGTTCTGGTCCTTATGTCAGACAACACGTCCATGATGTAAGCCTCCACCGAGTCCTCTTGTGACTGGCCCGGAATCTTCTGCAACTTTCCTGATTTGAATTGAGAGATGACATCATCTACACGGCCGTCCGCAGAAGAGAGATCCTTCTCTATCCGATCCTTCGCCTGATCGGACAGAATGAGCTCGGCGTAGGTCATGCTGAATCCTCTGAGTTTCAAGAACTCGGATATCATTCGACTGAGTGATGTCAGGAATTTGTGGGCCTCTATTTCGCCGTAGTTCAACAGGATCTCGTGAATGATGGTTGCAGGCTTCTCAGCACCTAGAGAGGCCTTGTCTATCACCCCCTTCAACAATACACCATCGTCTATGACCACAAAGCCTTCGTGAGGGCAATTGTCCTCGTCACATTTCGGTTCATTCGCAGCTACCGACGCCCTGGTTCTGTAATGTAGGTCAGCGGGCAGGAGTGCGCTGAATGCCTCCTTGCCTGACCATGTCGCCTTCGGTTTCTTGATGGCTGATTCGATGCGATCTCGGTCCACTCCGGCGGCTTCAAGTAGCATGAAGAACTCCTTTCTGGTGAGAACAGTGTCAGAGCGCGTCAGCAGATAGGCACCAGTTACGAAGTCTCTTATGGCACCCACGATTGGCGCTCCGTATCTGGGTGTGATGTAGTTTTTCATGACTTGAAGCAGTTCTTTGGTTTCGGCCACCGCCTCAACGCTTTGTGGGACGTGCAGGTTCATTTCATCCCCATCGAAGTCGGCGTTATAGGGGGTACACACGGCTGGGTGAAGTCTGAATGTTCTCCCAGGAAGCACACGTACCTTATGTCCCAGCATCGAGATCCTATGAAGGGAGGGTTGACGATTGAAGACAACATAATCTCCGTCAAGTAGGTGCCTTTCGACTATGAATCCCTCGGCGACACTTTCAGCGAACGCATCCAGATCCTTTACAAACTCAAGCTTTATCCTGGCACCATCCGGTCTTATCACGTAGCGTACGCCAGGATATTTCGATGCACCGTTCTTCACAAGAGCGAGAAGCACCTCTCTATTGAACGGGTTGACCTTCTCTGGGACGGTCAGCTCCATAGCAACATCTATCGGAACTCCGACTTCATCTACAGCAATCGACGGGTCGGGAGATATCACGGTTCTAGCCGAGAAATCCACTCTCTTTCCGGATAGATTCTTCCTGAACCGGCCTTCTTTCCCCTTCAATCTCTGAGAAAGAGTCTTCAGTATCTTGTTCGTTCTGTGTCTCGATGGAGGAACGCCCGTAGCTTCATTGTCCAGATATGTGGTCACGTGATACTGAAGGAGCTCATCGAAATCCTGGACGATCATTGGTGACGAACCGCTCTCCAGAGCGTCTTTCATGCGCTGGGATGCCCGAACTATGTCAACCAGCTTGTGTGTGAGGTCATCTTCTGACCTTTCTCCGGTTTCGAGTATGATCGAAGGTCTAACCTGCACTGGTGGCACTGGAAGTACCTCCAGCACCATCCATTCAGGTCTACCCAGCTCCGGATCAAGCCTCACCAGGACAAGGTCGTCATCCGATATCCTCTCTAGCCTTTCTCTCACCATGGCTGGCGTGAGTTTGGTCGTAATCTTCTCCGGAGTAACTTCGAAGAAACCTGCAGGTTTGACAGGCTTGACGACGTACTGAGCGGATCCGCAGTGAGGGCAACTGGCCATACGCTTCGCCTCTCGAATGATCTGAGAGTATATCTTGTTGGGAATGGCTCCAAATTCTTTCTGATACCTAGCCATCTCCTGTCTGTAGTCCACGATTTTCTCGTCGGGGAGAAGTATCCTGCCGCAGGACCTACACGTGATCGTCAGAAGAAGGTGAATCTCCTTGGCGAAGAGATAGTTGATAATCGGAGTTGGAAGTTCTATGTGACCATAGTGTCCTGGACACCGGGTTGGGGGGTTGCCACAAGTATGGCAACGTTGGCTGGGTTCGATGGTTCCAAGCCGGAGATCCATAACACCTCCAGGCACTGGAGTGCCGTCCTCATTGTAGACTTCCTCTGATGTTATCTCGACGACGGACATCTTCCTTATGGTAGCGGGACTCAGCAGCCCGAAGGTCACAGAATCGATCGACTTTACCTCCAGCTCTTTGCTCATGATGTCGTCACGCCCTCCCAGTTAGATTGATTCTAGGGTAGATCCCCAGACTCGTGATTTCCTGCAGAAGGAGTTTGAACGCGTAGGATATTGAGACAGCGCTTATGTTGACATCCTTGCCACACATCCTGCACACATATTTCCTCTGTTTGGAATCGTAATACCCAACTGTCCCACAATTCTCGCAAACATAGATTGTGGTCTTGTCCGATTCCTCCAATAGCCTGTCTTGGAGAAGCCGGGAGGCGCCATGTCCCACTAGGCAGTCCCTTTCCATCTCTCCAAACCTCAGGCCTCCGCCCCTGGCTCTTCCTTCAGTCGGTTGGTGGGTCAACAGAGTGATCTGGCCTCTAGCTCTGGCATGCATCTTGTCCTTTACCATATGATGAAGGCGTTGATAGTAAGATGGCCCGATGAACACCTTGGCCTTCAAGGGCATCCCTGTCATCCCGTTGATCATCATTTCCTCTCCATAGGGATGCAGGCCATAGGATCTGAGAATCTCGAATATGTTATCTTGGTCCTCATGAACAAACGCATCGCCCTTTCTTTGTTTCCCCGATATGGCGGCGGCCTTCCCAAATATCGCCTCCAAGAAATGTCCTATGGTCATCCTTGAAGGGATGGCATGCGGGTTGATCAGAGCATCTGGAACCATGCCCGATTCCGTGAAAGGCATATCCTCTTGCGGGATAATAGCGCCCACGACTCCTTTCTGTCCTGCTCTGCTCGCAAACTTGTCGCCGATCTCCGGAGCCCGTGTGTCCCGAAGGCGGACTTTGATCAGTCGATTCTGTTCCGTATCCTCTGTCATTATGATCGAATCTACGTACCCAGAGTGTGAAGGCTTCACAACGAGCGAGGTGTCTCTCCTGTAAGAGGATTGCCCCCAGATCTCAACTCTTTCCTCCAAGAACCTCGGGGGGCTTGTTCTCCCGACGATGACGTTGCCTCCACTGACCTTGGTTTCTACACCGACCGCACCATCATCATCGAGCAACGAATATGATTCGATTCCTCTGTATCCTCGGACTCCTTCCTCTGGCCTCTGTATTCTGTCTCTCTCGCCCATAGCGTACAGTCGCGCTTCACCTTCGTATACGAAGTAGGATGCTGATCTGCCTAGGCCGCGTTGGACTGATGCTTTGTTCAAAACCAAGGCATCTTCCATATCATACGGGTCTGAAAGGATCGCGACCATGAAGTTCTGCCCTATGGGATTCTTTTCCAGCCCGACGACTTCGCTGGTATCGGTGGTGACTAGAGGGATCTGGGGATAGAGCAGGTAGTGAGATGTGGTCGAGAAATTGAATGGAAGTGCCGCAGTCGGATACCCGAGAGCCTGTTTTGCCATCGCCCCTTCATACGTGTTCCTAGGGGACTGGTTGTGTTCAGCGAACGGAATTATGGACGTCACTGCGCCGAAAATCGCCAAGGGCGAGACCTCAAGGTGAGTCGTCTCGGCCGAAACGGACTTCAGGTCTGGAGCTATCAATGACATTTCTTCCTCTTCGGCATCTAGGTACTCCACGACGCCGATGTCAACCAAGTCATCAAAGGTGAGTTCCCCTGCCTTCAACTTGTTGATGTGTTCCATCCGAAGTCTTGGAACACCCTCTTCTACGACGATCAGAGGGCGCCTTGATCTTCCTGCATCCGCGTTCAGAACCACCTCTGTGTTTTGCACTCCTCCGTAGTCGTGCGTGTAAACGCCGATGTTCACTTGGCTGGACAGCCGTCCCCGCCTTCTGAGCCTGATGAGTTCTTTTGCCAGAGACTTACCCTCGTTGTGGTAGCCCAGAAGTATTCCACTGACGTACACCTCCGCCCAGGATGTTTTCACGTTCTCGTCAGCTTGGTCAGCAGGCAGAACACCCAGAGATTCTAGTGTTTTCCTGATTTCTTCGACGTCCGCTGTGACGGAGACTTGCGTAAGCAAAGTCACATTCTTGACCAAGCCACAGTTGCTGCCCTCCGGAGACTCTGCTGGGTCTATTCGGCCCCATTGTGTTGGGTGGAGGTCTCTGGCCTCGAAGTTGGCTTGGCTTCTGCTCAGCGTGGATTGGATACGCCTAAGATGGCTAATGGTCGAAAGGTAGTTTGTTCTCTCGAGCAACTGGGATACCCCGACCAACCGTCTTCCCCAGTTTCCAGTTGCGATGGCATGGCTTAGTATGTCGGTGATCAGCCTAGTCGATACTAAGTGGCTTACACTCCTAGAAGGAGCGGTCCTTCTAAGGTCGGATCTCTCAATCTGATATCGGAGATCTCTGACCATCCTTCTGAAGGCCTGTCTGAACATCTCGGCAATTAGTGGGCCTGCGAATCTGAGCCTCTTGTTCTTGTAATGATCCTTGTCATCGGTTCTCCTCCAGCCCAGTCTTGCTGCGATGCATCGCTCAGCCATCTTCCCGAGGAAATCGGTCTTCTTCAGCCGATCTTCTGGGGTAGTCCCCAGATGAGGAAGCAGCACCTTGTCCAAGAGGTATTCGGCCCTTCTTATCCTGATTTCCTTGGGTTGTCCGTACGCGGTTCTCCCTCCTATGTAATCCAACGCCTCCTCCACCGTGGATATCTCCACAGCATCCTCGAATGACTTCACCAAGTGATCTTGAATCTCAGCGTATTGTGAAACTGCGTATGCTATGTCCTTGTCAACTTCACGCCCCAATGCTCGCATTAGGACAACAAAGGGAACGTCTTCCCCTACTCCTGGGAAGTAGACCTTCAGCAGCTGGTTTTGCTGGTTGAATCTGATTTCGACACGAGTCCTGTAGCCTACCGTAGATGAGAAGACTCTTGAGGTGAAGAAAATCGAGCTGCCTATCTTCTTCCTCTCTGTAAATATCCGGTTGCTCGCAAAGTCCTCGAGCCCTACTATCACTTTCTCTGACCCGTTGATTATGAAGTAGCCGCCAGGATCTCTCGGGTCTTCACCAAGTTTAACCAATTCTTCCGGTCCAAGATTGTAGAGTCGACAGAGCCTGGACTTGACCATGATCGGGAACTCCCCGATCTTGACTTTGCCCTCCTGCATCAGCCGCTCATTCTTGAACTCTCTGAACTCCAAGAATATCGGCGCAGCGTAGCTTACGCCTCTCAGCCTCGCTTCAAGCGGATATAGCGGACCCTGGGCGCCCGAAGCTTCCTCTATTGTTGGGAACTCGACACTCACACCAGTAAATGAAAGGCGATGGCGGAGATCCGGTAGCAGGATACTGAGTTCTCCAACCTCCTGAACTATCTTGCTGAGGTCCTTTTCGATAAGTTCGTTGTAGGAATCGATATGATGCTGGGCAAGCCCCAATCTGGAAATCGCAAGCTTGTATACATACTCTAGGTCTTCTGCAGATATCGTTGTGGCAGAATCTGGGGCCGTCATTCAATTACCACCAGTCTGTAGTAGGTTGACTCTCCCGCTGTCTCGCTCTTCTTGGTAACTTTCAGTACATCGCCAATGTTGGCTCCGAGAGCCTTGACGGCCGGATCACTGGATAGGATTCTGGGAAGATTGTAGGGTTTGATCTTGTACTTCTTCAGCAGCTCCTTCTTCTCTTCCTCACCAAGTACCTCATACTTAGGTGAAAGAACATGACCTAAAGGACTAAAATCCGTAACTCGAGATGACAAAACAGCCCCCAGCCCTTCATGACCTTTGAAATCCTCTTATTTTAACGTTACTCAAAAGAGAAGTAACACAAATCTTCATGCGGGCCCGTCGGGACTTCCTGAAAGCAGAGTTCTTTCGAACCCGAGACACCCGGGTTAAAAGCATCGCCGACATCATCTCCGGCGCTCTACCATGCTGAGCTACGGGCCCGAGGTCAGTC
>Ga0172365_10000049_pt1 | contig 61643 bp, 62 predicted proteins | sample LakKivSesite48cm_FD_114535 | JGI IMG/M metagenome (GOLD analysis project Ga0172365, IMG submission 114535) | Sediment microbial communities from Lake Kivu, Rwanda - Sediment site 48cm | ecosystem: Environmental > Aquatic > Freshwater > Lake > Sediment | place: Rwanda: Western Province, Lake...
AATGCCAACGTGCCCTCTGTACTTACGAACCACTCGATTCCCGGAAGCGGATACGACGGAACCATGGGGGACATCCTCAGCTCAGCTCTCTATCCGCTGAGACAGTACCTGAACATGGCCGATTACATCGTCGCAGTCAGTCAAGCGGCCGCGGACTTCATGAGCCTCCTCGTGGACTACGTGCCGATCAGCGTGATCCCGAATGGAGTGGACTGCGAGCTCTTCAAGCCCAGGCCTGACGTGAAACGATCAGGCAGGAGGGTGCTCTATGTGAGCAGACTCGTGAACAGGAAGGGCCCGCACGTCCTGATAAGGGCCCTCAAGAGGGTAGTTGGCGAGATCCCGGATGCAGAGCTGGTCATCGTGGGAGAGGGGTACCTCAGTCCGGCACTCCGGATGATGACCTATGACCTAGGGTTGATGGACTCAGTCAAGTTCCTGGGGAACATCAGTTCAGAGAGACTCGCGCGGACATATGCTTCATCGGACATCTTCGTCTTGCCATCACTCCACGCCGAGTCGTTCGGAATGGTCCTCCTAGAGGCCATGGCGAGCGAGGTGCCCGTCGTCGCGTCGGAGACGGGCGGGGTCCCTGAGGTCGTGAAAGACGGTGACGAAGGCATACTGGTGAAGCCTGGAGATGAGGAGCAACTCGCACAGGCCATTCTGGAACTCTTGAGGAGCGAGGATAAGAGGTCACAAATGGCTAAGGCAGGAAGGCAGAAGGCCCTCGCGCGATATGACTGGAGGGTCGTCGGAGAGGAGGTGCAGAAGCTCTACAGTTCATTGGCCTGAACTGTTCCTCCAATCGAGCACTGCTCCCGCCAGCCGACAAGGATCGTCTGTGATCAGCCCGTCCACGTTCCGTCGCAGGAGATCAAGGGCCACCTTCGGGTCGTCGACGGTCCAAGGCACGACAGCGAGTCCCGCGTTTTGGGCCATCTCCAAGGACTCACCGTCGAGGTCTGACACTTCCGGCAAGATGCAGCTCGCCCCGACCTGCATTGCCGCCTCAATCGCGTCCCGGAACGCGGCCTGTTCAATGAGACCAGTCCTGAGCTCAGATGAGACCAACTTGAACTTCGACACGACCTCGGGGCTGAACGACGTGAAAAGCGTCCTTCGGATGTCGCCATGGGCAGATATCTCTTGGACTATCTCCGCTTCACGATCAGGTATCTTCACATCGAGATCCAGAGAAGCGACTCCCTTCACTGCCTTTGCGACCTCCGACAGCGTGGCTATTCTCTCCCCCTTGAAAGCGATCTCCTGCAACTCTTCCAGGTTGACCTGAGAGATATCGACCGGCTTGTTCGCGATTCGCTCCAACGTCGGGTCATGTGATAGAACGAGTACATCGTCACAGGTTACTCTCACGTCCACTTCCACCGCCGTGGCGCCGCACGCTATCGCCCCCAGAATGGACCGGACCGTGTTCTCGGGGAAGCGGGTGGGGGCTCCCCTGTGACCAGTCAGCAAGAAGTCCGAGGCTGCCAACTCTGTCGGGACTGGTGCGGGGGAAGTTAAGGCTTGGGCGCGAGCTCCCAGTTCGGCCCAAATGACAGGTGTTCCTGCACGCTCGTGCGATGCCTTTCACACCCCTCTGACGGCGGATGCTCGGCGACTGATCGCCCGGACGTGAAACGCTTAAAACTTGCTGGATAAAGTATCCAGCCCCTTGGCAAGCATCAGGTCGATGGTATTGGCTTCGCTCCTCGTGGCAGTCTCGCTTGGGACGAACTATGCGCTTTCAGGGGTGCCGAACGTGAAGCTCATGGACCTGTGCGTCTTCTTGGCAGGCAAGCACTTGGGGCTTCTTTACGGGGCCCTGGTCGGCGCCCTCTCGTGGGCCTTCTATGGTGTCCTGAACCCATACGGCGCGTCGTTGTTCACGACGGTGATTGCCATCGTCGGCCAGGTCTCCTATGCGACTGCTGGGTGGGCGCTTGGGAATCTCAGTTTCTCCCCCGGGTCAGCGAGCGAAAGGAATCCAGCTTGGCACGCGGCAGCCGGGTTCTTCTCCACCCTGCTCTATGACCTGTTCACGAACTCCGCATTCGGGGTCTTCTTCTACGGCTCAGCCGTGGCTGGTCTGCTCGCAATGAACTTCCCGCTGCCGATGGGCGTCATTCATGAGGCCTCAAACTTCATTCTGTTCCCGTTAGTCGCTGTGCCGATCGAGGGCAGGATGAACGACCTCGTCGGGAGGCGGGTCGCCAAGAGGACCCTGAACCTGCCGAGACTGGAAACAGTGCTTGTGGTGACGGCTTCGCTGTCATTGCTGCTGAACGGCTTCCTGTTGCCCAACTACCTCTCCCTTCGGGAGGAGAACGATAGGCTCACGGCCATGCTGAAGGAGAACACGATTCAGGTGAACGTGCTTGTAAACTTCGGAAACGGCACGAGGACATGGTACAATGCCACAGTACTGCCTTCGGGCTCCTCGATGTACAATACGACCACTAGGCTGTTCGGAACAGACGTTGCCGCCACGTTCTCCCCTTACGGCGTCATGGTAGATGAGATCGCGGGAGTCGGCACTTCGCCGGACCATCCGAACTCGTACTGGGTTTGGTTCAAGTGGGACCAGACATCCGGGACATGGGCGATGGGAGACACGGCAGCTGACCAACATGGGTTATCACCGGGGGAGGTCGTGGCTTGGGCGTTTGTCGATTTCTCGAACCCGAGCGTCGTCCCGAGCCCCTGAGCGCGCAAAGGTTTTCTGCGTACATGGAGGCGTAGTTGTGCGTTGAAGCTGTCGGAAGCTCTTAGAATACTGGAGGCGGTGGCAGAGCAGGATCCTGAGAGGCCCCGCTCCTTTCACAATGGGCACGTGATGCTCAGCATCATGGCACTTGACCCGGAGTCACCCATGTCCAGGGATGAGCTTCAGGACAGGCTGGGCTTGGGCGGGGGAGCAGTCAGGAGCCTGATCACCCGCCTTGTGATGAACCACCTGCTGGTGGCTTCACCAAGTGGCACGAGGCTGAAGGGGCTCGGCTCGAAGGTCAAGTCCGAGCTGTCAAAGCGCGTAGTTGGGCCCACTGACGTCAAGCTCGACTATCTGCGGTTGGATGCCAGCAACACTGCGTATCTGGTCAGAGAAGCTGCCGTGTCGGCTGCCGAATCGATTACCCTGAGGGACTCCGTCGTCCGCTATGGCGGAACGGGCGGGACGGCCTGCATATCGAAGGGGGAAGTTGCCGTCCCAGGCGTGACTGAGAACTTGGAGGAGATATCGAGGACGGATGCTGATGCCCTGAGGAAGCTCAAGCCCGCCTACGGGGACCTCATATTCATCTCATCCGCTCCCTCAAGGGCCGTGGCTGCATCCTCTGGTGCCGCAGCCCTCTTTGAGTTCCTGCTGCACAGGGGCGTCTAGTGAGCGAATGGTGCCTCCCCTACAGAATGGCTTTCATCTCAAGGGCGTAGGTCTGGAGGAATTTGACCATGTGAGAGTGCCTTGAGCGCGCCATTTTCCTGCCTGTGCTCGTGCACATAAGGTCCTTGAGTCTCAGCAGCTTCGACGAGAAGTGCCATATGGCAGACGGATCAGGGCCAGACTTCCTCATCTTGAGTCTTGGGGGCCTTCTCGGATCCCAGGTCAGCTCTCCGAGTGACTCACCCTTGTACCAGCCGATGAAGGCAAAGGCCCGAGCTATCCCCCTTGCTCCCATCGCCTCAAGAAAGTCTGCATCCCTCAACACCATGGCCTCAATGGACGAGGGTCGAGCCCCCTCCAGAAATGATTCGTACGATGACTCCTCGATGATTGCCCTCACCGCCTTGGCTCTCTTGATCGACGTTCCCCCAGAACGCAGGTATCTCTCTGCCCTCTTGGCTGAGGCCAGCTGATGAGGCACTGCTCCACTCTTGCCCCGGGGCACCGAGTCGTGCAAGTACGCGGCGGACATCAGCAACTCCATGTCAGCGCCCTCCTCCCTTCCGATCCTGCGGCACAGCCTTGCGACGGACTCACAGTGGTCGTACCTGTGCGCGATGTCAGCGTCGCGTGAGGTCGATCGTGCGAGTGCTCTCGCAGCCCGGACCAGACGGCTCAATTCGCTCAAGTCGGCCTCACCGTGTCTGATGACCTTATGTGCGTTCTCCTCCCAGAGCGCGGGATCAGCGCCTGATCCTCATGAAGCGCCCAGCCGCGAACGCATATTCTTATTCCACCGTTACGCAGACAAGGAGTCGAGTTGCTCAAGGTGCATTACCAGGCCGCTGGACCCGGAAACAGAGGTGACCCCAGCTGAGAGCAACGGCCACATTGCCAGTGGTCGACATGTGGAGAGAACCAAGGACGGGCTCGGAGAGGGTGAGTCAGGCCAGGCTAGGCCAAGACCTGACAGTCGAGAAACTGAAGGGCCGGTTCCTTTGGGTTGGGTCGCAGGATGGCTACCATGGTTGGGTGGAAAGATCGACCGTGAAGAAGGGCCGAGCGAGATATGGGGGCACCGGGAAAGTGGTGGCGGTGGAAAGCCTGTTTGAGCCTGTGTCGGCCTATCCATCTCAACTGGAGACCCTGCTCGTGGCCCCCATGGGTAGCGTTATTGAGGCCACCCGCAGGAAGGACAAGTGGACTTGTGTGAGGCTTCCCGATGGGAGATCCGGGTTCATGCGCACTGGGGAACTGAGGCCGGCCCGCGACCCATTCCCGAGGGAGGACATCGAGAGCATAGTCGAGAGAGCTCTCAAGCTCGTTGGCACGCCGTATCTCTGGGGAGGGACGAGCCCGTGGGGCCTAGACTGCTCCGGCTTCGTCCAGTTGGCTTACATGATGGGAGGATATCATCTCTCAAGGGACGCTGACATGCAGTTTGAGCGCAACGGCAGGCTCGTGCCCATGAACTGTGCGAGAAGGGGAGACCTGCTGTTCTTCAGGGGGAAGGACGGCCGCAGGGTGTCTCACGTGGCAATATGCTTGGGCAGAGATATGATGGTTCATGCCAGCGGGAGCAAGGGCGTCGTGGTGGATTCAGTCTCCAGTCTGAGGAAACTTCTCGTTGGCGTGAGACGAATTGTCGTCCCGAGCGCTAGGAGGCACATGAAGGGGTACCGTGACAGGCTGCAGGGATGATCCTCACAGTGCTCGCGCTCGCTTCCCTGCTCGGACTGTCCTACCTGATGGTCTCGCTGCCTTGGCTCTGGAGACCCCTGCCTGTGCTCAGGGAGACCAACGTGGGTGACGACACTGTGTTATTTGTGTCAGACCTTCATCTCGACAGCGCAGAAAGCGTCCCCCGTGGTCTCCCCAGCCTCGTTGAGGGGACAAGACCAGCCACCTTGGTCGTAGTGGGCGACTTACTGCGCGCGCCCCGAGACGTGAGTTCGGAAGGGCAACTACTGGATCTCGTTATGGCCGTATTAGAAAAGGTGGACAGAACGGCCAATCTGAAGCGAGTGCTTGTGACCATGAGCGAGAACCACGATCCCCCCTTGACGAAAGGAGAACTCACGCTTGAGCACAGGGGCGCGAAGATCATGCTGACTCACGACCCAATATTGATTGAGGCCTCCGGTGTAAGGGCACTTGCGGTTCACGGGGACTACTTCTGTTCTGATGGAGCCGTCACCGCGACCGTGGAATTGCTCCTCCTGGCGTTGGGGGTGAGCGGGGCGACCGAGAGGTTCCTGAGGTCGAAGATCGGGATGGACAGAAACGACTGGGTTGTCATGGGGCATACTCATGTGCCGATGATTGACCAAGGACACAGAGTCGCCAACTGCGGGGCATTCCATGGCCATCCCATGAGAAGGGCCTCGTCAACGGCAGTGTTGCTCCAAGATGGCCAGCTGAGATTAGTCAGTGGATCAGACCTTCACTCGTGATGAGAGTTGACGGCGGCGGCAGGTCCGGCGAAGTCACCGTATCACAGGATCTTCGAGCCCGGCGGTGCATTCCCGTCGGTGGTGAGAAGGAAGACATCTCCGCCCGCCTCAGCGGCGAGAATCATTCCCTCTGACACTACACCCATCAACTTCCTTGGAGCTAAGTTAGTCAGCACAACGAGGTTCTTACCGACGAGATCCGCCGGTTTGTGAGTCTGGGCTATGCCCGCAACGACCGTCCTCTGGGCTTGTCCCATGTCCAATGTGACCTGCAGTAACTTACTGGATCCCTTGAGCTGCTCGGCCTTGATGACTTTCGCCACCCTGACGTCGAGTTTCGCGAAGTCCTCGATGCTAATCGTGCTCATGTGTTGTTGTGGGCGGATCGAGCAGTCGGGGGTTCTAAACCTTTTCGCTTGGCGTCGTAGGGGTCGGGAAACCGGAATTAGCATTCACCATCGTTCCTCGATCAGGCTTTCGCCTCGCTTCAACAGTTATATCGGCCCTTCGGGAGTCAGCAGAAAGACGACATGCGCATAGCATTCTTCGTCTGGGAATACCCACCTATGGTGGTGGGTGGGCTCGGCACATATGCCATGTACATCACAAGAGAGCTTGTCAAGAGGGGACACGATGTCACCGTGTTCTCGATGAACCCGGGGGGACTGCCTACTAGGCAGATCCTGCAGGGCGTCGAGGTTCATAGGCCGGAGATCATAGACATAACGAACGTATTCCCCATTTTCGTGACGGAAGACATAGTCGGTTGGGGCCCGTCCGCCAAGTTCTTCAACGACATCCTGATGTACAACGTCCTCTCGACATCAAAGTTGGTTAACCAGCTCGAGAAGGAGGAAAAGACGGAGCACGACATAATCGCGTTTCACGACTGGCTCAGCGCTATCGCCGGGATTTGCGTGAAGAACGTGCTTCCGAAGATGCCAACCGCATTTCACATACATTCCACGGAGTCGGGCAGGACTGGGAACGGATCAAAGATCATCAGCCACATGGAGATGGAGGCCGGAAAGTCCGCGGACAAACTGGTCACGGTGAGTCACGCCATGAAGGAGGACCTCGAACGACATGGTTGGCCCACAAGGAAGGTTTCGGTTGTCTGGAATGGAGTCGACGTGGACAGATACGACCCAAAGGCAGTCGACCAGGAGCAAGTGGCCGGTCTGAGGAAGTCGTACGGCATAGCCGAGGATGAGAACATGTTGCTTTTCGTGGGCAGGCTGGCTTGGGTCAAGGGAGTGTCGAATCTGCTGCAGGCCATGCCGGAGATCATAGCGGAGTTCCCGAAAACGAAGCTGGTGATACTTGGAAGGGGAGAACAACAGGACTACATCGTGGAGACGGCCGACAGGCTGGGAATACGGAAGTCCGTGATAGCGCGGTTCGAGTTCGTGCCAGAGGAAGAGAGGATCCTGCACTATGCGGCATGCGACCTTGCAGTGTTCCCCAGCACCTATGAGCCATTCGGGATTGTCTGCCTAGAGGCGATGGCCATGCAGAAGCCGGTCGTGGTCGGAGCGTCGGGGACTGTCGGGTTCAGGGAGCAAGTGGTGCCATCTGGCCCGGATCAGAACGGCATTCACGTCAACGGCAATGACCCACATGATGTGGCTTGGGGGGTGAAGGCAACATTGGAGGATCCCAGCGCGATGAAGACCTGGGGCGAGAACGGCAGGAGAAGGGCCGAGATGTACTTCACTTGGGACAGAGCGGCAGCCCAAACCGTGGACGTATATCAGAGAGCCATCGACGAGACAAACCACAAGTAAGACGTGCCTGTGTGGCGAGCTGAGACTACCCTATGCCAGTCTCCTCCTTGAACTGCAAGCGGTAGAAGGAGCTGTACAGGCCGCCCTCTTTCATGAGTCCCTCGTGAGTCCCCCTTTCGACGATCACGCCCTTGTCGATCACAAGTATCTCGTCGCACAGCCTGATGGTCGAGAGCCTGTGAGCGATTATTATCGTCATCCTGTCGCTCAGCAGATGCCTGAGCGCCCTCTGAATCACCAGTTCAGTGTACGGGTCGATTGAGGATGTTGCCTCGTCAAGGACCAAGACGTCTGGATCGGTCAGCAGAGTTCTGGCAAAACTGATGAGCTGCCTCTGGCCAATCGATATGTTCGAGGAGCCCTCTGTTATCATGTACTTATAGCCATGGGGAAGCCTCTCAATGAAGTCATGAGCACCGATCGACTTGGCCGCCTCTACCACCTCTTCGTCTGTCGCCTCTGGCTTTCCGAATCTTATGTTATCCTTGACTGATATCGGGAACAGGAAAGAGTCCTGCAACACTATGCCCATGTGCTTTCTCAGAGAGGACAGCGAGACATCCCTTATGTCATGTCCATCGATGACTATCCTCCCCTTGTCGGGGTCGTAGAATCTGGCCAAGAGGTTGATCGTTGTGCTCTTCCCGGCACCAGTCTCTCCGACCAAGGCCAACTTCTTCCCATGCGTGAGCGTGAATGTGATTCCTTTCAGTACTGGAACCCCTGGCTCGTAGCTGAAGGTGACATCATCGAATCGAACCTCCTGTATCAAGGCAGTTCCAACCTCCTTTCCATCGGTGCCTCCAAGACTTCTGCCTTCGTGTCTATCAGGTCGAATAGTCTCTCTATCGCGGTCATAGCAGATTGATACTGGTCGTACATTGCCATGAGATCCATCAGTGGCATGAAATAGTTGAATTGGTACTCGGTGAAGGCCACGAGTACTCCTATTGTGACCCCTGCGGTTCCGAACAGTTCAGTCCCGTACCACAGGATCGCAATCGTGCCGATAAGCCTGAGGAACATGATAAGAGGCATGTATGACGACGATATGAGTATCGCTCTGCTGTTCGCCTTGACCGTGCTGTCCTGCTGCTCCTCGAATCTCTCCTTGACCTTCTCTTCGATCACCATTGATTGGATGACTTTGATCCCGGCCAGGTCCTCCTGCATCCTCGCCGTCAGACCTGCCGTCACCACTGCGGCCCTTCGATAGGCGGCCCTTGAGTACTTTCCCAAGTACCATATTGTGAGAAGAGAGACCGGTAACATTACCAGTGCGAGGGTGGCCAGCCTGTAGTCGAGAATGTACATCATGGTGAATGCTCCTAGAATGGAAGAAGCGTCCATCAAGATGCTCGTTAGGCCAACCCTGAGGAATATCCTGACCGTGTTGGCGTCTGTAATCGGTCTCGATATGATCCTGCCTATCTCACCTTCTGAGAAGTAGCGCAGCGATATCGTCTGCAGCTTATCCATGATGTCATCTCTCATGTCAGCCACGACGTTCTCTCCGACAAGGCGCATTCGGTAAGTCTGTATGTACTGGAAGAGATGGTTGCTCAGGACAATCGTGACGAAGAGGGGGATCCACCAGGTGAAGCCCGAAAGATCCCCTGGGACGATGATCTTGTCGATGGCTAGCTGGTGCATGTACGGCGAGGCCAGGCCCGTCAGCGAAGTGAGTACTATTGAGGCCATTCCAGCGAACAGGCTTCTCTTGTGCTTCTCCGCGTAGCCGTAGACCCGCTCCATGAGAACCCTGTCTGGCGTGGTCCTCTTCCTAGCCTCTTCCTCCCTCGTAGAAAAAGTGGCCCAGCGGCTTGGCCCAGGACCAGACATTACTTGAGATCGCCCCCCTTGTTGCTGATGTCAGCGGCCTTGCCGAGGAATTGCGTCTCGTATATTCTCCTGTATGTGCCATTGGCTGCCATCAGTTCAGCGTGCGTTCCGAACTCTATCACCCTTCCGTCTTCGAACACGACTATCCTGTCTGCATTCTTTATAGTGGAGAGTCTCTGAGCTATGATGAAGGTGGTTCTGGACCTCGTTGCCTCCTCGACCGCGGACTGTATCTCCTGCTCGGTCCTTGCATCCACAAACGAAAGCGAATCATCCATTATCAATATCCTCGGGTTTGCGATCAGCGCTCTTGCTATGGTCATTCTCTGCCTCTGACCTCCTGACAGCGTCACACCCCTCTCTCCCACTTCGGAATCATACTTGTTCGGAAGTGATTCTATGAAGTCATGAATCCTGGCGATCTTTGCGACCTCGACAACCTCCTCAGGGGAGGCGTCAGGCCTTCCGAGTGCTATGTTGTCCTTTATCGTGCCTGAGAAGAGGAAGACATCCTGCAAGACCACGCCCACCTGTCTCCTGAGCGACGACAGCTTGAACTCCCTCACGTCAATCCCGTCGATCGCTATCCTTCCGGAGTCAATATCGTAGAATCTTGGGACCAAGTAAATCAGCGAACTCTTGCCTGATCCAGTCGCGCCCAGAACGGCTATCTTCTCCCCTGGTGTCGCCGTGAAACTCACGTCCGTTAGCACTGGTCGCTTTTTCGAATAGCCGAAGGTCACATGCTCAAACTGCACCTTTCCCTTGGTGATTGGTATGTCCCTCGCGCTAGGAAGGTCTTCCACCACCTTATGAGTGTCTGTCACCTCGAAGACCCTCTCAAGCCCAGCAGAGGCGATCACCCATGTCCCTAGCAACTGGCTGAGGTCTCGAAGCGGAAAGGACATTCTCATCAAGTAGCGCGCGAAGAGGACTATGTCTCCGACCGTGAACGCCGCCCCTCCGGACAACGTCGAATAGGCAGCGTAGACGTAAACCAACGTTATTCCAAGGCTGAGCAATGTCGATGAGACTGGCATGTAGATGGCTTGCATCCTGCCAGCGGCGACTGCCGTGTCAACGTAGATGCGCTCGACTTGCTTGAAGCCATCCACTATGTCGCCCTGTCTTCTGAATATCCTGACGGTCTTCATCCCGATGATGTCTTGCTGTATGTAGGAGCTCAGTTTGCCCAGTATCAGCTGCATGTTCCTGAACAAAGGCATGGTGTAGACCCACAGGCGGCTCGTGAAGTAGAAGATCAACGGCATAGTCGCCATGGGTATCAGCGTCATCGTGGGACTCACCGAATAGAGTATCACGAAGGTGGTCCCCACCAAGAATAGGGCGTTGAAGATTGTCCCAAGCCACATCCTGACGAAGGAATCTGCCATTTGGAGATCCATCGTTGCTCTTGAGATGAGGTCGCCCACAGCTATCGAGTCGTAGAAACTGAAGGACTTCTCTTGAAGTGATGAGTAGTACTCAGATCTTATGTCCCTTATGATGTATTGCGACATCACGCCCTGCACGTACGTCATGGCGAAAGCACAGAGGCCAACACCCACACCTGACAGCAGTATGATCTCTAAGTAGCCCAAGAGGAGGTCAGAGTGCCCTCCAACGATAACCTGGTCTATTATCAAGGACGTGTACAGTGGTTCGAGCGTGAACAGGTATGACCTCGCCAGGGATAGGACTATCGTGAGAGCTATGTACAGACTGTACTTTCTATGATACCCCAATAGCCTCTTCATGGCGGAGACTGACTCTGTGAAGCTTCTCCTCGGCTTGAGGGCCTTCACATAGTCGAGCAGCGGTTGTGCTACGCTCATCCCCCCGCTCCGCGGCGGATACTAGTATATGAATTGAATAGTCATTCGCAGTTCTGATATTGGTAGTTGGGATCAGATCATATCCTTCCGACTCGTCTCAGGTAGAGTGCCACCCCCGCGCACGACAACACGAGCAGCAGCGCCCAGAGCCAAAGTGGCACTCCGACCCCATATGTTAAGGGGCCTGAGACCGAGACGTTGCCGCTTCGATCTCTTGCCTTCACCCAAAGCGTCACTTGAGCAAAGGGAAGCTGCCTCGGGATCACGGCCCTGAACCTCCCGTCAGCCCCCAGCTGAGCCTCGACGACCGTTTCTTCCTGTCCCGACCACACGATGTAGCCGACCCACGTGCTGTTCAACCCACTTCCTCTGTCACTCGCAGAGAACTCAACGCTGACATCGTCCAGCAGGGTTGGCTGCATGGGAAGGATCGTGATGTTAGAAACGTCGGGCTGAATGTCGTCAATCACGCTAAACTCAACTCCTCCGACCGACCTATCGGACCCATCAAGGAACCTGACCCAGAATTGGGCTGACCAGTCAGTGACCTCAGAAGGATCGTTGAGGCTGAAATCGAAGGAACCAGAGGCCGAAGCGTTCCCCACTGAGAGACCCACCCTCCGGCTGATGCCCGAAGAACCAGTCATGTTCACCCAAGCAAGTCCGATGGACCGTAGGTCGGACGGGATGAGCTCGAACCCGATGTTAGGACTGCTGAGTCGCACGGTCCGCTTGTCGACGTTCACCTGAAACTCGACGACAACGACCCTCGACAACTTGGCCCCGACCCTAAGGCCGTCCGAGGACCTGAACTTGACCAAGAACGTGTGGGCCCCCACTTGCGTGAGCCTCAGGGGGCCTGCCGAAGCGCTCCCTCCCTCCAGTTGAGAGACGACGGCCGAGAAGACCTCCGCCCCTCCGGGGCCGTTGACCTCGAAGGTGACATCGCCCGGAGGGATCACGCCGAGAGCAGACGCCGCCTTGGCCTGCAGCATTGCTGTGTCGTTCAGCAAGAAGTAAGATGCCGAGGTACCCCCTCTCATAATGAGCGCGCTAGAGTACGCGCTTTGCAGATAGTTCGACGACTGGAGGATCACGGAGATATTCCCCAAGTATGTTGATGCCTGTCCCATATCAATGCCCCCGACCTCCAGTGACGTGCCGGTCATCCTAGCGAAGGGAGTGCCGCCTCCGGGGCCGGAGCTGACGTAGAAGTCGTAGACAGCCCAGTCCTCCGGCAAGTCAGCTATGACGAGCTTGAGTGAGGAGAACGGCGGCGCAGTGACATTGATCCTGTTGCTTCTCGCTGACCACGTCACATTGTTGGGGAACACCTTGAACTGCGAGAGAAAGATCGGCCCGTCCCTGGTCAACTGATAGTACCAAGTGAAACTCAGAGCGTACGCAAAGAACCCGATGTTAGGGGGGACTGGTGAGAACACCCAGAGCCTGTAAGTCACCAAGTTATTGTAGGGAACTTCAATGATCCCAGGGGCAGGCAAGTTGTGCCAAACCCACCTCTCGTCCTTGACTTGGATGCGCCAGCCGGAACTTGACATGAGCCACTCGCCCCAAGGCCTTCCCTGCAAGTCCGTGTACACGGTTAGCTTGGAGAACGGTCTGAAGAAGGGCGGAAGCTCGTTCGCGCTGTACTCCGCACGGCTCTGCTCCACCGAGCCCAGATTCGATGCTACCTTCACCGTCCCCCCGGAGAAGGCCCCTGACCCGAGCACTGAGACCTCGAACTCAGCCTCTGATAGTGGAGACAGGAGGAAGACAGCTGGAGTGAAACCATAGCCGAAGGCCCCTGAGTCTACCGTCACGACGAGAACTCCTTGCGGGAGATTCATGCCATGAAGGCGCAACTTGTAGTTGCCCAACTGAACTTGAGTTGCCCACTGAGGCACAACCATCAACAATTCGTTCACATGCGGCGAACCCGTCACGCATGACATCATCATCCAACCGTTCAGGCTTAGCCAAGTCAGTGAAAGCGGGTCGAAGAGCGAACTGGATCCTGAGGCGCAGTCCTGGGGTTCGGTGACGTTGTCCAACAGCAAGATTGATGCCCCGACACCAGCATCCCAGATGACCTTGAGATTGAGCCGAACTCCTGTTGTCAGGGTCTTTGAGGAGTTCAGCTTCAGCACGACCCACCAATCGTACGGGCCTGTCACGTTTATCGAAGCTGTCTGTATCGTCTGCAGAGTTCCGTAGTCCTCCAGTTCGCAATGAAGACGAGTTGTACCCGAGGCGACTTGGACAACAACCCATGCGTATCTTATTTCGGACCCGTTGAGGGAGGCTGGGACCGTGAAGTTCTGCCTGAGCGTCGCATAGGAGGTGTTGAGCGAGACGTACCTGTAGTTGGCTTGTTGCGAATACCTGATACTGAAGGCACTGCTTGAGAATAACGTGAACCCATCTTGCCTCGGGCTGAAGTAGTCTCTCGTGACCCAACTCAGGTCGGACCATGTGGGCTCACCGAAGGACGCACTGGACTTGTCCCAACGGTCCGACTCTATTGAGATCGACAGCTCGTCATGTTCTGCGAGCAACACCTCTCCACTTCCTTGAAACGTGAGGTTGGAACTCTCCGCCAATGCGGTCGAATTCAGAGTCGGACCTAGGCCTTCATAGATAGCTTCCGCGGGAGACTCTCGAGCAGATGATCTGCTCGCTGGGTTAGGCATGGACAACAACAGGACTATGGCTATTGCCATAGCCGCCTTGGTCATCTCATGCTAGTGTCGGCCGCGTTCTTATATGAATATGTGCTGGGGCCCCAACGACTTCTCACTTCTATTTCACGACAGAAAACCCCTTAAGAGACAAAGCCATGCGTTCGCGGTGTTCTGCGGATCGTAACCACCTCCTCCGAGTGCAAGTAGACTTCCCCTAGCGGCCCGATCTGCCGCCTTCTTGGCGACGCCAGCGACGAGACTGTGAACCCTCGGCGAGAACGACAGGTGAGCTATCGGGTCACCTGCCAAGCAGTCTGCACCGGCCTGCAGTATCACTAGCTCTGGGTCTGACTCCGCCAAGAAGCGCGTAGCACCCTTCAGCCTGGCCTCGAATTGCTTGTCTGTCGAACCCGGTTGCAGTTTCACGTTCATCTTCGATCCCTCTGCTGCCGGACCACCCGTCTCAAATTCCGAGCCAGTCCCAGGGTATAGATAACGGCCGTCTTCGTGAAAGTCCAGTATGCGGAGATCCTTGTCATTGTAGTATTCGTACATCACTCCGTCTCCATGATGGGCGTCGATGTCGATGTAGAGAATCCGCCTTATGCCCAACCGTCTCCTTGAATACTCTATTGCCACCGCCACGTCGTTGAAAACGCAGAAGCCCGCTGCTCGATCCCTCCTCGCGTGATGGAGCCCTCCCATGGGGTTGAAGGAACAGGTGTGATGCGAAAGAGAGTCCTTGAGGCATTCAAGCGTAGTCCCGACGGTATAGCACGCGGCCTCGTACACTCCGCTGAACACGGGCGTGTCTCCCTCATCGAGCATACCTGTTCCGATGTCGGACAGCTCCTTCACTCGCTCAATGTAGGAAGCTGTATGAAAGAGGAGAAGGTCATCCATGGTCGCAGCGCGAGGTTCTATCACCTTCACCCTCGGATCATCGAGTAACCCATCTTCTCGGCACAGCCTGAAGAACTCCGCTATCCTGACAGATCTCATCGGGTGGTCCCCGCCGAAGTCGTACTTCAAGAGCTCCTCGCCGTAGGCGACCGCAAGTCTGTGCCCCGTGTTCATCGTGCCCGCGGGATTCGCACATCGTTTATATTCATGAGGGTATCGCGACGCCCCATGGATCACGCTACCGCATTGATGACGGGTCCTGAGTTCAGGTACCGCGTCAAGCAAGCCTCAGTGGGTTTGATCCAAGTTGGTGGGCTCAAGGATCAGGGGCCGCATCTGTCGTCTGGGGCCGAATGGGAGCTCCTCGAAGCCTACGCATCAAAAGCGGCCCAGAGGTTGCACCCTTACATCCTGAGACAGCCACCCATTCTGCAGGCGATCGGGGACAGGTCGCTGTTTCCTGTAGCCCCCGAGACGCTGAAGAGTGTCGTTTCGGACGCCATTGTGGGCATCGCCTCCCTGGGAATTGGCCGAGCTGCAATACTCGTCTTGGGAGAGCCCGAGTGGGAGGCCGTGAAGGCCGCAGTGGAAGGAGCCAAGGCAAAGACCAAGATCCTGGCACTGTGGGAGCTCTACCCTAAGCCCAAGGAGCTCGAGGGGGAAGACCCTAAGGGCGTCGGAAACGCGTTCCTGACTGCCCAGTTGATGCACCTCGATCCCGAGATGGTCAAGGTAGACAACCTCAAATACGCGGACTCCTCATTCGGCGTGTCGGGAGACCCCAAGAAGGCAACCGCTGAGATCGGAAGGACAGTGTTCGATCAGACTTTCGAAGCTTTGGTTGCAGCCTTAGACAACTTCATGCGTGAGTGAAGGAGGGGGCGCAGCGGGGCAATCACCTGAAGCACTCCATTCGAGTAGGTGGTCCTCTTCCTACCCCATAGCAATGGGATTCCGAGGAAGAACGAGAGATCCTTGCCCCTTACTGTCTTGGCCCTGAGCCAGTTGCCGTCATAGCCGAGGGAGCTGAGTTGGATGAGGCCTGGAGGGGTCGTGATCAGAAGCCGAGCTTGGTCGTTCACGATCCAAACCTCCTCGAGTCTGGCTGTGACCTTGCGCTTCTTGGCTCCCTTGGGCGATTCCGGCACGAACAACTTGATCCTTAGGACATATCCTGGAATCCCCTCTTTGATCGCCTTGCTGATGAAGTAATTGCCCGCGATCTTGCGCTCATCAATCTTCATGAGGAGGCTGTTCAGATCTTTGTTTGCCCTCAGGAAGCGACTGAAGTGCTCCACGTAATCGTCCGGCATAACGACTGGAGAGCCAACGGAGAGCCTCCTTAAAAACGTACTGGCTTTTTCGGGTCAGAACAGGCTCCATCGCACAGTCTTGGCGGCTAGTAGGGCAGAGACGCGAGCCATGGGTAGAGTTCCCTGATCTTGTCAGTCGCTTCCTTGACTTTCTCCTCAGGATATTCGTAGGCCGGAAGCTTCCCGGACAGGAATTCATCGTATGCCTGCAAGTCGAGGTGGCCATGGCCTGAAAGGAGGAATAGAATCGTCTTCGCCTCTCCCGTCTGCTTGCACCTTAGAGCTTCGTCGATCACAGCCTTTATCGCGTGAGCCGGCTCTGGAGCAGGTACTATCCCCTCCGTCTTGACGAAAAGGCTCGCAGCGTCGAACACCTCAATCTGGTTGTATGCGACCACATCGACCTTCTTCTCAATCGCCAACACCCCCAGCGTTGGGGCCTTGCCATGGTACCTCAGCCCCCCAGCGTGGATTGGAGGTGGAATGAACTCGTGACCTAGGGTGTACATCTTGATCAGAGGTGTCAGGCGGGCCGTGTCCCCGTGGTCGTACATGTATTCGCCTTTCGTGATCGAGGGGCAGGCAGTAGGCTCGACTGCCACCATCTTGGTCTCCTTGGGCGCCTTGCCTGAGACCTTGTCGTAGTAGAACGGCCAGAACAACCCAGAGAAACTACTGCCACCTCCTATGCAGCCGAAGATGACATCTGGGTAGTCGTCGACGACCTGCATCTGCTTCTGTGTCTCCTGCCCTATCACTGTTTGGTGCATCAGCACGTGGTTCAAGACACTACCTATACCGTATCTGACCCCCTCGTGGGCTAGCGTGTCCTCGACCGCTTCGCTGATAGCCACACCCAAGCTGCCTGGATGGTCCGGACGCTCCTTCAGCAACTTCCTGCCGGCTTGCGTGTTTTGGCTCGGGCTAGGGAGCACTTCGGCTCCCCAGAGCTCCATCATTACCCTCCTGTAGGGCTTCTGGTCGTAACTGGCCCTGACCATGTACACCGTGCAACCGACGTCGAAGACATTGCAGCCAAACGCAAGCGCAGAACCCCACTGTCCGGCACCGGTCTCCGTGGTCATGCGCGACGTGCCCTCCTTCATGTTGTAGTAGGCCTGGGCGACAGCCGTGTTGACCTTGTGGCTGCCGGCTGGGCTCGTGCCCTCGTACTTGTAGTATATCTTGGCTGGGGTCTTGAGCGCCTTCTCTAACCTGCGGGCCCTGTAGAGCGGGGTCGGCCTCCAAAGCTTGTACACATCCCTGACTTCCTCGGGTATGTCCACCCAACGCTCTTGGGTGAACTCCTGCTCAAGTATCGCCTTGGGGAACAGTCGGGGTACGATGCCCGGTCCGGGCCCTTTGATGGCAGGATCTATGACCGGGGGCAATTTGCGCGGCAGGTCAGACAGGATCGAGTACCACCTTGTCGGTATCTCATCCTCGCCAAGCGTAACTCTGTTCGTAGGACGACGTCCCTTTGTGCTCATTGATGTCATTTTGTGCGGTCCGGGCACGACTCCTGAGCATTAATAAGACTTAGGCGGGGGGAATCCGCGACACGCAGGAGGGGAAACGCCCCGTTGCCAAAGGCTTAAATGGACACGTTTGTTAGTTAGACAATATTGTCTCCCGACACATCATTGACTGACCTCCGAAGCTCCACCCAACAGTATGTCAAGGCCATTGAGTCAATGAGACAAGCGAGGAAGGGACTCGCAGAGATCGTGGTGAAGTACGTCATCGCCAACGGTGTCGATCTAGCACGATGCACAGAGCTTGCCATATCTGAGAATCTGGGCTTGCCTAGGAGCACGGTGAGGAGCGTTCTGCTTGACCTAGTGGAGGAGGGGGTCCTGAAGTGCAATGAATCTGGGAACACGAAGCCATTTGTGGTGTCCGAGGTCGGCATAGGGGTTGCTCTGGACTGGCTAGACTTAACGTTCACGAAGCAGGAAGTGCACGAACTCCTATCTGCAAAGCAGACAGAGGGGCTCAAAGGGTTGCTGGCCGGATCACCACTGGTGTTTGAGGAGATCGGAGGGAAGAGAGTCGCTAGGTACAGGGGTCTCGCTGCCGCCCAATGTCTTGGGACGCTAACGGGCAGGTTCGTTGAGTACGTTGAGGTGGGATTCGAAGAGAAGATTAGGGAAGCCTTTGGACGAGACCTGCTGGAGGAACTGAGGCTCCTCAGTCCTGAGTTGAACTCATTCGGGGCACTGGTGACACCCTCGCCAGTCATAGGTGCATGGGCTACAGGCGACCTGCAGGAGAGCGAGGATGATATGTCCGCCAAAGACATCAAGAAGGCTGTGGTCCAGTCGTACGAGAGAAGCTTGAGCAGAGTCGTCCGAAGGCTGCGGAGATTCGCGTCCCTTCTTGAGGAGGAAGGATACGAGGGGTTGCACGAGCGCCTCAGTTCCAAGATCCCATCCCGAGATGTCATGTTCAGAGGAGATTGCGCTCCCAAGTTCAGGTTTCATGATGAGTTCCTGTGGGCGACCACTCTCGCGCTTAGGGAGGGCTGCAAAGCCGGGGAAAAGATAGGAGTAAAGCAGGCAATAGTTGACGAAGCGATGTCTCTGGCTGATGTGCTGGACCTTGCCCTCGAAAGGAAGTACAAGGGACTCAGGACAGAGAGAGACAACCTAGCTGCCTGGAGCCGCATACAATCCACAAGAGGGAACGTCAACGTGAGGTCGAAGCCGGGGAACACCAGCTGAGTAACATCACTCTCAGGACGGACCGTCGCGGTGACTACTAGGTCTTATAAGTCGGCGCAGGCTCTTGCCTCACTGGAGGACGATTGTGGAGCAAGATAAGGATCAAGCTTCAGAAGTACCCGAGCAGAGAGAAGGTGGCCAAGCTCATGGTAGAGCTCGGCATGTCCGTGAACAAAGACGGCAAGCTATTCATGGGCCCAATCGAGGTGTCGTACTCTAGTGTGGCCGATGCTGCAGGGGTGGACAGGCGAGTCGTTAAGGATACTGCACGGTTCATGAGAGATGACTCAGAAATCGGCCCCATCTTCGAGAAGATAAGGCCCATCGGCCCCTCTCTAGTTGGCATCGCTGGCGTGTTGGGCATGGGCGTGTTGGAGGTGCGAGCCGACCCGACTAAGCCAGGCACTGTGACCGGAGTGTCCGCTGCCATCTCTAAGGAGGGCATCAACATCAGGCAGATAATAGCTGAGGATCCAGACCTCGTTCCCGACCCGAAGCTCTACGTGGTCACTGGGAAGAAGGTGCCCGGGAAGGTCATCGAGGAGATCTTGAGCTTGCCGTTCGTCGCCTCGGTCTCAGCAATGTGACACGGAAACTTGAATGACCTCAGGGCATCGGGGTCGAAGGCCTGAAGGCTTGAAGCATAGCTGTCTTGCGCGCCACTTCTCCCCACCATTCCACCATCAGGAAACGACAGATCTGGAAAAGGAGAGGGGCAGAATGGGCCTCAAGATCATCTTCTTCGTGCTCTTCTTCGCTTCGTTCTTGGGGCTCTGTTTCGTCCTGAGACCAGCGGAAACTCCTCTGCCTCCCAGCCTGCAGAATCATGGCAACGTCACGTTCGCGGGAGTCAGATCGTCAAGTTATGGGATAGAGCCTTTCCCGTCGCCCGCTGGATGGGAGAAGGCGATGAGGACGATGAGCGACTATTTCGAGAACTCGACTCCTTGCGCGATTTGGATAGTCGGAGAGATGAGCGGTTCCGAGGACTGCCACCTCTTCTTTCCCGGGGACGGCAAGGAATACGCCTACATTTCGTTTGACTCAGTGGACAGACATGAGGAATTCCTCACCGCTTTTGACAACATGGGGATAAGCGTCTTCTTGCAGGTGGAATCGGCCAATGCCAACGTGACCACTCTGATCGATCTCGTGCTTGGAAGGTATGGACATCATCCCTGCGTGATTGGTTTCGGCGTGGACGTTGAGTGGTATCGAGAGGCAGACAACCCGGGATGGGGGGTCAAAGTCGACGATGCGACCGCCCAGCAGTGGGAAGCTAGGGTGAAAGCCCACGGCCCAGAGTATCGGCTATTCCTCAAGCACTGGGACAGCCGCTGGATGCCACCGCAGTACCGCGGGGATATCATCTTCGTGGATGACGGCCAAGAGTTCAGGGGCCTCAATTCCATGGTGGATGAGTTCACGAACGCGTGGGCGAATCGTTTCTACCCCAACATTGTGTTCTTCCAGATCGGCTATCCGTCGGACAGACCTTGGTGGGGGCTGTTGACGAATCCCCCGAAGACGATCGGAGATGCCCTCCAAGGGAGAACGAGACAGAATTGCGGGATATTCTGGGTGGATTTCACCCTCAGAGAGACCTTGCCCACTGGAGAGGACGGGGGCCCATGATGGGTAGTGAGGGGGCAACGCGTGCGACTGTAGCGGTGTGCTCTCGCAAGACAGAGAAGGGGTATGTCGTAGCGAGCTTCGAGGAATGCACGACCGCAGTGATAGCGTCAATCCAAGATAAGCTGATGTCGCGAGCGGTGTCCTTAGCCTCGACAAGCTCCCGGCCCAACTTGGACAAGGCGGCCAGACTCAGAGAAGAGTCTCCGACTGCAGTGATCACGTCAGAGATTGACCCATGCTCTCTTGTTTCGCTGTCGGCCAAAGGAATAGAAGTTAGGCTGGTCGACGATGGGGTAGCCGTGGAAATTGCACTCCAACTCTACACAGACAACGAGGCCCGTCTCGCGTGCGATGTGATGCGACCTACATAGAACTGAGTTTTCTGAAGACCTCTGGTCTGACGAATCGTGAAAGCGCTAGCACGACGGCATCCTCATATGCCTGCGTCCTCGTGAGCTTCCCGCCTGTCAGTATCCCGACCGCGCCTGGCCCGTGCTTGGTGCCCTTTGTGTTCGTCAGTTCATCCATCACATCACCAAGTTCCTCTCCCGCCTTCAGTCTCCTGACCAGACCAACAGGAGCGCGCACCATGGGGGTCGTTGATAGACTCTCTGCTCCCTTGCGGTCGACCACGCAGCAAACCGCGCCTATGTAGTGCGAGCCCAAGAACTCCAAGAGACCCCCCTCAATTCCTACCCCCAAGTCAGCCTTGCCCAGACCAAGCGCCCTCTTCGCCCTGTTCCGCGCACCGGTCAGTGATTCAGCCCCCACGGGTTGCCTGTGGACGCCCGACTCCACGTTCACCGGCCTTATCTGGCAATTCAGCCCAAGTCGTTTGGCCGCCCTGAGGGTCGCGTTCAGCTTGATCCTTGACCGAGAACCAACAGCGACCAGCATGCCCAATGTCCCCGACAATGGACAAATAAAGCTCCTCCGAGACAGAGTCTGCAATGCGACCTGATGTCATGACATTGTTGAAGGAAAGGAGGACGATGAGGAAGTTTGTGGGGAGGCCTGTGGACGAGAAGGACATCAGGACCGTGCTTGAAGCCGGGACTTGGGCTCCATCGGCTCACAATGCACAACCTTGGAGGTTCGCTATCGTGCGAGGCGACGGAAAGAAGCGCCAGATGGCTGATGCGATGGGAGCCAAGTGGAGGGAGGACCTAGTGGGCGATGGAGTTTCGCCTAAGGAGATCGAGGGCATGTTGAGGGATTCCAAGGACCGAATCATGCATGCTCCCGCCATCGTCATCCTATCGGTCACGATGAGCGATATGGACAAGTACTCAGACGAACGTAGACAGGAACTTGAGAGGGTCATGGCTATTCAGAGCGCTGCGGCGTGCGCGCAGAACATCCTTCTCATGGCCGAGGCCATCGGGCTCGGCGGGGGCTGGGACTGCTCCCCTCTATTCGCTCCGGCCGAGGTCAAGAAGACCCTGGGGCTGAAACCCGACTGGTCACCTCTGGTCATGATAGCGCTGGGGATCCCCGGAGAGAAGCCAAGGCCTCCGCCTAGGAAGCCAGTTGAAGAGGTGAGCGTGTGGATATGAGCTGGCCGAGAACGGTGGCGGTCCTGTGCGGCGGTGTGGGAGGGTCACGCTTCCTCAGAGGGTTGGCGAAGGTGTTCGAGAACGACAAGATCACGGCGATAGTGAACACGGGGGATGACATTATTCTGCACGGTCTCTACATATCCCCGGACGTGGACACGGTGCTCTACGCCCTCGCCGGAATGGTGGATGACAGCAAGGGCTGGGGTATCAAGGGCGACAGCTTCAGGTGCCTGAAATCCATGGGAAAGCTGGGCGAGAAGACTTGGTTTGCCTTGGGAGATCAAGACATCGCCACACATGTCCTCAGGACTTGGCTGATAGATAGGGGATGGAAGCCCTCTCGGGTCACGAGACTTCTGGTGGAGAAGCTGGGGATCAAGGTCAGAGTGATACCGATGACCGATGACAGGTTCGAGACTCGGATCAAGACAAAGAGCGGCTGGTTGCACTTCCAAGAGTACTTGGTCAAGAGGCACATGCAGGACAGGATCACAGGGATAGCCTTCGCTGGCGTCGAGCATGCAAGGCCCACACCCGGAGTGATCGAGGCTGTCAGAAGATCAGATCTGTTAGTGATCCCACCGAGCAACCCGATCGTGAGCGTGGGCGCGATCCTTTCGTTGAAGGGAGTCAGGACCGCGGTCAAGGGGAGGAAGCGTCCGACCGTGGGGGTGTCCCCTGTGATAGGTGGGAAAGTCGTGAGGGGTCCATTGGCCAAGATGATGGAACATAGAGGTGTAGAGGTCTCGAGCCTCTCAGTGGCGCGGATGTACAGAGGCATCATCGATGGGTTCGTCTTAGATGACTGTGACGCGCCGTATGCCTCAGAGCTACATAGGATGGGCATAGCCCCGCATTTCACTAACATCCTGATGCCCGACGTCCGAGCCAGCGCCGGACTTGCCAAAGAGACGATAAAGTTCTCCCGAACTCTAGCCTAACCGGTGTGCTTTGCGTGCAACGTTATATTCCCGCCAGATCTGGCCAGACCGCATGCGAGCGAGATCCATCGCCTTCATGGCGCTGATGGGGACACTCGGAAATATCTTCGGATTCTTCCCGATCACTATCCCGACAGGAGGACTGCCTGTCAGCGTGGTCGTCAACTTCTCCCAGCTGCCAGCTCTCTTGGTAGCTGTGGGGGTCGGACCGCTCGAGGGAGGTATGACCGGGTTCCTGTCCACGCTGGTCTCCACGATACTCTACATCAAGAACCCGCTTGTTCCGGTAGGCAATTTCATACTGGGCTACTCGGCCGGGTACTTTGCCAAGAAGCGCAGGCCAGTCATCTCATGCATTCTCGGCGAGTTCATCGAGAGCCCGTTCCTTTGGGCCTCCATGATCCTCTGGTCTGGCTTCATGATGGGCATCCCCTTGATCGCGCTCGTGCCGATAATCGTGACGGTGAACGCGAAAGCCTTCGTTGAGGTGTTCCTCGACAGTCTTGTGATTGAATTGCTGTTGGGAAGAGACGATATCAGGAAGTCGCTCGGGTCATTTCGCATGGGCTGATTCCATGTCGCGCTTGGCTGTCCTGCCAGTCAGGGAACTAGCGACATCCAAGTCGAGGTTTCAGGGAACGCTGGACCAGCACGGTAGGGCAGAGCTGTCGAAGTCAATGCTGCTCGATACGGTCGAAGCTATGACGGCCTCCCGTCAGTTCGACGCAATTGCGATCTTGACTCCAGAGCCCGAGGCTTGGGGCTTGGCAGTGTCGACAAATGTCCAGATAGCGGGGACGCCAGTCCGAGGTCTCAACGAGGCTTTGGATCAATACACAAAGAGCCTTGACCTGAGCGACCGAGATTCCCTGAGCGTAGTCCTGCCGGGCCTACCGTCGGCATCAGAGGATGACTTCATCGAACTCTCAGAGGAAGCCGGGAGGCAAGGGTCAGCCGTGATCGTGCCTGATCATCACCTGTCGGGAACGAACGTCCTTTCTGGATCGGCGCCCTTCCCCTGGAGGCCCTCGTTTGGTGAGAATAGCCTCAACAGGCACCTCATGGGTGTCATGAGACTTCGAATGCTGCCGACGGTGCTTTACAGGAGGGGCTTGATGTGCGACGTCGATAACGTGCGCGACTTGATGGAATTGCACGACAAGGGGCGGCTCCGGAGGAGGACCGAGGAATTCGTAGAGCACTTCATATTGGAGAAGATTTGATTTCAGGACCCGATGACCAAGGTCTACTGTCACCGACAGGCCCACAATGGGCGCCAGTTTCACGCACTGTAGGGCGACGGGCTGTAGTACCCTGACTGCGGCGGAGGAGGAAGAGGCCTCGGCCTTTTCGGTAGGATCTTGATCAAGATGAGCCCCGCCACGAACCCTCCGACATGCGCCCAGTAGGCCACGCCTGAGACCTCGGGAGTGGAAGCATACAGCAGCTGGTACAGGAACCAGATGCCCAGAAAGAAGATGGCCGGCACTCTGGCGATCCACCAGAAGAAGCCTAGAGTGATTATCGTCCTGATCCTAGCATATGGGTAGAGAACAAAGTAGGCACCCAGAACGCCCGAGATCGCGCCTGAGGCCCCTATCGCGACCATCGTTGAGTACGGATCTGTGATGTACTGAGCGGCGGTCGCCGCGATACCGCACACGAAGTAGAAGATGCCGTATTGTGCGTGTCCTAGGGCGTCCTCTATGTTGTCCCCGAAGACATACAGGAAGAGCATATTGCCGAGGATGTGCAGGATGTCAGCGTGTATGAACATCGAAGTGAATACCGTCAGGATTGCATACGCAGACAGCGAGGGGAGAGGTGTTGTGAAGTCGGAAGCGGCGAAACCATACCGCAATATGAACGCGTCCTGCGCGTTGGGAGGCAACATTATCTGGTAGAGGAACACCAACAGGTTGACGCCGATTATCGCGTAATTGACTATGGGGGTGGAACGAGATCGGTTCTCATCCCCCAGCGGTATCATCTGAAACTTGGGGCGAACTCACATTATTTAAAAACGTATTCAAGGCACGGCGGACAATGGAAAAGAAAATCGCCCTAGTCGTGAACGACGACGGGATCCGTTCACCCGGGCTCGACCTCATGGCCGAACTCGCGAGTGAGTATTGGGACGTGTACGTCGTCGCGCCGGAAGAAGAGCGAAGTGGCACTGGCAAGGCGATAACGATGGGAACCATCAGCGCGAAGGAATGCGAGCTCAAGGGAACAGTGCAAGCATACGCGATTAGCGGGACGCCGGCCGATGCAGTTCTGCTGGGCATAGACTACCTTCTCCCGCGGCCGCCGGAGGTAGTGCTTTCGGGCATCAACCTAGGGCCAAACCTCGGGATCGAGGATTACTTGGACTCCGGCACGATCGGGGGAGCAATGGAAGCATCGATTCACGACATACCTTCCGTCGCTGCGTCGTTGGCGATGTCGAAGGAGGACAAGCTGGCCAAGAGATACGAGATGAGGCATGCCCGGGCGGTACTGCGTGACTTGCTCAAGATATTGAGTTCATCGCGGGACTTGTTTGTCAAAGGAGACATCGTGTCCCTGAACGTACCTCATCCAGACTGTAGGGGCATAGTCGCCACGAGGGTCAGTCAGAGAGAGATGAGGAATGTCCACATGAAGGTCGACGGAGGCTACGCGATAAGGCCTTGGACCATGTCCTTCTATGGCGAGGGCGAGCCGGGGTCTGACATTAACGCCGTGGTAGTTCAAAGGAAGGCCTCCGTCTCCGTAGTCAATCTCAGGCTCGAATCCCAGCTTGAAACAGCCAGCAGAATCGCCAACAAGGTAACAGCTTCTTGGTAGTTCTCAGCTCAGCGATTCCCAACCGACCTACACTGGGATGGACTCTCCTAGGACTGGTGGCTGCACCTCCAAACTCAGATCCCTGAGGTACCTGACCACCATTTCCGGGTGCTCCCCGTGTATCGGTATGACTCTCTTGGGCCTCACCTGCTCGACGAATCTCCTCAAGTCCATGGGCATGGCGTGGCCAGAGGCGTGAATCCTATAGGCCGGCATTCCCATGGCATCTAGCCAATTCATCAGCCTGTCGTAGTCCAACTCCATCTCCTCGTTGAACGGTTCGGAGCTGGAGCACAGGAACACGCTACCGGGCCTTGCGGAGATCTTCAGAAGGTTCTGTACGTCTCCCTGTGGCATGATCACCATGTACTTCTCCTGATGCTCGTTGATGTCCGCAGCCGCCACAACGCCCCATTTGTCACATATCTTCTCCTCCCATGCCTGTGGCCTTGGTCCCGGCCTCTCCAAGATCCTGACCCCGTCCTTCTGGTTTGGCACTGATATGGCGGGATCGGCCATCAAGGCGTCTATCAGATACGCCCTCTTCGGCACTATGACCAGCTGTCTGCCGTTCTCAGTCGCTGCGGCGCAGAAGGACTTGTAACGGTCGATGTCTACAAGCGTGAAATCCCCGACGACCAAGCCGGAACTCGCTCCGGTGACTGAGGAGAGTCTAGCCTGCACCCAAGCCTCTGTGAACGCATCTCCTTCAAGGATGTTCGTGTGCTCCATGAGAAGAACATCAGGCCTGTTCGTCACAAGCGCGTCGATGAAGTCTTGGGTCATCTTTGACAGAGGACCGTGCATCCTGAAATCCCCAGTGTAGCCGATGATGCCGGTCGGAGTTCTGACAATGAACCCGTATGCACCCGGGACGGAGTGATCCACGTGGATGGGCTCTATCTCGATTTGGTCGAACTTCATCACATCGCCGGTGTGGAATTGCTTGAGCTCTCTGTCGCCGAATGAGAACTCCCACGTCTCCCTTGATGTCTCCCCGAAGGCCGAAAGTATCCTTCTGGATGCCTCGCCAGCGTAGATGTCTATGTCCTCCCTTGTCAAGCTCGCATGACCCGAATGGTCCCTGTGCGCATGGGATAGCACGATTGCACGGAACGGCCTATCGCCCTCTTCGGCATATGCGCCTGGTATGTTCGGGATCACTCCAAGCTCGATCAGCGTGTCCACTTCTTTCGGCGTCAGGTAGGGATCGGCGAAGAATTTGCCCCGACCCTTGTACGACAGCCCGAAATCAAGCATGACCGAGACGCCATCCTCCTCAACGAGGAACTTGTTCCCGCCGATTTCGTTGACGCCTCCGAACGGAGTTATCGATACCAAATCGTGCTTTGTTCCGCCTCCTGCACAAATATCTCTTTGGGGATCTGAGCAAGGCTGCCGCAGGAGCACGCCTAGATGGGAAGGCCCGAAGAGGCCACTTGAAGCACGACCGACATCCAGTGCCACAATCGATATGTGAACGGCCCGGCTTCGACCACTTACGCCGAGGTGTGTGTTACGAACAGAACGCTTTTCAACGACGGCAGCCTCGCCTAGTCAGGCTAGGTTTGGCGCCCATCAGGAGGCTGGATATCGGCGCCAGCGCAGGGCTCAGAACCCGCCCCGCCGCTGTCTCAGCTTGCCTCCTGTGCAGGGGCACCAAGTACCTCTGCGGCAAGCCATCTTGTCCGGTCCTGATGAGGATGGGCGGCATTATGAAGGCGCGTGACGTACTGGATAGGACGGATCTCCAGGGATCCTCACCACCAGGCCTCTTTGTCGGCAGGTACGGCTATCCGAAGGTCCTTGCAGGACCCATGGTCCCGCCCACACTGGGCGACACCTCGGTCATGGCAAGACCTGAGTCGTGGTATCGCATGTCGATCAAGGATTTCGTGGACATGATGTCATCGCTGGTCAGGGGCGTCTATCCTGTCAGAGTTGACAAAACGGACGAGTCGGGAAGGTTCATGGACGACATCCACGACCTTGTCCTCTCCTCATCCTCCGCCTACACTGAGGTGACTTTCTCGAGACCCATTCAGAACAGGATGACCTTCAGCTCGGATGTCCAACCCTTCGGGCCGATCGGGCCCGTCTCTGATCTTGACGTCTCAGCAAGTTCGACCAACGTCAGAGTGGAGAGGGCATTCGAGGATACGGGGCTCAAGGCTGTTGACGCGATGTGGGAGTTGTACTCTACCGGCGAACCTGTGCAGGTCATTCAGAGGGCCCTGAGCGCTGGGATGCTTGGCACGCAGAAGAAGAGGAAGCTGGTGCCCACTCGCTGGAGCATAACTGCGGTCGACGACGTCCTTGCCAAGAGGATGATGGACGATGTGACGTCCCTGCCTGAGTTGGGTGAGTACAGGCTACACTGCTCGAGAAGCATGGGGAACCTCTACGCGGCCCTTCTCATCCCGGGCAGGTGGAGTTACGAGATGATTGAACTGTTCCACGAAGGCTCTGTCTGGAACACGTGGGGAGGAGAACTGTCGGTCGGCGCGGACGCGGAAGGACCCGAGGGCAGGACCACGTATGCCGCAATTGGGGGGTGCTACTACGCGGGGAGGTTGGCCGTACTGGAGCACCTGAAGTCCATCAAGAAGCTAGCGACAGCGGTGATCGTCCGGGAGGCCCTTCCGTCGTACCTGTTGCCAGTCGGGGTCTGGACGGTAAGGCAAGGCGTGAGAGATGCTCTGGCCCGGCCCCCGACGGAGTTCGGGTCGCTCGACGCAGCGATCTCGGGGTTGTCTGAGCTCGTCCGCGCACCAATCTCACTGATAACCCGGAGGTCAAGGATACTGCGATTCCTGAGGACCCAGACGAGGATAACCAGCTACATCTAGCTTCGTGCGAAAATCAATTCTGATGAAACATGCTTGGCTATTTGAAGTAGGCCGGCGTGAGTTCGCCACCTTCAGTTCGCTCTTCTCCGACTGTCACGGATGATAGCCTGTGAACTGACTTGATGTCTTGCATGAACGGTGAGAGCTTCGGATTGACGTAGACAGAATCTGCAAACGGGGAGTTCAGGCTGACTCCCGATTCCTTCTTCTTCCTCCAAATGGCGGAGTTGGCCTTCATCAACAAAGTCAGGATTTCTTCCTGTCCGCCTGGCATCGGTTGCATCTGACTGGGGAAGTTTTGGCGAAGGACTTCTCCGCCGTAGAGCTCCCTGTAGACGAAGTCCGTGATGACCGGCGTGATCGGGTGTAGGGCCAGCAGAACCAACTTCAGCATCTTGTGAAGGGCGGCCTTGGCCGACCTCTCCTCTGGGCCGTCCCGCTCAGAGTAGAGCCTTGGTTTGGCCATCTCAAGGTAATGGTCCGCCAAGCAGTTCCACACGAAGTCCCTCATGGCCGAGGCAGCTCCGAACGGATCTAGCACGTCGTACTCTTTCTCGGCCTTGGACACTGCATCTTGCGCGGCCTGCAGGAATAGCTTGTCCAGGGGATGAGTTATCGCTGATTCAGGCCTTTCCTCGAACTGCGAGGCAAACCTACATATGTTCCAGAGCTTGGTTATGAACAGAGAGGCCCCTCTCACTCTATCCTCGGAAAACCTGTAGTGGTATCCCAGCTTCCCCTCGGAGGCTGCCCAGAGTCTGAACGCGTCCGTACCGTATCTCTCGATCATCTCCTCGGGGTAGACCGCATTGCCCTTTGACTTGTGCATTGCCTCTCCTTTCGCGTCAAGACCCATTCCGCTGATCCTGACCTGTTTGAAGGCCTTGTCCCCCAGCAGGAGGAACGTCCTCAGTATGGAGTAGTAGAGCCACACTCTTACTATGTCTATGCCCTGTGGTCTCATCGACGCCGGCCTCAACTTTTTGAACAGTTTCTCATCTCTGCCGTATCCGATGATGTAGAGCTGCGATATGCTCGAATCCATCCAAGTGTCTAGGACCCTAGTCTCCCCCTTGAACCTGTCGGACCCGCATTTGGCGCACTTGGACCCGGCCGGGGGATCCTCCTTCCAAGGTTGGTAGTACTTGCCCTTTGGCGGAAGAAATGGGGTGCCGCAACTCTTGCAGTACCACACGGGGATCTCCGTCGCATAGTATCTCCTTCTCGATATCGGCCAGTCTTGGACTAGGCTGCCTACCCAGTCGAAGAGGACTTGTCTTGACCAAGGCGGATAGAACTCCATCGACTCAGCCATTCTCTTGACGTCCTCCTTGAACTCAAGTTGCTTCACATAGTACTCCTTCGTCTCGATTATCTCGATCGGAGCGTGACACCTCCAGCAAGTTGGAGTTTCGTGCACTATACTCTCTTCCTTGGCCACGAGTCCCTCTGTCTTCAGCCTATCAATGATCCGTTTGCGCGCCTCGTCAACTGGCAGCCCTGCGAACTCCCCGGCGATGGACGTCAAGTTTCCGTCTTGGTCGACCGAGGTCTTGGCCTCTAGGCCCATCTCCCTGAACAGTCTCACGTCCGTCAGGTCACCGTAGCTGCACATCATTACGAGCCCGGTGCCGAACTCCATTTTCGCGACTGGGTGCGCGATCACTTTCACCTCGTTTCCGAAGAGGGGAACCACGGCAGTCAGACCTTCGATCTTCCTGTAGCGGTCGTCGTCTGGGTTGAATATGACCACCGCACAAGCCGGGAGAAGCTCCGGCCTCGTGGTAGCGACTGAGACGTGTTCCCCGCTCTCCTTTATCTTGAACTTCACATACGTGAGGGATGAGGGCCTGTTGTCGTACTCTATCTCAGCCTCTGCGATGGGGGTTCCACAGCGGGGACACCAGGAGGTGGGCCTGAGGTCTTCGTACACGAGCCCCTTCTTCCACATGTCGATGAAGGTCGCTTGGGTAACGGCCCTGTATGATGGCGAGTCCGTCCTGTAGTAGTTCTCCAAGTCCATGCCAATGCCCAGCATTCTGACTTGGGCTGCGACATCTCCCTCGACTGAGTTCAAGTAGTCATAACAGAGCCGCAGAAAGTCGGCCCTTGGGACGTCCCTTGCCCTGATCCCTTTGGCTTTTTCAACCATGACCTCGATGGGAAGGCCGTTCCTATCAACGCCGAACGGAAAAAGGACGTTGTATCCTTTGAGCCGCTTGTACCTAGCCACCATATCTATCTGCGCATAGTGCGCGGCGCCTCCTACGTGCCACTTGTCTGTCAGATAAGGAGGAGGAGTGTCAATTGAGTATACTTTGCCCTCTCCGCTTGAGTCGAACGTGAACGCCCGACTCGCATGCCAAGTCTCTATGGTGGACTTTTCCAGATCGCGCGACCACCTAGGGGCTTTCAGCTTCTGTTCTTGTCTATGAGAGTTCATTCCTCCTTGCCTCTCAGTTTGAGAGTACCTAGCGCGACGACTAACACTAATCCAGCTGCACCGACAACCATGAGGTCAATCCTTGGCCCCATGAACAGAGCCCGCGGGGCTAAGCTGATTTAAGCTTAAGTGACCCAAGAGCCAATCATTTTAAGTTCTACAGGCTGGAATGACCCCGTGCCGAGAATCACCGAAGCGCGTGCCCACTTGCTCAGGATCAGGATGGACAGGCCTTTCAGGACATCTGTTCGTTCAAGCACTCACTCCGAAAGCGTGATCCTTCTACTGAAGGACGAGGAAGGCAACGTGGGGCTAGGGGAAGGGGTTCCTACCTATCCGTACTTCGAGGGAGAGACCACTGATGACGTGATCGCCGGCATTAGGTCACTGTCCAAGTTGGCGTTGGGAAGGGACTACGCGGAACTCGGGTCGACAGTTGATTCGATGTGGAAGTCAGGGGTCAGATCCAGATCCGCCGTTGCAGCGTTCGATATTGGAATTCACGACCTCTTCTCCAAGATGATCGGCGTGCCGTTGTGCAGGTTGCTCGGGGCGCAGAAGGGTTCGATGGATACAAGCTACACGATAGGAATAGCCTCTCCTGAGGAGATGGCCGCAGAAGCCGAGCGAATAGCCTCGGAGGGCTTCACGAGAATAAAGATCAAAGTCGGCACCGGAGTGGAGGAGGACATCAAACGGGTCGAGGCCATTGCGGGCGCACTGGACGAGGGGAGAAAAATCAGCGTTGATGCGAATCAGGCGTACTCCCTCGAACAGGCGACGACCCTTTGCGGGTTCCTTTCAAGGGTCGAACAGATAGAATTCCTTGAGCAACCATTGCCCAAGGACAGGATCAAGGAGACCGCGATCCTGAGGAAGCGGACGGGTGTGAGGATAATGTTGGACGAGGCGGTAAGAGATGTCAAGCAGGTGATGACGGCCGTGGAGAATGAGGCAGCAGACTACGTCAACGTGAAGCTCATGAAAGTCGGTGGCATACGGGCGGCATCAGAGATAGCATCCGTTTGTCGAGCTGCTGGCGTCAAATGCATGGTCGGATGCTACTCAGACAACAGCATTGGGATAGCAGCTGGTGCTCACTTCGCTTTGGCGACGGATATCGTCGAGTTCGCCGATTTGGACTCAGACCTGATGTGTCCCAAGGTCTTGGCAAGGGACGAGGGGGCATGGGTCAGGGAAGGCAAGAGAGGGGTTGGATCATTGCCCGGGCTGGGCATCTCCCGGATTGACGAATCCTTGCTCAGCGAGGAGTTGTTCGTAGAGAGAGTCACGCTTTGACTATCGAGGCTCAGATTGCCTCCTGAATAGATCATCCACTGTTTCTCTTCTCTCGCACGGCCATGCCCTACCATGGCTGATGGCGACCGTGGCCGGCCTGAGCCTTCCGTTGTAGTTGCTGCTCATCGATGATCCGTATGCGCCAGCGTCAAGAAGCAGCAGGATGTCTCCAGGCTCAGTCTCAGGCAGGTCATAGCATCCGAAGACATCGCCGGACTCGCACAGCGGGCCACCCACGAAGTACTTCCTCGGTCGACCGTGAGGTTTCGAAGCGTTGATTATCCTATGGTTGTCAGAATACAGAGCCGTCCTGATGAAGTCGCTCATGCCGGAATCAGTGATCAACCAATGAGCGCCTCCACTCTGCTTGACGTATAGAACTTTCATGGCCAGTACTCCCGCCTGCGCCACGATGGAACGGCCTGGCTCCACTGCCACCTCACATGAAGCCGGCCAAGCTCGGGACGAAACCATGGGTTTGAGTCCCCTCCTGACGAAACTCTCAGGGTCCAAGGACATCCTGCCCGTGGAGTAGTTAAGGCCAACGCCTCCGCCCACGTCAATGATGGAGGGGGATCTCTTCAAAGTCCTCCGAAAGAGCGTCACGAACCCCATCAGCGCCTTGTAGGCCGATCTGAAGCTGGCTACCGAGCCGATCTGCGAGCCGAAGTGCATGTGGACACACACCGGGTTGAGCAGCCTGCTCTTGCTGCAGATCCTCAACGCCTCCCGGAAGGACTTGGGATCCAAGCCGAACTTCCCTCCCTTGAGCCCTGTCTGGAGGTATCTGTGGGTCGCCGCTCTCACGCCTGGGTTTACCCTGAACCCGACGTTGGCGGTCCTTGAGCTCCTCTTGCACACTTGAATGACAACCCCCAGTTCGCCGATCGACTCGATGTTTATCGACGCAACGCCCGACTCCACTGCCTCTCCGATTTCCTCCGCGTTCTTGCCCGGGCCATTGAATATGATCTTCGAGGAAGAGAAGCCAGCCCTCCTCGCGGCCTCGAGCTCGCCCAGTGAGACCACCTCTGCCCCTCCTCCAAGCTGCCTTATCCTCTGCAAGACCGCCAGCAGCGGGTTGGCCTTGACGGCGTAGAATATCTTGTGACCTATCCCCGCGGCGAGCATGGCGCGGTCGAACCTGAGGAAGTTGTACTCCAGAGTGTCGAGGTTGACGACGTAGAGTGGAGTCCCGAACTCTCGAGCCAGCTCCAAGGGGTTCAGGCCGAAGGAGACCCTTCGCGTTTGCATGGTGTGAAGCTACGCTGATTGGATATTAGCGTTCGGCCCTTGGTACTAGTGGAGGAATGAGGACAGGTTCAGTTGGCCATTGGCCCTCGAAGCAACTTCATCCTGCGTGAAACCAAACGGCTCAAGTATTGAGTGACCCGCCCTCAACAACAGTGTCTCATAGAATCCCAGATCTGGTTTTGAGCTGACCAAGCCAACTGGCTGAGGGCCATCTTTGGTCATGATGAAAGAGACCTCCATGCCCGGCATCACGCGCCCTCCTTCTCTCTCTATCGACCAAGATGCCAATGCCTGAGCGACCCTGTTCCTGTACTCGCTCGGCGAGCGCGAGAGCTTCTTCCGTATCACCAACGACTCGGGCCGGACCCCTTCTTCTCTGAGGCTCCTCAGGCTGGAACTCAGCGTTTCTATCGCCATTCTCGGGGCTTCACTCAGGGGGGCCTTAGCCATGGACTCCAACATCGACAGTTGTGAGATCGCGATGAAAGGTGGCGTGTCGTTTCTCCTGGCCTCTATACCTCTGACCTTTATCCCTCCCTCTTTTGTGACGCCGAAATACCTGGTCGGGACCGGAACGTTCGGGTTGACCTTGGACCTAAGGAAAGCGACCCACCTGTAATTTGCCTTGAGTCTCGCCGGCACACCCACTGTTTCCGACATCCTTCTGACGAGCGATTCGTGATCAACCTCTCCTCTCACCCATATTGCGTCCACTATAGCGTGGATGACTTTGAATCCCATCGATTCGGCCAGCCCGACTACCTTAAGCAGTGCTTCCCTAGCGAAGGCCGTGGTGGCCATATGCGCTTCAACCCTTCCGAACTTGGCCTTCCTGAATCCCAAGTAGCCGAACGCCGAGCATAGAATCAACTTCATCGCCTTCTGCCTCCTGTCGTACACATCGTCCTCTCTTGATGAGAGATGCGAGTAGGCGAGCCTCCTTCTCAACATGAAGGCTACGGCGTCGGAAACTATTCCGAACCTGTCTGAGGCGATTCCGAGGTTCAACTCTGGAACCGTTATGTCGCCCTCGATTGCCTCGGGGCAGATGGTCTCGGAGGAGATGTTCCTAATAGCAATTAACGAGGGATAGAGGGACGTGAAGTCGATCTCCAGCACATCCTCGTGAACCCCGACGACTGGGTTCATCATGAACCCACCCCTGTCCGACCTGATTAAGGATAGCACGCTCTTGAAGAACTCGGGCTGATTCCCCTCCATCGGTATCGCTATGTTGCGCCTGAACGCCACCAGATCCTCCAACGACGCCATAACCCCTCCAATGCTGTTCCTCGCGACTCTCTGGACTGACAGACAACAGGAGCGAGATAGTTCGAAAACCCCGTCCAAGCCCGCCTCAGGGAGCGCCATGAAGTTGTCCAGATCGATGTGAAACCTCCCCTTCAAGAGGGCGGGCCTGTACTTCCACCTGACCATCCCGTAACTGGTGAACGAGAAACCACCGCCGCTGAGATCCATCTTTGATAGATCCCTGTTGAAAGAGAAGTCCCCGTGAACTCCCAGTTGCTCCGCGCTCTCCTCTAGGGAAGGGAGCAGAAAACCATCACCTCCCTTTGTGAACAGGATGTCGATGCCTCGTCTCATAACCTCGTTTGACAGGGAAACGAGTTCCTCCCCTTTTTTCGGGTCATAGGATATCGTCTCGGCACCCTCAAAGGAGAGAGTCAGCTCCTGCAACTCGCCGAGCCTGAAAGGCTTCGAAGTCTTGGCGCTCAGCAGGGCCCGCTTGAACTTCGGAAGGTCGTATTCGAGCGACTCCAAGTCATCCCGAAGCGTCAACTCGAAGCCTCGGGACGTGTGCTTGACATCCACCTTGGCCAGCGGGAACACAGCCCTTTCCATCATGAACTGCCTGTCCACCGAGATGTCGGCGTCGAAAGGGGTCACGCCCGAATCTCTGAGCAACTTCCTCAGCATAAGCTTCTTTGTCCGCTCATCCTTTGCCCTGATCAGAAGCATCCTCTTGAACTTCCCGGATGGCAGGACTTTCTGCACGAACTCGGAACTGGTAGATCCAACGCTCGTGGCTCTTCTCTGAATATCTTCCAGCTTCCAAGAGGTAGATGATAGAAGGAAGTGGGGCTCATAGCCGAACAGGAGCTTTATCGTTGAGCCACCTTCAGTCTTGAACCAAACCGCCACGAGGCCAGGCTCTTCTTGGTGTACATCTAATATCCAGCCCCTCATCAGGCCTCACCTCCTTTGGTCAGCGGAACGCAGAAGGCTCAGATGGTTTGAACGCGGCGCGTGACATCTGTCACCCGCCACCCCTATCCTTTACAGCACCCTTCAAATCTTCCAAGTCTGCCTTCAAACTGACGATCATCAACAGCAGAGCAGTTTCGCTGGGCAATGGGCTGGGCATCAGAGAGCCAGCGTCCGACCTAGAGAAGACAGTGTCCAACAGGCTCTTGAGCGCCGACCTTTCCCGCTCTGGCAGCACTTTCAACATCCTGAGGCACTCGCCTGACCATTCTCTGACGAAGTCCCTGAAGGTCGGGATAGTTCTTCCCATGTAGTGATTCTCCGTTGAATTGTCTACAGAATATTATCGCATGAGAACTCTGAGGCTCGGTGAGAGAGGGTCTGAAGAAAGTGTAGGTGGCATGATCTTGGGCAATTCCACGGCCTTCAACTCCTCCAATTCATCGGCGGCCGAGATCGCAGAACCCAAGAGACCACGGGAACCCCTGCCTCCCATAGACCTGAATATCAGCTCGCAGGTCAGCTCGCGAGTGTTGTCCTTCATCCTCCACACGGACTGGGCGAACCTCTTGGCCCTATCCGAGAAATTCTCTTCATCCAAGAATAACTCGTGGATGTCGACAGCGAGGAATATGCTGGCCTTAAGTTCCGCCGCGACGCCGGGTCCAGTTTCGGACATCAGATTCTCAGCCTGAAACACGTTGAAGGCACGGGAGAGGTATATGCTCCGAAGGGCCTCTTGCGGGTTTATCCCCCTCGAAGCCGCAGCGAGCGACATCGCGATCACATCTAGAGAGTGCTCTGAGCTTATGATCACTACCTTACCCATTCGCTCTCTGTAATCAACGATCCTCTCTTCCACCAACTTGGAACTTTGAGGAGCGACGACCACGCGCAACATGAGCCGGACTACAGTGGCCATACGTCGAAGTGATGGATTAGACTTAGAAGCATCGTGACATCTGCGTGACCTCCGGGCGAAAGTGTAATCAGCCCACATGGCCTCCACTTCGATGTTCCCCGAAAGAAGGCCTCTCCAGCGTCGGTTGTCCCCAACAAGATAACATTATGAGCGACCCTGATCCGAGCTACACGGTGACTCCGCGAATGGACGTGTTCGACGCCATCCAAAGAAGGCACTCAGTGAGGTCATACCTGCCGGACCAGATCCCGCAGGACACGTTGAGGAAGGTGATGGAGGCAGCCCGCCTCGCTCCCTCAGCTGCTAACCTGCAGCCGTGGCACTTCGTGGTAGTGACAGACCCGATGAAGCGGAAACGGCTGTCGGAGGGACGACTCTTCTCCCGCTTTCTATCCGAGTGCCCCATCGTAGTTGTCGGTTGTGCTAAGAGGTGGCCTTCGACCCGATGGCACGTGGTGGACACTACGATCGCGATGGAGAACATCGTCTTGGCAGCCACCGGCGAAGGACTTGGAACCTGCTGGATAGGGGACTTCGACGAACAACTGGTGAAGGAACTCCTGGCCATACCAAACGAATTCGACATAGTCGCGCTCTTGGCTTTGGGATACCCGCGTGAGGGCAGAGACCTACTATCTGAGGTTGAAAAGCGCGTCATGAGGAGGAAGCAGATCAACGAAATCGCAAGCAGGGAGGAGTACGGCAGACCCTTCGAGACAAGGCGCTAGGGCTACCCAACCGATAGACCAATTAGCCCCCAACCGAAGCACAAGTCAGGTTGAAGGTGCGGACGCGGAAGATCGAGTTCTCGACGGACGGCGAGGGATCCATCAAGGACATCACGGAGGAGGTCAAGGCCGAAGCGAAGGCGAGCAACATCAACAACGGAATTGTGACCGTGTTCGTGTCGGGGTCGACGGGTGCCGTCACCACCATAGAGTACGAGCCCGGCTTGATCAAGGACTTGCCGACAGCCCTCGAGAGGATCGCCCCAAGAGGGGCGAACTACGAGCACCAGAAGATGTGGCATGACGGGAACGGGCACTCGCACGTGCGAGCGTCCATAATTGGCCCAAGCCTCACCATTCCCATCTCGGAGGGGCAACTGTCGTTGGGCACTTGGCAACAGGTGGTCTTTCTCGAGCTTGACGTCAAGCCTAGAAGGAGATCCCTGGTGCTCACGATGATGGGCGAGTAAGTGCAGGCCCAGTCATGCGTGAAACGCCACGGGGCGTTTCGGAGTCGTAGTGTTATATCGACACATTGCCGTTCCAAATCCGTGAGGCCAAAGGAAGCAATCACACTTGATGAGGTGAAGGAGAGCGTTCAGATCCTGTCAGAAGTTGACGTCCTCGTCGTAGGCGGGGGAACGGCCGGGTCAGTAGCGGGGATAGCGTCCTCCCGCAATGGGGCCAATACCGTGATCGTGGAACAGATGGGTTTTCTCGGCGGGACCGCCACCGGCGGCTTGGTGTTTCCGATGATGCCGAATCACGTCGAGGGCAGGGCCCTGTGCTCAGGCATTTCATCCGAAATGCAGGATCGGTTGATCGTAACGCGCGAGGGGGGCAGGGACTTCAAGGGGAACGATGGTTGGTTCAATCCCGAGGCTTTGAAGTACGTGTTGGAGGACATGGTCAACGAGAGCGGATGCGGGTTGCTGTACCATGTGTTCGCTTCCACACCCATACTCGAGGGGAATGAGGTCAAAGGAGCCGTGATCGAGACCAAGGTCGGAAGGAGGGCTATGATGTCAAAGGTCACGATAGATGCAACGGCAGACGCGGACATCGCGGTCAAAGCCGGGGTGCCGTTCGAATCGGGCCGGAAGGAAGACGGAAAGTGCCAACCGATGTCCCTGAGGTTCATGGTCGGAAACATCGACCTGCCTCGTTTCGCTGCCTTCCTGAACAGAATCGATACCCGGGGAGAGCATGAACTCCCTTGGCTTGAGTGCTGGATGGTACCTGGTCGTGGAAACCCCCTTGAGGAAGTGTTCAACGAAGCAATCCGAGAGGGCATGCTTGAGAGAGATGACGCCGCGTACTTCCAGGGCTTTTCCGTCCCTGGCAGACCGGGTGAGATGGGATTCAACTGTCCTCGGATCATGGGAGACCTGAAGGGCCAAGACCCAGCAGACCTCACCGAGGCGGAGGTGCAGGGAAGGAGAAGGATCACCAGGTACATGAGGTTCTTCAAGAGATACTTCGAGGGGTTCGAGAACTCGTACATTTCCCAGACCGCCACGATAGTGGGAGTCAGAGAGTCCAGGCGGATCATTGGGGAATACGTGCTGAGCGCTGAGGATCACCTTCAACGCCGGAAGTTCGAGGACGCCGTGGCCCGGAACAGGTATCCAATCGATATCCACCTTCCTCAGGGCGGCACTGAACTCTCTAAGCCCTTTGGCAAGGGCGAGTACCACGAGATCCCCTACAGGTGCCTAGTCCCGCTTCGAGTGGACAACCTGCTGGTCGCTGGCAGATGCCTATCCGCCACTTTTGAGGCCCAAGCTTCTGTCAGGATCCAGCCGAACATGAGGGCAATCGGACAGGCGGCAGGAACAGCGGCTGCCATTTGCTCCAAGGAGGGCATGCATCCCAGAGCTCTCGACGGCAAGATACTGAGGTCAGTGCTCAAGAGTCAGGGCGCGAATCTATGACGGGCTATGCCTTACCTGCAGTTCTCTTGACGGTCTCAACTAGCTCTGGAGACAGGTGTTTGTGATACACCTCCAGCGCCACCAGCACTGATCCCAACCAAGGACCCATCATAGGCTGCCCTATTCGAGCCCTAGGCGCCAGGGAACTCACGGACTTGGCCAATGGCTCAGTTATGATCTTGCCAGCCTTGAAGACGCCGCCTATGGTCGCCACGGGAAATGCCATGTCTTGCATCTTGAGCCTGAGTATCACTGTCTTGACAAGTGTGGAGATCCCGTTGGCGGCTTCCTCCACAATAGTGCCGGCCACGGCATCACCCTCCTCAGCTGCCTCAGTGACGAGAGGGGCAAGAGCAGCGATCTCAGTGACCGACATATTCTCAGCATAGACCTTCGTGATTATGTCGTCTATGGACTCCACGCCAAGCGCCTGCTTGAGCTTGTTCACGAGGGCCGTCTTCTGCGATCGTCCGTCGAATGCGTACAGGGCAGCCGTAAGCGCCTTCCTACCCATCTCGTATCCGCTCCCCGCGTCGTCGAGGACGCTCCCCCAGCCCCCGACCCTCACCGAGTTGCCAGCGCCATCGGTTCCCGCCGCGACTGACCCAGTGCCCGCTATGACTATGACTCCTGCTTTTCCCCCGGTAGCTCCATAGAGCGCGTTCTGGGAGTCATGAACCACCACGAACCTCCTGGCTATGCCTATCTTCGGCAGTTCCTCGTCCAGTATCCGCCCATCTCGCCTGCAATCCAGACCAGCTAGTCCGGCAACAGCCACCTCGACCAACAGTGGCTCTGCGATTCTGGTTGAGGCAGCTTTGAAGGCCTCCAGAATGGAGCGCCTCGCCTCCTCTATGCCCACAACGTGGTAGTTCGACGGCCCTCCGTCTCCGCTCGATAGCACCTCCCCGTCCACGGTCGCAACAACGGCTTTGGTCTTGGTGGCCCCGCCATCGAAACCAACCACGACTCGCATACCTTCAGACTTAGCTGAGCGAGGATAAAAACAAGAACCATGTCCTCCACCAAGCTGAGGCTTATCTAGGCATCGGGTCGACGACAGACTAGTTGAGTAAGCTCTTTGCGCTGACTGGTCCGCCTAGGTCCGGGAAGACAACGGTGATAGTCAAGCTGGTGGAGAAGCTGAAGGCCGAAGGTATCTCGGTCGGGGGAATGACAACTTCAGAGCTGACCCAAGCAGGGAGCCGGATCGGGTTTCAGATTGCCGACATATCAAGCGGCAGGACCGGAGTTCTCGCCAAGGTTGGCCCGGGCGGCGGACCCAAAGTGGGGAAGTATGTCGTGGACCTAGAAGGGCTGGAAGGCGTGGGAGTCGCAGCGATAGAGCGCGCAATTGAAGCCTCGGAGGTGATCATAATCGACGAGATGGGCCCGATGGAGTTGAGCAGCAAAGCCTTCGTGAGGGCTGCGGAAATGGCATTGAGTTCAGGGAAACCGATTGTCATGACGCTACACTGGAGGGCAACACATCCGCTTCTTGAGAGGATCAGGCAGGAATGCCGAGAGAGTATCACAACCATCAGCGAGGCCAACAGGGCGGGGCTTGCGGCCAAGATCGAGTATGACATCCTTCAGGTCCTGTCGCGAAGATGAGCGCCATGCAAGACCAATCGACCTCCCTTGACATGCGTGTCACCCAAACACGTGCGATGTTGAAGAATGCCAACGCCTCATATGCCCTGAGCTTTGTCTTCTCTATGTTGGTGGCGTTGCTCATACCAGTCGTACCCCTGCTCGCTCTCAGGATGGGAGCGAGTCAGTTCGAGATCGGCATCATAGGAAGCGCTTCCCCCTTCAGCTATGTCCCAGTCGCACTCCTCTCGGGGATCTTGGCGGACAGGTTCAGCAGGAGGCATCTGCTCATGATCAGTTCCATCCTCTATGCTACTACCTGCACCTTGTATTGGATGTCCTCAACACCTCTGCATCTGATGCTCAGCAGGTTGCTGGATGGAGTCTCCACCGCAATACTCTGGCCGGTCGTTGAGGCACTATTGGCTGACAGCGCAGGAGTCAGCGGCGATAGACTGATATCGAATTTCGGAGTGCTGTGGAGTTCGGGAAGTCTTGCCGGCGGCCTAGTCTCCAGTGTTGTCCTCTGGTATGGCAATTACGAGGCCGTGTTCCTCCCCTGCGCGGTCACGTCACTCTTGATGTGCTTCCTGTCAGCCCTCATGGTGTCGCATAGAAACGATCCACACGTCGAGGGTCAGAGGAGGAGCAAGGAGAGGTCAGTCTCGCCGAAGAAGATGGTCCCGACTTGGTCGATAGCAGCCCTCTACTCATTCTGCCAAGGAACCATATTCTCTCTCTATCCTCCCTATGCTCAACTGAGGGGCATCCCCGGAGCTCTGATTGGCCTGACGATATCACTGCTGCTTGCGGGGAGAACCCTCATATTCTACCTGTACAGGTTCATCAAGAAGAGCTTCAGGACTCTGGCACTGGCTGGGTCGCTCATAGCGTTCCTGTTCCCACTGCTGTTGGTGTCGTCAAGTGAACCTTTGGTTCTCCTCCCATGTGGCTTTCTGCTGGGCATAGGTGTTGGATCGTGTTACAGCGCAGCGATCAGGAGCGCATTGGAGGCTGACCCGTCCAGCAGGGGAACGTATGCAGGAGTGTTCGAGAGCAGCATTGGACTTGGGTACCTACTGGGCCCCGGAATTGGTGGCGTGGCAGCTGAGTTTGTGCTGGAGGGACCTTACATCGTCTCGTCAGCAGTCGCGCTATCAGTCTCAGCTCTGCTCGTGAGGAAGCTCGAGGAAGGCTGAATCGCACGGGTAATTGCCGCCCGAGCAGCCTCAAATAGCAGGCCCGAGCGGTGAGACGCGTTGAGCAAACCCCTGTTGACAGCGGTCGGAAGCTTCCCAGCAGAAGGAGGCTCCCCCGAGGAGTCCATACGCAGCTACTGTGGTTTGCAGCTCGAGCTGGGCTTTGATGTCATAACGGACGGCGAGCCACGATATGACATGATCTCATACTTGGCCCACGACATCCCGGGTTTGGGAGAATCAGCGGGCAAGCCGGCCGTCGTGGGCAGAATAGCCCCGCCTGTTGATCTCGGCAGATGCCTGAAGAGCAGGGACCTGGAACAGGTGTTGCGCGTCCTGCGGGAGACCCGCGCGACCGCATCGGCGAAGATCGCGGTGACTGGACCAGTCACCCTTGGGTTCAGCTGCGCACTGGTCAACAGGGGGCCATACTCAGGGCCGAATGACAGCCAACTGTATGAAGACCTTGGACTTGCCTTAGGGTCGCTGGCATCTCATCTTCAGTCGATGGGTGCCATCGTTCAGATAGATGAACCGGGTCTGTCCGGTGGGTTCATGGATCCCAAGAGGGCAGCGACCTACCTGCGATTCATGACTTCAGACTTGCACCCGGAGAGGGCGATCCTGCACGTGTGCGGCCGCGTGTCGCCTCAGCTTCACCGTGAGCTACTGGGGCTCGAGGGAGTCGCAACGTTCAGCCACGCTTTCGCGGGCAACCCCGAGAACATCCGGACTCTCGATCGTAGCGAGCTCGTGCGCGCTCAGAAGAAGCTGGGCGTGGGTTGCGCGCGCGTCGACATCGCGAAGCCCGAGGAGGCTGATAGCCCAGAAAGGATACTCGAAGTGATTGAGGCTGTGAGACGGGAGATGGGGGACGGCTTGTTGGCATACGTTCACCCCGACTGCGGGCTGAGGAGCACTGGCTTGGAGTCAGCTCGAGCTATTCTGAGAAATCTATCGATAGCCCTGATGCGCTTCCACTGAGTCAGCTGCTGAATCAACGGGCCCGAAGGGATGCTCGGGAGATGCTCTCGAACCCTCATTCTCAGGCTCTCTCCACTGAGGCTCCGAAGGCCTGCGCGGTTGCTTTCTCCACTGCGCCCTGTCCGATTGGGCTACGGGCCCAACCTCTTGCAGGTCTCGGTTAAATATAAGCGATGGCTCATCTCGACGAGCTTGCCGCCGAAGCAGGAGCGGTTCTGGGCGAAACTCGTGGCGACAGAAGCAACAAAGCATGCTAGCAGATCCAACCACAAGGTCGTGACTGTCAGAGCTGGCGCATCGCCGTCAGGGCCAAAACACATTGGTAACATGAACGATCAGGTGAGGGGATACTTCATCAGGAAGAGCATCGACGAAGCAGGCAGAAGGTCGAGGCATGTCCTGACGAGCGATGACATGGACCCCTTAAGGACAGTGCCCGTGAGGTTGCCGGACGGCGATGGAGTATGGAGGAAGACCGAGGGAAAGGCCAAGGCGACTCTCACCAAGGCCCTGGGGAAACCAGTGTGTCTGGTTGAGGATCCGTTCGGCTGTCACGGGTCGTACGCCGACCATTTCACGAAACTGATGATGGAGGACCTCCAAGCAATGGGAGTGAGTCCTGAGTTAGTCTACGTCAGCAAACTCTACGAAGAGGGCGCATATGACTCTTTCATACAACACACACTTGAACGCATGGCATCGGTGAGGGACGTTCTCAGCCGATTCCAGTCGAGAATCTCGAGGGACTGGGTTCCGCTCAATCCAGTGTGTGAGGAGTGCGGCAAACTGACCACTAGGGTCACCTCCATTGACCTGGACGCGGGCAAGGCTGATTACGAGTGCGTTGACAGAGTCCTGCATGGGGAGTACAGGGTCAAAGGCTGCGGCCATGTGGGATCAACAGACATGAGGCGCACGAAGCTGCCTTGGAGGCTCGAATGGGTGGCCGACTGGCAGATCTTCGAGACGGACGTTGAGCCCTTCGGCAAGGAACACTTCGAGGGATCATGGAAGTCCGGCGTGGCCTTGGCGAGGGAGGTCTACGGCTTCGAGCCACCTGTCCCCTTGGTGTACGAGTTCTTCCTGATCGACGGGCAGAAGATGTCCAGCCGCATGGGTAACGTCTACTTGATACGGGACCTGCTGAGGATCGCGGAGCCCGAGGTAATCAGGTTCCTGTACGTGAAGAAACCCTTGGTGCAGAGAGACATCGCGGTCAAGAAGATGTCCACAGTTGTCTCGGAGTTCGACGAGATAGAGAGGCTGGCGTACGTCGGGCATGGAGAAAGAGCACAGGACGCCAAGGTCTACTACCAGTATGTCGTCGGAGAGCCGAAGGGATCCCAGCCCTACAGACTGCCCTATGATCTGGCCACCTACGTCACGAGATTCTACGAGCCGAGAATCGCGCTGGAGAGGCTGGAGGGATCCGGCCTGTTGCCCAAGGATCTCTCCAACGTGAATAGGGAGAGGGTCCTCGAGAGACTCACCAAGGCGAGCAACTGGAACAAGATGTTCGCTGCGAGCCCTGAGGTTGAGTTGAACAGGATCCATGAAGTCAGTGACCCGAGGATAGTTGAGGGTTTCCGGCGCCTGCAGGATGGATTCACGCAGGCCCATCTCGGCGGCGACCAACTGCAGGAACTACTCTACAAAGCTGCACGAAGCGCTGGCGTGCCATCCAGTGAGTTCTTCAAGGAAGCGTACGAGTTGTTCATCGGCCAAGACTCCGGTCCCCGTCTGGGCAACTTCTTGGCCACCCTCGACAGGGACTATGTCCTGGCGAGGTTGAGGTCCGTCAGGCTCAAGCCCGCGAACAGATAAATCGACTCTTGCCCAACACTCACCGATGCACTCCGAGACCATCTTCGGTCCTGCTGGGTACCCTCTCAAGGGCCCCAAGGGGGGAGATGCGATGGCATACCTCGCATCTGAGGGCCTGTTCGCGATGGAGTACCAAGCCGTGAGAAGCGTCAGGATAGGCAAGGCCGCAGCCGCGATGATAGGTGATGCCGCCAAGAGAAACGACGTGATGCTGACCATCCATGCCCCATATGCGATAAGCCTGTCATCTGAAGATAGGGGCATCGCCAGTGCATCGAGAAAGAGACTCATCATGGCCGCGATGGCAGGACACTATATGGGAGCATTTCACGTGACGTTCCACGCGGGCTTCTACGGCAGAAGAACCAAGGAGGACACGTTCAGACTGCAGCTGAAGTCAATGCAGGAAGTAGCCGCGAAGCTGGAGTCATTGGGCGTGAGCGTGGAGCTGGGGCCGGAGACAACGGGTAAGCAGAGTCAGTTCGGCACTCTCGACGAACTTATCGAACTGTCCCGGTCTATTCCGAGAGTCAGACCCACGTTGGATTTCGGCCACATGCATGTGAGATCCCAAGGGAGCAAGTTCAGGCGGGCCGAAGACTGTCTCAACGTACTGAGCCGGGTTGAGAGGGAACTCGGGACCGAGAGGTCAAGGTCGCTTGTGTTGCACTTCTCAGAGGTGCAGCCGACCGCGACGGGCTATGGCGAGAGGCGCCACTGGCCACTTGGGAGCACGTACGGCCCGAAGTTTGAGTACCTCGCAGAAGCCATGGTACAGGTCGGGTACAACATGATTGTGATCTGCGAGTCCCCGTTGTTGGACAAAGATGCCCTTAAGATGAAGGGCATATTCGAGAAGAAGTTAAGTATTAGATGAGGGACTCGAGGGAAAGGAGCTTGGGATACAGAGAAGTGTTGAAACTGTGCCAAGAAGCCCTTGACATTCTGAGTGGGGGGCCTTGGACTCAGGCTCCGGCATCGGCACAATCGACGGATTCCAGCGAAAGCGATCCCGACCGGACTGAACCGGACGAAGCCCCAAGGCTTCAGCCAGTCAGTGAGTTCCTCTCAGAGACCGACACGATGATATCCGAAGTCTCCAGGCTGATCCGCAGGTACGAAGCGATGAAAGACACGGAGGACATGACCCTCGACGCACTGGCCGATGGCGTGAACTCCTTCACGGGAGCAGCACAGGAAAAGTTAAACAAGGGATAGTCGACGGCAGCCGCAAGGTGAAACGAATGGAACAGAGGCTCGTCCCTCAAGAGTATTTCATGGCATCCGGCGTCGGGCAAAGTGACACCTCTGTTCTGAACGCCTTCGACAGAGCCTTGGTTGCCGCTGGCATATCACAGTGCAACCTCGTCCCGGTCTCGTCTGTACTTCCGAAGTCCGCAAAGGAGGTCAAACCGAAGAGGATAGAGCCTGGCCAAGTGACGTTCGTCGTGATGGGAAAGGCGACCGGCAAGAGCGGCGACTTGGTCTCAACAGGAGTTGCAATAGGCTACATCGAGGGGGGCGAGAACGACCTCATAGTCGAACTTGACCAAGACGGCGGGACTGCCGCCGTCAAGCGCAGGCTATCGACCTTGCTCGACGAGATGGCAAACGCGAGGGGCGTCACCGTGAGAAGGACAAAGGAAGAGGTCTGTGAGTTGAAGATAACAAGCACCTATGGCGTAGCTGTGGCCGCGGTGGTCCTGCTTCTCTGACTGACAGCTGATTCTAGGTCATCCTCCAGCAAGCGAGCGAGCTCCCTGTGGTTCAGGTTCTCTTCAGTTCTCATGGTTACGAACTCCCCATCCTTGAACTCGATGAGAAAGCATGGCATGTAGGGGTCGAACCCCCTTTCAGCCAGCCATTTGCCGCCGACTATCCTGAGCGCGATGCCCGCTCGTTCGCAGAGCAACTTGGTAGCCATCACAGAAGGCCTGTAGGACACCATGTAGGGCTCGACGGCCACTACAACGCCGATCATGTTTCTGCGAGCCGAGTCTCTCAACGCCTGAGCTTGGACATTATGATCAATGCGATGACTATGATCAGGATTATCGCTGGGACTCCGACCAACACGCCCAAGACTGGGATGGACAGCGGCAGGGTAAGGCTCCAGAAATCGTGGGTTATGCTGGCGTCGACTTGGATCTTGGATGAGAACGACAGGAACTCTGCCGTGGCGTTGAGCAGGCCAAGAGGGACCCTAGTTATGGTAATGATCCCGTCAGATGGGGTCGTGAAGCTCACCGACGTTCCATTGAAGAAGCTCACGGTCATGGTCACGCCTGCCACAGGAAGGCCGAATATGTCCACCACTCTTATGGCGACATCTCTCACGTTCACGTAGTAGGTGAGCTCCAATGGCGCTTGGACGATTATGGACTGATTGGCCTGCAAGACGTTCAACCCGCCGACGTATACCCCTACCAGGTTCACTGTTCCCACGGGCATCCACACCGAAGTCGGACCTGTGAGTTGCCTTGTGGTGCTGTTGGGGAAGCGCAGGCTGAATGCTAGGTTTTGCAACGCGCGGTTGGACTTGTCCTTGAAGTTGAACGAGCACAGGTAGAAGATGTCGTAGACCGCCTCCAAGCTGACAGAGCTTGTCAGGTTGTATGAGATCGACGAGGTCGCGCCGACGGAAGGATTCCATTGCTTGAACACTAGGCGGATCCCTGGAACTTCTAGTACGTCCGACACGGTGATTTGAACTGGACCCCATGGCAGGCTGAACGGCATCTCCACGCCAGACGACTCCTGTGTGCTTTCTCCCGCAGTCACGGATACCCCAGCGGGCGCTAGCAGGGAGAGAGTGAGCCAGTCAGGGGTTAGAGTCTTGTCCGCCACATTGTTGGCCGAGTTCTTCTCGTATAAACCCCCTACGATGCTGACGGTTGCAACGAACCTGAAGCTGCCGTCCCCGGCGACCCAATTGAACTGCACGGTGCCTGTCTCACGATTGCGCAAGGTGCCTGAAAATTGTTCTGGAGCCACGGAGACTCCGTTTATTGTGAGATCTACCTGCACGTTCGATAGAGGTGAACGGCCCACATTTCGGAAGACGACCGTGATCGCCGTCTGGCGCCCCACTATCAGGGGCGGTGTGTAGGTTATGCCGACGAGCTCCAAGTCGACCGCACCCCACCACGACGTTGACATCAGCGTCCCCCAAGTGGATGTGTCTACTGGGTTGGCCCCAGTTGGAGCCTCGAACAGCAGGGCGTTGCCGTCTTTGACGTTTATCATGTAACCCAGCGTGCGGTTCATCCCGGGCGGAAGGTCTATCACCGACGAGTTCAATCTGATTCTCAGTTCAAGTGACCAAGAGTTGGTGCCCGGAACGACCAACGCCGCTATGGACGAGGGCCATCCTCCAGGGGAAGGAACCCAGCCTCCGTAGTACGAGTAGAACACGCCGTTACAGTCCCTCCTAACCTCGATCATTGAGTCGGTGATCTTTGGGGTGGTGCCTCGCGCGTACGGTGCTATGTACATCTGGAACTTGTCGTTCGCCCCGTTGTCCGTTGCATCAGTGATAGTGGCCGCGACGTAGAAGTAGTTGTCGTCATAGCTCATGTAGATCTTCGTGCTTGTGGAGACAAGAACGGCTGGCGGGTACTCCGACTCCGCCACAGCCCCATTGAAGACCGGACCCCTGAAGTACCTCACGTTCACAACATCTCCTGCGTCACCCGCAATAGGGCGCGCAAGACACGCCAGGAGGCCCAACAGCAATAGGCCTCCGAGGACGGACCTCGAAATCATGCCCATCGAATCTAATCTTCGATAGAAAAGCTTTCGCACCACATATAACCGCGAATTTGATTTAGTAAAGTAGTTTGAGCTCGCTCAGGCGCTTGTGGAGATTGTCCACTGCCTCATGAACCTGCTCCTCCTTCCGAGCACCGGTACAAACGAACTTGCCACTGGCGAACAGCAACAGCACGACCTTCGGAGTCCCCATCCTGTATATCAGCCCAGGGAACTGCTCTGGCTCATACATCGTCCGCTCCAAGACAAATGCGCACTTCTCCAAGTCGATCTTCCCAGGAAGCGATCCGGACGACACGATGTTCTGTATCGTGATTTCAGGCTTGTTGATGATGTCGATTCCCTTGGACTTGAGTTCCTCGACCACCCTGTGCACGGCCTTGATGGCCTGCTTCTCGGACTTCGCGCCAGTGCAGACCATCTTGCCAGAACTGAAGATTAGAGTGGCCGTCTTTGGCTTCTTCAGCCTGAAGACCAGTCCAGGGAATTGCTCAGGATTGTACTCCACTGTCGTCTCGTCGAACGAGTTGACGATGTCGAAGAGCTGAATCCTCTGGTTAAGGACGGCAGAGGCGACCACGTTCTCGATGTTGACGACGGGCTTCTTGGCATCCTTTATAAACATCGAGAACAATTTGGGACGACATCGCCTTATATCTTCCCTTATATAAGGGTTGTTATTCTTACATTGTCTCCGGGGTTCCCGGAAGTTCATCGTTGTCGGCTGCCTCGGGGACCAGTACTGAGTAGGCGGAGAGCCCGGCTATGATGGCGATTATTATGATTCTCCCCAGAGGATCCATCGCGAAGATGATGGGCAGTCCGACTAGCTGAACCTTGACCCCGGTCCACCTTCCAAGGAGCTCCTGCGGGCTCACTAGTGTCGTATCAGGAATCGGGTTGTAGTCCCCCTTTGTCCTGAAAGACTTGCCGCCCCCGGGTATCTCAAGTATCTGGATGACCCTGTGGATCACTGGGACGGGTGAGTATGCTCTCTCGAATATGATCACATCCCCCACTCTCACATCATCCTGTCCGACTCCTTCGACTACTATGACATCGCCCGCCACTAGAGTCGGATACATGCTCGTGACATACCACGGGCTCATATCGATCTGGACGAGCCTAACTGGCGCGTCGGTCCGGAGCGCAACTCCAGCAGCGTAGTACGCTCCAATCATCACGAGCAACACCGCCGCTGTCGGCAGAACGGTTCCAGTGAGGAAGTCTAACGCTCGCTTCTTCACGCCGCCCAGTTGGCTCATCGCCGATCCGACTTACTTCAGCATCAGCCAACCCATGCTTCGGGGAACCGCCATGTACAGTTGTCTTCTCTCGGCTTCTTCTCTTGCCTTCCTAGCGAGGACTCTTAGCTCATAGAAAGAGACTATCAACAGGATGAAACCTATGATGGATGCGGCAGGTAGCAAGATTGTCCTAGTGACACTCAGAATCGCTACGGTCGTCGTCACTTGCTGGTAGTATTGATAGTAGACGACGACGTTGACTTGAATGGCCTGCGACGCACCAGATCCGGCGATCACCAGATAGAGGATCGTCGATTGGTCCAGATGATAGGTGAATGACTGGTTCTGGTCCTTTGCAGCGACCCTTGACACCGCGGCAGTGTACGGCCGCCCGTTCAAGTAGTTCTGGTAGTTGGCCGAGTCCAGAATGAGCAAGCTGATCGAGGAGTTACCCATGACGGAGCCTTTCACCGTGTAGTTGGATATGCTCTGAGGCATTGAGGCGAAGTCCTCAAAGACTCGACGGAATGAGATCGACGAATACAGGTAGACCGTCTGGAAGTCTATCAACGTGGATTCTCTCAGCGCGTAATCCGTTTTGCTCGTAGTCTCATAGGCCGGACCAGACACGGCTAGGCTCAACAGAAACGGTGCGCATATGATGAACACGAGTCCTCCCAGTACGGCCAGACCCATATACAGGGTGCCTCGGTCCATGGCGATCAGCCCAACCTCAATGGCACGAGTCCGTCGTTGGTTTTGAGCACGAAATACACCTTGCCGGGCAGTTCCCTGTAGGTTCCTCTGATTTTCTCGGCTATGGCCTCTGTTGTGTTCTCGTCGACCTCCTTGTCGAGGAATACCTTGACTGAGAAGACCTGTCCCGGCTTGATGGTCTTCTTGAGCTTGCTCTTTATGGTCTTGACTTCATCCTCAGTAGCCCTATAGGCCTTAACCTGCCCGACGTTGGATCCACCGATCATCAGCCCACGAGTCTCAACATCACCCTCAGAGCCAGTGGGGTCGGATAGCTCCAATTCTGCCATCGCGGACCTTCAGCCGGCATTGTTCTTAAAAAGCTATTCTGTGATACCTGAATAGCAACAAATCGAGAATATTCCTCAATGGTCGCCCTCGGCCGGTTCTTTCATCTCCTGATCGGACCCGGCTGTCGGCTGTTCAACTCTGCGGAACCGTGGCCTTCTTCGCCCCACCAGCATGTTTACCGCGAGAGCGTGCGAACAGAAGCCCCTCGTCAGGTATCCCTGACAGCCACAGTGAAACAGACCGTCGACTCCTCTTATGACTATGTAGATACCGTGGTCGCCGACCACCTGAAATGTGTTGTGGTCTATCCTAGTTATCCGAGACGACCTTGACATCAACTTGGCCTTCTCCACCATCTTCTCGATCCCGGTGGGTTGTCTCTCTTGGTCTTGAGACCCTTCGGCCATTTGTCCAAAGGCTTTAATCGAGGTTATTAATCGTTGCCGAGCAATGAAGGAGAAGATCCTAATCCCCGCGATCATCGTTCTGTTGGTTGTTCAGTCGGTCACGATCATTGTGCTCGTAGACAATCAGTCGAAGTTGGACGACCTCTTGCTGTCCGCGGCAGAGTACAGGTCTAGGTTGCTATCGCTGCATACCGCAGACACGACGTACTTCAGGCTCTTCTACCTGAACGTGGCCGGCAAGTCGATGCAACTGCCAGTGACTATCTCCGGGTCTGACTATATGAATCTCAGGGACAAGGTGAGGCAGAACTTCACCACCAGATATGACCTTATCGACTACAAACAGTTCATCACTCCAAGTGATCGAGTCATAACTGACATTCGCGATAGGATTCGATCCACATTCCCGAGCGACTTGGACTACGCCGAGGCCGTGCTCGACCTGGTTCACCAGATATACTACTACTCTCCTTCTAGCGGCAACTGGTACATGAAGTACCCGGTCGAGACCCTAGCGGAGGGCAGCGGGCTTTGCGCTCACTTGTCCGTGCTTGCTACGTCATTGTTGAAATCGGCCAACATCGATGCTGTGTTGATCATCTACCTCAACCCCGAGGCAGGCCAACCTGGCCACATGAATGTCGGCATACACTTGGACTCAGACCCCTTCCCAGGGGCGCAGTTCGCGGAGCGGGCGGGGCAGAAGTACTACATAGCTGAGACCACAAACTCCATGTTCACAGCCAGCAACGGTTTCTCCTGGGACAACTCGTGGAGAGTAGGCCAGATGCCCTCGTTCCTCTACGGCTGGGGAATGATGACCATCGAGGTGTGACGCGCGCATTCGAATAGAAGCTTATTAGCGGGCGTCGGCCTTGGCCGACAGATGAAGACAAAACTGAGCTGGAGGGACATAGCGAGCAGAATCGATGCCGCTCTCTTGAAGGCGATGTCCTCCAAGTCAGATCTCCTGAAACTGACAAAGGAGGCAGCCCAGCTCGGATATAGGTCCGTGTGTGTGCCGCCGTACCTAGTCGAGCCAGCGGCGAAGTCTCTCGATAACACTGGGGTCAGGGTCGGCACTGTTATCGGATTCCCTTTCGGTTTCAACACGACGTCAACGAAGATGCACGAGACTAGGACCGCTTCGCAGATGGGGGCCAAGGAAGTGGACTATGTTGTCGGGATCGGCGAGTACATGTCGGATGGCGTGAAGTTCGTCGAACTCGAAGCCTCCGCTCTACTCGCGGCAGCTAAGGACTGCGGCATCGACGTGGTCAAATCCATAATAGAGGTGGGATATGTGAGTCGAGATCAGCTGAAGGAAGTCTGCCTCGCGTGCTCATCGTCAGGCGTTGATTATCTGAAGACATCGACCGGGTACGGGCCGAGACCTACCACGGTGGAAGACGTTAGGTTCATGGTCGAGGCAGTTTCCGGGAGGACCCCCGTGAAAGCCGCAGGAGGGATCAGGGATCTGCACGATGCCCTGTCAATGTTTGAGGCGGGGGCGGAACTCATAGGGACCAGCAACCCAAGGAAGATAATCGATGAGGCGAGGACGGCTGAGAGTTGAGGAGGTTCCCTTCTGAGGTGAGACGTTGAATAGCGTCTTCATGCAAGATGGCGTGTATAGGCTGAGCCTGTCGTACACCCCTGCCACACTGCCACACAGGGAGGAGCACATCAACGAGATCAAGCAGCTGTTCAAGCCACTCATAGACGGAGATGAACAGGTTCCCTGGGCAGTGATGGTGTTGGGGCCTAGCGGGACCGGGAAGACCGCGGCGGTCCGCCGCGCATTCGACGACATCAAAGCAGACGTGAGGGAGAAGCGATCGAACGCCCTCGTTGAATACATCAACTGCAGGTTCGCGACCTCTGACTACTCACTGGCGCAGATGATCTCGATGAAGATCATCCCTGGCATGTCGACCCGCGGATATGGTTCCGGCGAGCTGGTGGCCGCGGTGCAGGACTACTTGGAACACAGGGGGCAGCAAGGGTTGATCGCGTTGGATGACTTCGATTCTTTCATCAGGGCAGCGAAAGGGCGCACCAGCGTGGTGTACGACATGCTCAAGTATCATGAACAAGGAAAGGGCAGAGTGTTCTTCGTGCTGGTCGGTATCGAGGATTTCTCGGCCAGTTTCTTGGAGGCATGGATAAGGAACTACGTCTGGCGAACTAGACTATCATATCTGCCGTATGCGAGCGAACAGATGATGCAGATACTCTCAAGCAGAGCGGACGAAGCTTTCAGGCCAGGAGCGATCGGCCCGGAGGAGATAATGCTCGCCAGCAGGATGGCCGTGAAGTTCGGATACGGATCAGCCAGATACGGGCTCGAGCTGCTACTGGCATCTGGAAGGGAAGCGGATTGGGAGGGGAGCCCCAAGGTCAGCCCTGAGAACGTTCGCGTTGCACAGACCAGAATAGAGCCAGCCTTGAAGCCGGAGGCGCTGGCGGGATGGCCGCCCGACATCAAAGAAGTGTTGAGGAAGATAGTGACACTGTCTTCGGAGACGGACAGAGCCTACTTCTCACTGAAGGAGATTGGGGCAAGCGATGAACAGGGGTTGTCCCTGATCAAGAGACTGGAGTTCGAGGGAGTCGTGGATCTCGCCGTGGAAGGGAATGAGACAAAGGCAGCGCTGGTATCCCCGCCATTGGAGGTCCTCAGGAACTATCTGGGCGATGAGGGTTGACCGTGGACTGGCTCCGCGTCTTGGGCGATAGGAACGCTCTTAGGATACTTCTGGAACTGGACGACGGAACTCCTAGGACACTTTATTCGGTTTCAAGGAAGACGGGCGCCTATCCGCGCACAACGCGCGCCAGACTGAGGCTATTGGTCAAGAGTGGGGTCATCACTGAAGAGCGACTTGGAGGGGCACTGACCTACCGGCTGGACAGGAACGCGTTGCCCGAGGAGTTGCGGTCCTTCCTGACTTGGCTCAGAGCCCACACCTTGAATGGCTGAATCATTTTGAGATGATGACCACGCTCTCCCTGGCCTGACCGATCTTCACTACTCTGTCTCTGGTGGCAACTCTTGTGTTAAGGGCTATCATCCTGTCGACCCGGAAGCCAGTCTCCTTGGCCAAAACGCCCAAGTATATGTCTGAGTCGACCACCCCAGTGGGGAATACCCCTCCAGCGATCAGGATCGCCCCCTTAGAACCATCTTTCATGACCCGCCACATTTCGGAGAGCCACCGCTTCAGGTCCGCGAAGTAGGCGTTTGCCACGGGCGGCAACGATGGGAACACGCTTTCGTCCGCGCTGACGCCCAACCCTATGTACGACCGTATCGGAGCCGGCGGCATGCCGGGTAGGAAGAGAGAATATTCGATGTCGTAGACCCTCGTGTATTCGATCTTGTTCAGATAGGGAGGTGAGGTCACGACGCAGTCCACCGACGAATCCTCGATGAAGTCGAGCCTCCTCGCGTCTCCGACGCGGAGCGATGGCTCTGGACCGATTGGCCTGAACCTCTCAAGTTCCTTGATCGCCCTCTTCACCCTTGCTCTGAAGAACTTCCTGAAGGGAGGCGTCGGCCTCTTGTGAACCCTCAAGAGTGCCCCGTCCTTGTACGCATAAGACACCCTCATCGCCGAGGACATCAGCAGGACAACGAAGAAATCCCTAGCTCTCTCATCCGTGATTCCGTCGACCAGCGATCTGAGGAACACTATGTCCTCGAGCGCATACTTACTGAAGTACTTCTTCACGCTGGATGGAACGGAGGACAGGCTTGGCCTGGCGAACCTGGTGGCGAAGATACTTGAGCCAAGTTGCCGGAGTAGCCCGACGTCGTGGTCCTCGCTTTTCGCCCGGCTCACTAGGACCATCAGAGGAGATATGTCGACGCCCATCGAGCTCAGTCCGACCTCTCTGGCTGTCAGGATCGCAGTTCCCGATCCGACGAACGGATCCAAAAGCACCCCCTCTTTCACACCCATCCAGTCCAAGCTGGCTACGACGAAGTCCCTTGCGAACCCCTCCTTGAAGTAAAACCAGTTGTGAATGGGTGCCCTCTTGTTGGGAATGAACGTGGTCAGATGACGCAGGTCATATCTCTCTTCCACTGGAGGTATGCCCGATGTGTCAATCTGCGTATTTGTCATGCTTTCTCAAGACTTCTGGGAGGGCTAGGACAAGATCCGTTGCAGTGTAGTGGAACCCTTTGGAGGTGAAGAGCAGGTCAGCGGCCTCGCCGCAAATGTGGGTAGCTCCACACGCCGCAACCATCATAGCGGATCCTTGGGCTAGCAGGCCGGCCAAGACACCTGTGAGGACATCGCCCATTCCGCCTTTCGACATCCCGGGGTTTCCCCCCGGGTTGACCTTGACCAGTGAGCCGTCGGATATGACCGTGTGATACCCCTTGAGCAGAACAGTACACCTATGGGAGTTGGCGAACTCCCTAACTGGGTCAACCCTCTCTGCCCAGTGTGTTCCGACCTCCACCCCGGCCATTCTCCTGAACTCTCCCGCGTGGGGTGTCGCCACCACCGACCTCGGTGACGACCCGTCCGGAAGGGACTCGCATATGCGCAGGGCATCGGCGTCGATCACCAACCTCTTGCCTTGCTCCAACGCTCGCTGTGCGATCTCCCTTGCGCCACCGATCGAATCCTCGGCCTGGCCGAGCCCAGGTCCCAACGCGAGAACACTTGCCCTGCCGAGCTCTCGCTCCAGCGCATCCACGTGACCTTGGGTGATCTTGTCTCCCGGGAGGCTCCTCACGATTAGGTCCGGCGACATGGATCTGATGGATGTGGCGACCCGTTCCGGGCAGGCGATGTAGACCAACCCCGCGCCAGTCCTCAGTGCCGCAAGCGCTGCTAAGGCCGGGGCTCCAGAGTAGAGCTCGCTCCCTCCCACCACTACAACCGTGCCGTAGTCGCCCTTGTGTGTGAACCTGCCTCTGGCCGGCAGCGCGTCCGCGATGTCCCTTGTGGTGACAAAGAGGGAGGCGGATTCTGGGATTCCGATGTCAGCGACCTGGATCTTGCCAGCAAGGTCGCGTCGCAGGACCAGTCCACGTTTCAACGCGTGGAACGTGACCGTGATCGTAGCCCTCACAGCCTTGGAGGCTACGTTCCCTGAGAATGGCTCCAGGCCTGACGGCGTGTCAACTGCAACGACCGGTTTTCGTGAGGCATTCATCTCGTCGATGGTCTTGGCGACATCGCTTACTATTTCTCCCCTGATTCCAGTGCCGTATATCGCGTCGACCATCATCTTGCAGGCGCGGATCTCCAACTCGGTCCTCTTGGCCCAATCCCCCTGGCCCGCGTGTATGTGAGGACCATCGAGTTGCAGGTACTGCTCCCAGTTGGATTTGACCTCGGCCGATTTCAGTGACCCAGGAGGCACCAAGAGCGAGACGGTCACCCGACAGCCGCGTCTCAGGAGCTGCCTCGCGGTGACCAAACCGTCTCCACCGTTCTTGCCCGGTCCACACAGCACCAGTATTTTCCCCTTGCTCCGCGACAGGCGAGCGACGGCTTCTGCTATCGCACTCCCTGCGTTCTCCATGAGAACGGCAGACGACACGCCAAGGCTGTCCGCATTCGACTCGATGCATCTCATCTCTTCTACTCTTTCCATGACGTACACTGGTCCAGCCTTGGATCGCCTCGGGCGACTAGACATTCGAGGTGTCGAAAGTCAGAAGGACAAATAAGTCTTGGAAACGCGCAGTGAGATCCCTCCCTAGAATCTGAGCGGTCGCCCCACAAGGGACATATACTCCTAGCCCATCGCCTACTCGGATGGCCCGGCATTAGCCCGGTCGAGGCTGTAGCCGCCGAGTCCAGCGGTCAAAGGAGATTCCGGCCAAGGACAGCGGGCTCTGGTTCTCCAGCACGGAGAGAAGAGACCCGCCGACGAGAGTTCGAATCTCTCCCGGGCTATCCTCAATCCCCCTTCGAACCATTCACGAGCGTCGCGCGGGCAGTCAGGTCGTCGTGCAAGAGTGGAGGGCTGCAGACCGCATACATGGGTCCATCAGTCGAGGACGCCACCCACACCCCAATAGGCACCGCCTTGCCCGTTGCGCCCGGGCCGACAGGGGGATCGTGACTCCTATTCAGGGTCCTTCATCGCGTGGGCTCGGTTATCATCGTGTCCAAGCGTCACACAAGCCGTAGAAAGAGCGAGGGACAAGGTTTATAAGAGAAAATGTGCGGAAGTCTTAAATAGGCTTATTCTCCCCTCTGTAACTAGAGGATATTAAGATATCTAGAGGTGATGGACATGGAGAGCAAGTGGGAGCACGCGCTCCAAAGGAACGTGTGTCCGAATTGCGGCTCGATTGAGCTGATCACAGACAACAAGAGCGGTGAAGTGTACTGCAGCAAGTGCGGGTTCGTCCTGTCGAAGATCTACGACATGGGGCAGGAGTGGAGAGAATTCGGCGATGAGGAAAGCCAGCAGAGGGACAGAGCAGGAAGCCCTCTCACACCGCTGATCCATGACTTGGGCTTCACGACGGCCGTGGAGTTTGGCACAAGGAGTGCGTCAGGCAGGGGGATGACCAGCGAGGAGCTCAGCAGAGCCCAGAGAATGAGGGTATGGCAGGAGAGAGGCAGGGCCATGAGCGCGAACGAGCGGAACCTCATGGCTGCCATGAGACACATAAGCCACCTCGCTGACCAGCTCAACATCGGAAGGCCAATAGTGACGCGAGCCGCCAGCATCTACAGGGAAGCACTTGAGATGGGCCTCGTGAAGGGCAGGCCGATCAGCTCGATGGCTGCCGCTGTAGTGTACGCGGCATGCAGGAGCAGCGAGGTCCCCAGAACGCTGAAGGAGGTTGCCACAAAGGCGGGGCTAAGGAAGAAGGAGGTCGCAAGAGCCTACAGAAACATACTGAGGGCCATGGAGGGCGATAAGATGCCCATCAGCGACCCGACTCTCTATATTTCGAAAGTGGCTTCGAAACTCAAACTTGGGCCTGAGATCGAGCGTGAGACTGAGAAGATCCTCGGCGTGGCGAAGAAGAAGAAGACCACCTCCGGAAAGGACCCGATGGGGCTCGTCGCTGCCGCCATGTACATGGCCACGCTAAACCTCGGGATAACGTCTGTGACCCAGAAACAGATAGCCGAGGCCGCGAACGTCACTGAAGTGACAGTCAGGAACAGGTTCAAGGGTCTCAAGGACATAGTCGAGAAGCCGTAGGAAGGCGCCAGACCACAGCGCGAGGCGGATCCTGAGACAGCCTTATCAAGACAGAGGCATCGGGGCTTCCTTGGAAATGAAGGAGACTGCCCCGTTTCTTCTCATCATCTTGGATGGCCTAGGTGACCACGCTTGCGCTGAGTTGGGAGGCAGGACACCGCTGGAGCACGCCAAGCAGGAGAACATCTCCGTCCTGAAGAAGAGAGGAGCACAGGGCCTGATGGATCCGATATCACCAGGAGTACCTCCAGGGAGCGACACCTCCCACCTGACCATCTTGGGGTACGACCTGAAGACGGAGTACTTCGGCAGAGGCCCGATCGAAGCCACAGGGGAGGGCGTGGACCTGAAAGAGGGAGAGATCGCATTCAGGGCCAACATGGCGACGATCAGAGTCTCGGGAGACTCCGCCACGGTTGTCGATAGAAGGGCTGGGAGGATATCTTCGGGGGAAACGCGGGAACTGGCCGAGCTGCTCAACGGGGAGATGCCTGAGCTCGACGGGAGTGAGTTCAGGCTTGTTGCGCTGACTGAGCATAGAATGGCCCTGATAGTCCGCGGCGATGATCTGTGCCATCAGGTGACCGACAACGATCCGCACGCCGAAGGCAAGCCCCTGCTGATGTGCCAGCCCCTCGAGGAAGCCCGGGATGTCAAGGGCGCGGCGAAACTCGCAACCGTCCTGAACGAGTGGGAGGCAGGGGTCATCAAGATCCTGAGCAAGGCTGAGCTCAACAGGGAGAGGAAAGCTTCAGGTCAACCTGAAGCCAACGCGATCCTGTTCAGGGGGGCTGGAGTAGCCAGGAGGCTCATACCCTTCGAAACGAAGCATGGCATGAGGGCCTGCGGAATAGCAGGAGGAGCGCTCTACAAGGGCGTGGCCAAGGCGGTGGGAATGAAGCTCATCGACGTTCCTGGGGCCAACGGAATGCCGGACACGAACCTCAGTGGCAAGATGGCTGCCTCGCTCAAGGCGCTAGACGATTTTGACTTCGTCTTCCTGCACATCAAAGCCACGGACTACTTCTCGCACAAGAAGGATCCCCTCGGCAAGGCTGACTTTATCTCGCTGGTGGACGAACACCTTGCGCCCCTTGTGAGCGAAGCCAACCGGTCTGCCTCGATAATGCTGACCGGAGACCACACTACGCCTTGCGACAGAGGAATGCACTCCGGAGAACCAGTCCCGGTCTTGTTGAGTGGTCCAAGCATCAGGATCGATGGAACCAAGATCTTCTCCGAGAGGGAGGCTGCAGGGGGGGCTCTGGGGAGGATAGCAGGGTCGTCTGTTATTCAGATAGCTCAAGACGCCACCGAGAGGACTGTTGAGCTGGGTACTAGGCCGTCACCCAGGGCAGTGAATTACATGCCGAGCGATCTTGTGCCGCTGGACTTGAGCAGGTTTAGATGAACCGACCCAACGACTTGTCCTCCTTCCCTGCGCGCACCAGTTCCCCATACACCCCGTCGTATCCCGGCTTGACGTGAAGGCTTCCGTCTCTCATCATCCTGATCGTCCTAGCAGTATCCTTTCCCGCTACCTTCTCCAACTCGGACGGCTCGGCGGAAATGAGGACACTGTACTCGTCCCCGAATCTGTCTACGAGGTCTCTGTAGGCCTTCCACACCTTTGCGCTCGATAGATTGGATCCGATCGATTCTCCGATTATCTCGGACAGTGGAATGACCCTCACGAAGTCAGCAGCACTCTCGGGCCTGAACCCCCTAGGCCGGTCCGCCCTCTGTAGCACCTCCAAGTCAACGCCTGTCGTCAGCCTCCTCCCGCACTTCGGGCAGATTCCGTTGAGCCCCAAGTACTCCTCCGGAGAGACGCTCACATTGCAAGCTCTGTGGCCTGGCCAGTGGTATTTCCCGTACTCAGGATAGGTTTCCACGGTCATGACCAAGCGCGATGGCCCCTCTCGCCTCAGCGCCTGCAGAAGAGAATCGTAGTCTAGGGAACGGAGTTCGAACAGGTTGGCCTCTCTGCCGAGCCTCCACGGGTAGGGCGAGTGGGAGTCGGAACTGGACACTAACAGGAACCTATCGAGAGACGACAGCGTCCAGTTCATCTCCGGATCGGATGACAAACCGGTCTCCAACGCGTGGATGTGTGATGACATGTCGCCGAAGGCTTCTTGCACAGAGCCGTAGCCGTGCACGCCGAACAGGCTGTAGTGGGGCGTCCAGATGTGCGCGGGGAACAGTTCAATGCGCTCGTCTATCTGTATGAGCGCAGCGAGCAGGTCTTCGGAACTCACGGACAGAATGGGCCTGCCATCCGAGGTCAGGTTTCCGCGCTGTTTCAGCGCCTCATATGCGGCGTCCGCGTCGTCGAATGATGGGTAGAGCACAACATGATGCAGTCGCTTCACTTCATTGCCATCTGTGTAGATGGTGCTGACCTCGCCCGACAGGACGAACAGTGGACCCTCTGGCCTGTCACTCTGCAAGAACAGCCCACCCACATCGACAAGCTTCTGGCGCAGCTCCTCCCTCCACCTCGGGTGAAGCACGTCTCCAGTAGCGACCAACTTCAGGCCCTTGAACTTCGAGTAGTAGGTCATGTGCTCCAAGTCCATAGCTAGGCTGGTCGCCGCGCTGTATTTCGAGTGGACGTGCAGGTCCGCGTAGACTCTGACCAATCCTCACATCGATTTTCGGCCGAGGAGATAAAACCATTCTCCACTGGGAGAGGCCTTAGAAAAAAGAGCCCCGCGATCTGGGTTCGGATTCCCGGGTTATCCCGACCTCGATCGCTCGGGTTTCAGACGACATCGAGGAGCGGTGCCCGAGCACTCCTGAGAGCGGCTCCCTCCGAGCGTCCACCTTC
>Ga0172365_10000051_pt1 | contig 60911 bp, 49 predicted proteins | sample LakKivSesite48cm_FD_114535 | JGI IMG/M metagenome (GOLD analysis project Ga0172365, IMG submission 114535) | Sediment microbial communities from Lake Kivu, Rwanda - Sediment site 48cm | ecosystem: Environmental > Aquatic > Freshwater > Lake > Sediment | place: Rwanda: Western Province, Lake...
GATCCCTTGAATGTGACCATCCTCCTATCAGGTTCCCTCCAAGCACAAGTCTGCTTATTTCATGTCCCATTATCTTTCCTTTTGGAAGAGTCCCTTTTAACTCCCCGATCGAGGTCCTGTTCAACTGAATTGTTGCCCCGGATATGACATCCAGTGCATGTTTTTTCTGACTGGCACCGGCCCATAGACCCATCAGTCCCAGGATGGGAACCGTGGCAAAATGCTTCAGCGCCTCCCTTCTTGACTCTGAATATTCAGATCCCTGCGTCTCCGCTTTCTTACCTGGTGATTTTTTGTTCCTGATCAGGTCAATAAAGAAATCCAAACCAAAACCTTTTTCGGTAAGGAAGACTAATAAAAGGAGAACTGTGGCTTCAATAAAAATTTTGTCGATAATGAAAAGATGACCCTCTGATATGCTAAAGAGCGAATCACCGAATGGCGGGTATGCAAAATAGTATAAAATAAGCAGGAAAGTGCCGGATATGGCCGCTATCCTTGAGAAAAGACCCAGGAATAAAGCGGTGCCGATAAGTAATAAACCGGAAATATTCAGAATGTCAGCTGCCTTAAGCAAAGCGGGCTCTGATGCTATCCAGTGGTAAAAGCCTGATAAGGGCCCGACAGAGTTTGACAGATAGGAAAATGATGTCCACCCAGAGATCAGCAGTTTGGCTATGCCTTCATAGAGAAAGTGCCAGCCTATCGCCATCCTGACAATGGTAATAAAGATTTTCTTCCAGTTTATTCTTTTAAGACCGGTCAACAGGTTTGCCATATTGCGAATTTTAGTTTATTAAAGGAAAGGTATTTTCAGGGAATAAACATAATGATATGACAGGAATATTCCCCTTATCTTTCCGGAGTTTTTCAGGACCAGGGAATATCTCTGAAAATATTTGGTATTGGATATTTCTGTTAAATTGTCCCAGGAGCATATGATCTAGCAGGTCATGATATACTTTTTTTAAAATAAAGGCCAGTTTATTTCAAGGGCTGAACAATTAAATTCTGAATTTCTATATTTCTAAAACCCGGAATATCTTAACGGATTCATTCCAGAGGATAGATTTGTGCATTTTACCCGGGTCAGGTTTATGGAAACTGTTCCGGTAATATCAGGTCTGTGAAGAAATAAATAAAATACCCTTCATTAGCTATTAACAAATAAGTATCTATTGCGGGCAAAGATTTTAGATGTAGATTTGTAAACAGGTACTGAGAATCAGCAGAATCCTGCATCCTTGAAATTTATTGAATATAAAAAAGGTAAATGAGAGAATAAGTCTCGGGGAGGATGAATGTATTATGATTTTACATTTCTCTGTTATTTGAGGTTCTTTTCAGGACTGACAGCCCTTGTTATTGCAGTTTTACTGATAAAAAGAATCAAATCACCAGGTGCTCCCTACCTGTTACTGTTCCTTGTTTCAGCTGCCATCTGGTCAGCCGGGGATGGTTTTGAAGCTGCTGCAAAAAGCATTGCCCTCAAAGTGAACTGGTCATCAATTAGTTATATTGGAGTGACTACCAGTCCGGTTTTCTTTCTTCTTTTTACCCTTCAATATTCAAACCCCGCAAGAATCATCAGAAAAGGACTGATTATTCTATTATTTCTGATTCCGGTCACTACCATAATAATTGCTTTCACAAACCAGTCCCACCTTTTATTATGGAAGAAAGTGGTTCTGACAGCTGACACTAACCTGGGTGTTTACTATTACGGGCCTTATTTCCTGATTCATGTAACCTATGAATATGCTATACTTACAATAGGCCTGATTATCCTCCTGGCAGGAGCTTTCAAGGTATTCTCAATTTACAGGCCACAGCTATGGATACTTATTATAGGAACTCTTCTTCCTTTTATATCCAGTATTTTGTATGTATTAAAACTTCTTCCTGTTAAGGGAATTGATCCCACTCCCATTTCTTTCATTCTTACCGGTATCGTTATTCTGATCAGCCTTTATAAATACAGATTTTTTAATATCATGCCATTCGCCAGAAAACAAGCCATCGATAATCTAAGTGACGGCATATTTATCGTTGATGTAAATAACTGTATTGTTGATTATAACCCGGCACTATGCAAGATTGCTGAGCTTGAGAACGCTGACCTGTGTGACCACCAGGCCGGTACTATACTGGAAAAGTTAGGCATAAATATCAATGACTTTACCAGGGAAAATAATTATTCGGTTGAAGGACGAAAAGGTAATGTGGGAAATGAAATTTATTATGAAGTAAAATGTCATCCCATATATGACAGGTTCAAAAAGGAAATAGGTAAATTATTCCTTGTATCGGATATCACCGCCAGGAAAATGATATTCAAGGAGATTTCTGACTCGAATCTAAGAATAAAGGCAGAGATTCTTGAGAAGGAGAAACTGATAATGGATCTTGATGCATACGCAAGATCCGTTGCCCATGATCTTAAAAATCCTGCTGGAGCCATTGTAGGTTTTAGCGAACTAATCGGGATAAATCTTGCACAGAATGAACAGCAGAAAGCTCTTCAGATGCTTGATCATGTAAAAGAACTCAGCCAAAAAATGATAGGCATTATTGATGGTCTTCTTATGCTTTCAAAGTTAAGGAAAGAAGAGATCGAGCTTGTACCTGTGGACATGGAAAGCATAGTTGACAGTGCCATTTTCAGACTTAAGAGTGAAATAGATTCCAGTCATGCAGTCATCAACAAACCTTCCGGATGGCCCCAGGTGAAAGGTAACAGCTTCTGGATCGAGGAAGTCTGGTTCAACCTGATCAGTAATGCATTGAAATATGGAGGCAAGCCGCCTATTATAAAGATTCAATACAGTGCTGTTCCTCAGGACCAATATAAATTCATGATCTCCGATAATGGGAATGGCCTGCCTGCAGAATCACTTGCAATAGTATTCCGTGATTTTGAAAGACTCGGCGTTAAAGATATTCAGGGTTATGGGCTTGGCCTTCCTATCGTAAAAAGAATAATTGACAAGCTGGGCGGAGAAGTTACGGTGGAAAGTACAAATAAAAAGGGGGAGGGATGCACTTTCAGCTTTACCATGAAAAGCTGCACCTGATAATAACATCTGTATCCTTGATGGTACGCGTTTAAAGGAACGTGAGTCGTGAATCGTGAGTTGTGAGTCGAATGAAGGCTGTTAGGCTGAAGGGGAATAGGCTGTTAGGCTGTTAGGAAGAAAGAAGAATTTGAAACCCCGCCCGATCCGCCAGCTGGCGGAAGGGTACGGGCGGGCAGGAACAAGGAACCAGGAACTTTTAACATGAGTAGTGAGTAAAAGGAATCTCATTTATAATTTTAAGATTATGTCCTCATCAAAGTTCTTTTTAATGATTATTGTTGGGGGAATTATGCAACAGGCAATTCTGGCCGGGATAACTGTTGTTGATCCCGGTAATGATCTGAATAGTATTCTGAATAACACGAAAGAGGGAGATACTGTCCTTGTAAAACCGGGCAGGTATGCAAATGTATATCTGACCGATAAAAAAAATTCAGAAAAGAATCCGCTCGTTGTCAGACCTTTTAATTCAGATACCGTTTTTATCTCGGGAAATACAGTTTCAAAAGGGAACTCCTTTGAGATTGTAAATTGCAGTTATGTTGTTATTGAAGGATTGATTTTTATTAATTCGATGCGGGGAATCTATGTGAAGAATTCCGATCACATAATAATCAGGAATAACGAAATATTTGACACCGGACAGGAAGGGATTCATATTGGAAGATCATCAAAGTATGTTGATGTCACAGGAAACAAAATACACAATACAGGACATTTCAATTCCAAATGGGCAGAGGGTATTTACGTGGGAAGTGGTTCTTATTATCACGGTAATAACTTTCCTGATAATTGCGAATATATCTGGATTGAGAATAATTTAATTTATGAAACAGGGAATAGCGAAGGCATAAACGTTAAAGGTGAAAGTTTTCATGTTACAGTCAGGAATAATAAGATACATGATATTCATCCGGGCACAAAAGAGCAATATAACCAGGCAGGTATAACTGTCGAGGGCACAGAAAATTCAATCGAGAACAATTACAGGCTTTCGGAAAAACGTGATGTATGGGTGGAAAATAATACGGTCTGGAACGTCTCAGACGGTTACTCAGACTGGAACAATGGCATCATGTTTTTTGGGACCGGCGTATATATCCTGAACAACACCATTTACAACTGTGCCGACAGAGGAATTTTCGGGAATAACTGGAAAAACCTGGGACTGGAAAACTATGTCTACGGAAACAAAATTTCCCAATGCGGCACAATCATGGTTCTGGATCCTGAACTAAAGGTCAGTGAAACTGATCCGGGAATGAATCCTCACTCTCCGCAAAGCTGGTAAAATAAATTGGAAGAACCCGCTGCTTTCGGCAGATCAGATCATTATTCTATCTGAAATAGTTTATTATAATTATTATTCCCTGCGGATAATTCTATAATATATAAACCCTTTGATAAATCATCAAGACTTATTGATTCCTGTAACATATAACCTGATTTTTGGAGCTGTACACTTCGCATTATCCTGCCAGACATATCCATTATGCGGATATTAACCATTCCCATTACAGGATTTGAAAAATTCAAATGTATCGTTTGATGCGCCGGATTGGGATAAACAGTAAATGAATAATTTATTGATTCGTTGTTGATATTTGTAATCCTGACTTTAGCTGCATTGCTAAATGGTGAGTAAGTACTGTCTGTTACTCGTTTTATCCGGTAATAATAGGTTGAAATACTAGTTACAGAAGTATCTTCAAAACTCTCAACATCACCATCAAGTGTCGCAATTGGTTTATAATTAACCACAGATCCGATAGATCTATAAACAACTATCTCCCCATCGGTTATACCTCCGTTTGCCCAGGAAAGTAATGCTGAGTTGAGAACCGGTTTGGTTACCAATAAATTTGACGGCGCTTTTAAAGTTGGGGTAATGGTAATCAATTCAATACCGGTATTTTTACCAAGGTTCCCGGAATATTGTTTATCATTTGCATTATTCCAATGTTCATGCACGCCCAGACTTGTAAGTCTGACACCATCTCCATTTGGAGCATATTTGGTACCTGAAGGTGGATCATCAGCCCGGGCTGCTTCATGCAGGTAGTTATCAATATTGCCGAATATTACGTTGTGAACACCGGAACCGTCATCAAAAACTTGCGTCAGATCAGGATTAACTGCTTGTTCAGTGCGCCAGAAATCAATAGTGACACTTTCAACAGCCACATTATCCTGCGACATAAAAATACTGGATGAGAAATTATTGTTAAAGGGAGCTTGCTGCCATTTCAGGGCTTCATCATTCGGAGTGCTTTCAGTCGGAACAGAATACAGACCATCAATAATGAATAACAAGGTTTTTTCTCCAAGATCTTTATGTCCCATTAAATCGACCAGGGCATTATAGGATCCCATTGGCCTGCCTGTAAAACTCCATTCGGCTGATCCGGGTATAATAAAATCATGGACTGTGACATAACAATGTAACCCGATGGCATGCGGAGTATTTGGATTGCCATCTGCACTCATCGAACCAAAATGATTTTTCGAGCAACCTGTTACACCAACATACCTGTGACCTTTTAAGTTAGCAAGGTTTATAATATAGCTTGCTTCTGTAATTATTGTCGGAAGATAGGCTGTATTTCCACCATTAATTTCCATTGTCAGTTCTTCCGACCAATGAATAATGGTAGTGTCTCTTGTATACTTTTGTTGGTATTTTCCAGCCTCATCGCCGACAAAATGAACTTTTGGGAACTCATTTTTACACCTCATGGTAATTGAAGTCGGAATGTCCCTCATAATATCGTAAAAGGTGATATTGTCAGCATCCACGCCGGCGTTATAAACCAATTGTCTTAATAAGGCAAGAACCGTCTGAGGAGGTGTGAAATTGGAATTATCGCCGTCACTTCCGGGAGATGAACATTGAACCAGGCTTAATTTGACAGCAATTTTTTCTCCGGCTTTATATCCTACATTCCCCCTGCCATGCCGGTTATTGAAATATTTAAAAATGGCATCCCAGGCTGCCGAGTCGTTTTCTTTTCCTGAAATCCTGTATAATGATCTGGCAAGCATATCAGAGACTTCTGCCTGATCAGTATATTGATCATCCCACCAGCGCCCGTTTCTGCCATCCCATTTTACTGAGGTTGTATCGAATGCCCATACTACCCGTCCCGGAAAGATGCCACGTCCGGTACCGACAGGAGAATTTGCAGAATCCGTCGGTATGAAAATTTCATCTTTTACAGCTGTTGAAGCATAATTAGAATGTACCGGATATAAAGTGAGCCAGACTAAATAAAACACTCCTAGTATCATACAGGGAAAAATGACTGTTAACTTACCTTTTCTTTTATAATAGCCGGCAAGTTTCCTAATGCCTGTAAATGATAAGATATTAACTGATATCCAGATAATAAATCCTGAGGCTATCGGAAAAGCAGCACGCTGACAGGGATAGGTTGCCCTGGAAGGCTTTGGAACGACACGTATTAAAAACCATAGTAATGCTGCAAATCCTAACAATGGGAAAAAAACTTTGTTTGTTCCTTTCAGGATCCTGCCGGCAGGTTTAAAAAATTCATTTATAATTTTAATTAATAAGGATTTCATAAAACCTAATGATTTTCCTTCAATTTCTGAAACGGATTTCTTCTTTCGAGATGTTTTTACAAAAGTAACTGATCAGAGTGCCCTCATTTAATGAATATAAAATTATGCAAGAACAATTGATATTATATAAATTTTTGCAATATGATTTGTTTTTATGCATAATGTGAAGATTAGAGATAGGAAATCGTAAAGGAAGCAGAGTCTGTATGATCATAAAAGAATGAAGGGTGTTGGATAAAACTGACAGCAAAATCGAGTTCCTGAAAAAAGGATATTAACCACAAGACCCGGCCGGTGGCCGGGTCTTGTCTGTAGCGGGGGCTAGACTCGAACTAGCGACCTTTGGGTTATGAGCCCAACGAGCTACCACTGCTCCACCCCGCAATATTCAAAAAACAGAGCACCAAAATTACAGGTTCTTATTAATATGTCAAAATAATTTTTAGCAATTCATACGAAAATAACTGTTTCGTTAAGCTTCACGAAACAATTAATTAACTTTACCCGTTATTTTTTATCATTAATGAAACCAGATCATATAAATCCTCCATAGAACCGCATTGGAGGTACATACAGATATTTATCATTATAACTCATCAATATTAATTTTGCTTGTTAAGCCCGGAGAAAATGACCAAAAAGTCCGACCAGCCGATATTTGATAAGATAAGGGATAAATACAGGATGATCATTTACAACGATCATACCTTCGAGGAAGTTGGATTTATCCGCCTGTCCCGGCTAAGCCTTATTGCCCTGCTCAGTACGTCTTTCATCCTTATCGTTGCCGGTGTGTTTGCCCTGATCGCTTATACAGGTATCAGGGAACTGATACCAGGATATCCTGATGGTACCATGCGTCGTAACATTATCATGAACGCAATCAGGCTGGATTCCCTTGAGAATGAGATCCTTATCCGTGACCGTTATTTTAAAAACCTTAATGCCCTGGTTTCCGGCAGGGAACCGGATGATAACCTGTCGGGCGTTGATACTTCTGTTGAGGTGGGTAATATCCAGTTTACCACATCCCTGGAAGACTCTGTCCTGCGTGCTCAGGTTGAAGACGAGGAACAGTACAATCTCCTGGTCGTTGATAAAGAGTCTTCGCCCTCAAATCTCGCCAGCATACATTTTTTTGCTCCCATTAAAGGGATGGTGACCAATTCCTTCAATGCCGGCGAAAACCATTTTGGTACCGATATTGTCGCAGGCCCCAATGAAGTGGTCAAAGCCTGTCTTGATGGAACGGTGACACTTGCCACCTGGACGGTTGAGACCGGATATGTTATTCAGATACAACACGATAACAATCTTGTCAGCATATACAAGCATAATGCAGAGCTATTAAAGAAAACAGGTAGCGTGGTCAAGGCAGGAGATGCCATTGCCATTATCGGCAATTCCGGAGAGCTCACCACGGGGCCACACCTGCATTTCGAACTCTGGCATAATGGTACACCTGTCGACCCTGAGCAGTACATCGTTTTTTAATCCCTGTCCATACCGGTAAAATGACAAAAAAACATATTGCAATACTGGGATCAACAGGATCAATCGGCAGGCAGGCCATCGAAGTGATAGAAAGACACCCGGATGAATTTGAAATTGAAGTGCTTACCGCCAGGGATAATGCAGAGCTGCTGATACAACAAGCCAGAAAATATATCCCCAACCATGTAATCATCGTTCATGAGGATAAGTATAAAATCGTCGCGGAAGCACTTGCCCACCTGCCTGTTAAAGTTTATACAGGGAACGATTCTTTAGAACAGATCGTCACAATGGATTCCATTGATATGGTCCTTACGGCAATGGTCGGCTTTTCAGGATTGATACCGACACTCAGGGCCATAGAAGCAGGAAAGGACATTGCACTGGCAAACAAGGAAACACTGGTTGTAGCCGGTGAAATTGTTACCCGGACAGCGGCTGATAAGAATGTCAGTATCTGTCCTGTCGATTCTGAACATTCAGCCATCTTCCAATGCCTGTCAGGTGAAAATCCCGATACGGTTGAAAAAATAATTCTTACAGCATCCGGAGGTCCCTTCAGGGGGAAAAGCATTGAATACCTCAGGGCAGTCACCAGGGAACAGGCATTAAAACATCCCAACTGGTTCATGGGAGACAAGATAACTATTGATTCAGCCTCATTAATGAACAAAGGACTTGAGGCTATTGAAGCACACTGGCTTTTTGATCTCAGTCATGATCAGATAGAAGTGATTGTACATCCACAGTCGATCATCCACTCAATAGTCCAGTTTCAGGACGGGTCCATGAAAGCCCAGATGGGTATTCCTGACATGAGAATCCCTATTCAGTACGCCTTCAGTTATCCCTACCGTTTGAAATCTCCCATGCCCCGCTTCTCTTTTTCAGATTACCCGAATCTGACCTTTGAAGCCCCTGATACAAAAAAATTTCGTAACCTTGCACTTGCATTTGAAGCCTTGAAGCTGGGTGGCAATGCCCCCTGCATACTGAATGCAGCAGATGAAGTGGTTGTGCAGGCTTTCCTGGATGAACGGCTTGGCTTCATGGAAATGCCTGAGATCATAGAAAAAACAATGGGCAGGATCAGCTTTCTTGATCACCCCCTGATCCAGGATTACCTGGAAACTGACCGGGAAGCAAGAAAGGTGGCAACGGATATGATCAGATAATAGCAACAAAAGAAATAATTCCAGGTATTTAAATCAGTGCCATTCATGCATATACTTATCCAGGCAGCACAATTCCTTTTAAGCTTATCCATACTCGTACTTCTGCACGAAACAGGGCATTTTGTATTTGCCCGTATTTTCAGGACAAGGGTTGAAAAATTTTATATTTTTTTCAATCCATGGTTCTCCCTGTTCAAAAAAAGGATAGGTGAGACCGAGTATGGCGTGGGATGGCTGCCTTTGGGCGGTTATGTTAAAATATCCGGAATGATCGATGAATCGCTGGACAGGGAACAGATGAAACAACCGGCTCAACCCTATGAGTTCAGATCCAAACCTACCTGGCAAAGGTTATTTATAATGATAGGCGGAGTACTGGTCAATTTCCTTCTGGCCCTGGTCATTTATGCCACCACCCTGTATACATGGGGGGAACAATACCTTCCCACGAAAAATCTTAAATACGGTATCGTTTGTGATTCCCTGGCACTCAGCATCGGCCTTCAGAACGGGGATAAGATAGTAAGTGTCGACAACCAGGAAATAGAAAATTTCTACATGGTTGTGCATGATATGATACTTAATAACGCCCGTTCGATACAGGTTGACCGGAACGGGCAAATTGTCGATATCAGCATACCAGAAGATATTATTGCTCCCCTGCTGAAAAGTGAAGACTTTATATCGCCGCGTATCCCCTATTACCTTGGCCGGTTTGCCAAAAACGCACCTGCCAGGGAGGCCGGGCTCCAGGTCGGTGATAAGATCATCGCTCTAAATGGTATGCATATTGATTTTTACAATGAATTTATAGCACATATCGCCCAACTGAAAGATACTTTCACCCTACATACCGGAAAAACCTCTTTCGAAAACCTTTCAGTCAATATAACTATACTCCGTGATGGTATTGAGTATAATTACCCGGTAATGCTTACCTCAGAAGGAAAGATAGGAGTTTATGCAGATGCCAACCTTTCCAGGTTCTTCGAACTTAAAAAAATTGATTATACATTTCCTGAATCTGTCCCTGCAGGAATAAACAAGGGATTCCGGACAATGATCAGTTATATCAAACAACTGAAGCTGATCTTTACCCCAAAAACCAGGGCATACGAATCACTTGGAGGGTTTATCAAGATAGGAAGCATCTTCCCAGATGTATGGGACTGGCATGCATTCTGGAACCTGACTGCCCTGATATCCATCATTTTAGCAATAATGAATATCCTGCCTATCCCTGCTCTTGATGGTGGCCATGTGATGTTCCTGATTTATGAAATGATCACTGGCAGAAAACCCGGTGACAAATTCCTGGAATATGCACAGATCACGGGGATGATGATATTGTTGGCACTCCTGCTGTATGCAAACGGTAATGATGTTGTTCAATTGTTCCGACGGTTAACTTTTAAGTAGTAATCGGTGCAATCCGGCCGGTCAGTTATTGCAGGCTGTCCTGGCCTCTGAAAAACCTTAATAAGAAACAGCATGACCTGCCCCTGTGAGTCAGCCACAGCAGAGATTGTATAGCAGTACGCTGGCGTTAATAGCATATACAATAGCTATAATTAAATATTATTTGTTAATTTTGCATTAAAATAACTCATTATAATAATGACTAATCTTATTGTTTTTTTAGGTGTGGTCGGACCGTGGCAGGTCATACTGATCATTCTTGCATTTTTAGTATTTTTTGGTGGTAAGAAAATACCCGAATTAATGAAGGGTATCGGTCAGGGACTGAAAGAATTTAAAAAAGCCACAAGGGATGAGCCCAGCGAACCGGAAGAAAAAAAGGAAATTAATAATAAATAATATAACATTGGAGCTCTCTCAAAAGCTCACTATAAAATATAAGATGTTATACTTATTGTGATGAGGGTATTAATAAGCCTGTACGTTGCGGTCGCGGTCTACAGGCTTATTAATGTCTTAAGACCCAATACATCAGGAAGTTTTCCACTGCTCCTGATGACCTGAAGATATCTTTACAATTCCTGCCATTCAGACAAGAAGCTTCTTCTTCCCATCCTTACGGGAAAACCCGGTGAAGTATTGTTCCGGGGTTACACCGGTGTAAATATCCTGTCGGATTATTATAACTGCCAAATAATTATCTTTGCTGATATTTATTAAATAAACCATTACCGTAATATATGAAATTGCAAATTACTGATAAGGCCGGGAAAAGTGACAATCTTATCCTGATCGGGAAAGAAGGTAGTGAATACGGAGCGTATATTAAGGATAAAACCGAACTGGATTACCTCCATGCCTGCCTGAAAGATAAACAAAATGAGATCGTTATCAATCAATACAACAGGTATATTACGGTTTGTCATATCAGGTATGGCCGTAAAGACAATCTGCTTGAAAAAATTCGCCTATCAGGTCAGAAATTACTTTCTGTCGCTAACAGCAGGAAATTAAAAAGCATGACGATTATTGACCTGTGCAGGCAAAAGGAATATGTGAAAGCACTTGTTGAAGGCATCTATCTTGGCAACTATCAATTCCTGAAATACAAGAAGGAACCAGAAGAAAAAATCAACAGCCTCACCACGCTTAAGGTCCTGAAAGATAGTTTTTCTGACGCCAGGCTAAACGAGCTGCAACATATACTGGCAGGAGTCTGTATGGCAAGGGATCTTGTTAATGAGCCCTTATCATACCTGACAGCGGTGCAGTTATCCAAAGAGATTGAAAATATTGGAGCTGCTTCAGGATTCAAGGTTGAAGTATTCGGTAAAAAGAAAATCGAATCCCTGCGTATGGGTGGCTTGCTTGCCGTAAACCGTGGCAGTATTGATCCTCCTACATTTTCCATCCTTACCTGGAATCCGGCCATTGCCCGTAATCGCAAACCTGTCGTGCTTGTCGGCAAAGGTGTGGTTTTCGATACCGGAGGATTGAGCCTGAAACCAACATACGAAAGTATGGATTACATGAAGAGTGACATGGCCGGTGCTGCAGCAGTGATCGGGATCATATACGCTGCAGCCAAGAACAAGCTGCCCGTATATATCATTGGACTTATCCCCTCAACGGATAACCGGCCGGATGGCAATGCTTATGTGCCGGGCGACGTGGTCAGGATGTATGACGGCACGACCGTGGAAGTATTGAATACGGATGCAGAAGGCAGGATGATTCTTGCTGATGCACTGAGCTGGGCAAAAAAATACAAGCCCCAGCTGGTGATCAATATAGCCACCCTTACAGGGTCAGCACAGATGACTCTGGGCAAATACGGGATCGCCGCAATGGGAAATGCTGACAGGAATGTTTTTGCTGAACTTGCAGAATGCGGAGAAAAAGTATATGAAAGGGTGGCTGAATTACCTTTCTGGGATGATTACAATGAAACACTTAAATCAGATATCGCTGACCTGAAGAATGTTGGCGGGAAATATGCCGGGGCAATCACAGGAGGAAAGTTCCTTGAGAGATTTACTGACTATCCTTTTATCCATCTCGATATTGCCGGGCCATCCTTTAACAGGTCTGAGGATGCCTACCGTGGAAAAGGCGGTAGTGGCATATGCGTCAGGTTGCTGTATGAATTCCTGAAGACCAGGATTGCACAAAAATAATCCATGCAGATGAGGGAAGAAAAATTAAAAATCGGAATCACCCACGGTGACATAAATGGTATCGGTTACGAAATCATAATAAAAACATTCCTGGATCACAGGATCTTTGATATCTGCACCCCTATCCTGTATGGTTCGCCGAAAGTTGCCGCTTATCACAGAAAAGCTCTTGATATAAGTAATTTTTCTTTGAACATAATTAAGTCTCCCGTTGAAGCTGCATCGAAGAGACCCAATATCATCAACTGTACTGATGATGAGATACGCGTTGAGCTGGGCAAATCCACTGCCATTGCAGGTGAAGCCTCCCATCTGGCACTCACACGTGCCGTGCAGGATCTTAAGGACAATAAAATACATGCCCTGGTGACCGCACCTGTCAATAAAGCCAACATCCAGTCTGCCAGTTTTAATTTTCCAGGACATACAGAATACCTGAAAACCTGTTTCGGTACTGAGAATGTTCTTATGCTTATGATCAGTGATGTTCTTAAGGTCGGAATCGTCACCGCTCATGTCCCGTTAAAGGATGTACCCTCCTTACTTACTACTGACCTGATCCTCAGCAAGCTGAGAGTACTGAACAGATCATTGTCTGAAGATTTCAGAATCCGGAGACCTGTAATTGCTGTATTGGGATTGAACCCCCATGCCGGTGAGGAGGGTTTGCTGGGTTCTGAAGAGAGAGATATTATCCTCCCTGCAATCAATAAGGCAAAGGATGAAAAAATCATCGCCATTGGTCCCTTCTCTTCTGATGGTTTCTTTGGCTCCGGGGAATTCAGAAAGTTTGATGCTACCCTGGCAATGTACCATGATCAGGGATTGGCACCTTTCAAATCCATTGCATTTGATCAGGGGGTTAACTATACGGCCGGATTGCCTATTGTCCGTACAGCTCCTGCCCATGGAACAGCCTTTGAGATTGCCGGCAAGAACCTCGCCAATAATGATTCGTTCAGAAAAGCCCTGTATGCAGCCTGTGATATATACCACAACAGGATTGCTGAGGCCGAAATTGCCAGTAACCCTCTTCCGGAAGCTAATCTGTCGGAACTATCATAATTCATAGAAGCCTCTTTTTGTTACCTCGCTGAGGTAATCCTGCTTATACAACATATCTATTCCTGAATAAGTAATTTTGTTTTATCATTAGCTTTGTTTTATCAAGTCTAATGCAAAAAATCCTGTCTGCTATGGCTAAATTCACTAAAGAAGACGCTCTGAATTATCATTCTTCAGGACGTCCCGGTAAAATTGAAGTAATACCGACAAAACCACACAGTACCCAGATGGACCTGTCATTGGCATACACTCCCGGTGTTGCTGAACCCTGTCTGGAAATACAAAAAAATCCTGAGGATGCTTTCAAATATACAACCAGGGGAAATCTTGTGGCAGTCATCTCTAACGGAACAGCTGTCCTTGGACTTGGCCATATAGGAGCCCTGGCCGGAAAACCTGTGATGGAAGGGAAAGGATTGCTGTTCAAGATATTCGCAGACGTGGATGTGTTTGATATAGAAATTGATGAGTTGGATATTGATAAATTCGTCGAGATCGTAACTAAGATATCACCCACTTTCGGTGGTATCAATCTCGAAGATATAAAAGCACCCGAATGTTTTGAGATTGAACGGCGGCTGATAGAAGCACTTGATATTCCTGTGTTTCATGACGACCAGCATGGAACAGCCATTATTTCCGGTGCAGGATTGCTCAATGCCATGGAGATAACAGGCAAAAGGATAGAAGATTTGAAGATAGTGGTGAACGGGGCAGGAGCGGCAGGTATCTCATCCACACGCCTGTACTGCTCCCTGGGTGTAAGGAAAGAAAATGTTGTCATGTTAGACAGTAAAGGGGTGATTACCACCAAACGGAACGATCTGAATGTCTATAAGAAGGAATTTGCCACGGACAGGAACCTCAAGTCACTTGCTGATGCTCTCAAAGGAGCAGACATGTTTCTCGGCCTGTCTGTAGCCGATATCCTGAAACCCGAGATGCTTAAGACCATGGCAAAAGATCCCATTGTCTTTGCCATGGCCAACCCGAATCCTGAGATCACCTATGAGCTTGCTATGTCCTCCAGGGATGATATTATATTCGCCACAGGAAGATCTGATTATCCTAACCAGATAAACAATGTACTTGGTTTCCCGTTTATTTTCAGGGGAGCGCTTGACGTCAGATCCAGGGTGATCAACCAGGAAATGAAAATCGCTGCCGCCAGGGCATTGGCTGCCCTGGCAAAAGAGGATGTGCCCGAGATCGTGAGCACTGCCTATCAAGTTTCAAACATAACCTTCGGACGGCAATATATTATTCCCAAACCTCTGGATCCCAGGCTGTTAACCTGGGTTGCCCCGGCAGTGGCCAAAGCGGCAATGGATACCGGTATGGCCCAGAAACCTGTCAAAGACTGGGATGCATACAGGGAGGAGCTGCAACACAGGCTGGGACTCGACAACCAGATGATCAGGGTGATCCGTACCAAAGCCCAGAAAGAACCCAAACGCGTGGTATTTGCTGAAGCAGAAAATTTTAAAATCCTTAAGGCTGCTCAGACAGTTCTTAATGAAGGTATTGCAGTACCTGTTCTTCTCGGGAAAAAAGAAACCATCAGATCAATAATGGATGAATATCATCTTGAGTTTGACAAGGTGCAGATAATTGATCCCCTGAGCCAGGATGAAAACCAGACCAGGGAAACTTTCGCGAAGGTAATGTATGAAAAACGCAAACGGAAAGGACTGACAATGGATGAGGCCACCCAATTGATGTTCAACAGGAATTATTTTGGGGTGATGATGGTGGAAACAGGAAAGGCTGATGCTTTCCTGTCAGGGTTTACCAGTAAATATGCTGATACCATCAGGCCTGCTTTGCAGATTATCGGTACCGACAATCCTCAAAGCCGTATCGCAGGAATGTATATCCTGATCGCCAAGAAAGGCCCGTTTTTCTTTGCAGACTGCACAGTCAATATTGAACCCTCTGTGAAGACCCTTGTTGACACAACACTCCTGACCTACAGGAGTGTCAAAAAGTATAATATCGAACCAAGGATAGCCCTCATCTCCTTCTCTAATTTCGGTGAGTTCAGAAAGGGAAGCCCCGAAATGGTATGTGAAGCCGTGGAGATCCTGCACAGGGACTATCCTGAGATAATTGCCGATGGTGAGATGCAGGCTAATTTCGCACTGAACACCGAATTAAGGATGAAAAAGTTCCCCTTCTCAAAACTTGGGGATATGGATGTTAATACACTTATCTTCCCTGATCTCAGTTCCGGTAATATCGCCTATAAGCTGATGGCCGAGCTGGGAGGGGTTGAAATAATCGGACCTATCCTGATGGGTATTGCCAAACCGGTCCATATCCTCCATATGGAGAGCTCCGTTCGGGAAATTGTCAACATGGCCGCTATCGCTGTTATTGATGTCCATAGCCAGGCAAACGATAAATCCAAAAAATTATTTGGTTAAGCCGGGCAACAGCCTCCTGCAGGAAGATGCGGAACCGGTACCCCGTAGTGGCTGTATTCAATCATGACATTTCAATACCACAACACATTTAAATTATTATTTTAGCAATTAATCTTTTAAATGATGAATTATGTATGATTTTATAAGTGGTAACGTCGTTGAAAAAACACCTACCTATGTGGTCCTTGAAACCGGTAATATCGGTTATCTTATCCACATATCCCTGAACACGTATACCTTGCTTGCAGAACAGTCACATTGCAGGTTATATATTCACCAGATCGTAAGGGAGGATGCTTTGCTCCTTTATGGCTTCCCGGATAAAACTGAAAGGGAGGTCTTCAGGCAATTGATATCTGTATCAGGTATTGGCGCAAATACTGCAAGGCTTATCCTGTCCTCCCTTAGCCCGGCCGAGATAGAACACGCCATTAATGAGGGTAATGTGGCAGTATTGAACACCATAAAAGGTATAGGCACAAAAACCGCCCAGAGGATCATCGTCGACCTGAAAGGTAAAATAACAAAGAAAGAGGAGCTGGATCAAATATTCAGGACTGAAAGCAATACTATCAGAGATGAATCGTTATCTGCTTTAGTTAACCTTGGTTTTTCGAAAAGCTCCGTCGAGAAGGTCATTGATCAGATCCGGAAGGAGAAAAAAGACCTCTCGCTTGAAGAATTGATCAAGGAAGCACTCGCAAGGCTCTGATAACGTGTAATTATTTTCAGCAGCGCTGTTTGAACAGGGTATTTAAATATCCATCAATCCGGGGGATTATTATCTCCGTTATCCTCGTACTGCCATTACCTGTGTCACTATGGCCTTACGGCCGGTTTGCAGTCTATGCACAGTCTGCCGGTTCCCGGGATACCACGTTTACAGGTCCTACAGAGCTGAGATATAACTTCTCAGAAGATCTGTCAGCACCATTCACCGATGCCGGACAGGTTTCCCCATTGTTCCTTCATAAACCTTCAAACATACAATCTGATATCGTATATAATCCAAAAACCAACACTTACGAATTTTCCGAAAAGATTGGTTCCCTGAATTTCCGCCCACCGACCTATATGACCTTTGACGAATACCGGCAGTTTGATATGGAGACATCCAAACGCGTATACTGGAGAGAACGTGCTAAAAGTGAAAACACGGAACAGACATCCCTGATACCCCACATCAACATCGGGGGTGAGGCTTTTGACAAGGTTTTTGGCACCAATACCATTAATATAGTACCGCAGGGATCGGCAGAGCTGATCTTCGGGTTCAATCTGTCAAGGATTGATAATCCCACATTATCGGAGAGACTAAGAAAAACTCCTTCTTTTACCTTCGATGAAAAGATACAGATGAGCGTTACCGGTAGTATAGGAGACAAAATGAAGCTGGGATTGAACTATAACACCGAAGCCACTTTCGACTTCGAGAATAAAACCAAGATTGAGTACACAGGTAAAGAAGACGAGATAATCAAAAAGATTGAAGCAGGAGACGTCACACTGCCTCTGACAGGCTCCCTGATCACCGGCAGTCAGAGTCTTTTCGGGCTGAAGACCGAGATGCAGTTCGGCAAGCTGAGGGTGACAAATGTTTTTTCCCAGCAGAAAGGCGAAACTTCGACTATCGAAGTACAGGGAGGAGCACAGCTTAGTGAGTTTGAGATCAATGCAGATGACTATGACGTCAACAGGCATTTCTTCCTTTCCCACTATTTCAGGGATAATTATGACAGGGCACTGGCAACACTTCCAGTAATCAATACGGGTGTTAATATCACCAAGATAGAAGTATGGGTGACCAACAAAACGAGCAACTTCGAGAGTGCACGCAATATAGTCGCATTTATGGACCTTGCCGAAAACGAATCTAATATTTACTCTCCAGACTGGTCCCAGACACCGGGAGAACAGGGAACTCACCCGAGAAATGAACTGAACGATGAATACCGTATCATGATAAACAATTACACGGCTATCCGCGATATTAACCAGGTCACATCCACACTCCAGGCACTCGCTCCTGTATTCACACCCGGGCAGGATTATGAGAAAGTCGAAAATGCCAGGTTACTGTCACCCAAGGAATATACCGTTAATACCAAGCTGGGGTATCTGTCACTTAATTCTGCCCTGAACGCAGATGAGATACTGGCGGTAGCTTACGAATATACTTTTAACGGGAAGACCTATAAAGTCGGGGAACTGACTTCAGACGGTATCAATGCCCCCACCACGCTGGTGGTTAAATTACTGAAAGGAACCAACCTGACACCTCAGCTCCCCACCTGGGACCTCATGATGAAAAATATTTATGCTATCGGAGCTTATCAGGTCAATCCCCGGGATTTTGTACTCGATGTGGTTTACCAGGATGATAAAACCGGTACCGCCATCAACTACCTTTCGGAAGGCGATATTGCCAAACAGGTACTTATTAAAGTATTAAATCTCGATAACCTGAATGAACAGCTCGATCCGACCCCCGATGGACTGTTTGATTTTATTACTGATGTGACCATCAATCCAACCAATGGCAGGATCATCTTCCCTGTCCTTGAGCCTTTCGGATCATACCTTGAAGCAAAGATCAATAACCCTGAAGTGGCGAAAAAATATGTATTTAAAGAACTTTACGACTCCACCAAGACTGTGGCTTCCCAGATAGCCGAAAAAAATAAATTCAAACTTACAGGGACCTATAAATCTGCCTCCAGTTCAGAGATCACACTGAATGCAATGAACATCCCACAGGGATCTGTGGTTGTTACTGCCGGAGGAAGGCAGCTGACAGAAAATATAGATTACACTGTCGATTATGCACTGGGAAGGGTGACTGTGATCAACCAGGGCTTACTTGAATCAGGGACACCGATCAAAATTTCACTGGAAAGCCAGGCTCTCTTTGCCATCCAGACGAAAACACTTGTCGGAGCACACCTCGATTACAAGATTTCTGACGATCTGAATCTCGGGGGGACTATTCTCAATCTGACGGAAAGGCCGCTTACACAAAAGGTAAACATCGGAGATGAGCCAATATCAAACACTATCTGGGGATTGAACGGATCATACCGTACACAGTCGCAGTTGCTTACAACCATGATAGACCTTCTGCCGTTCATCAGCACAAAGGAGACTTCTTCCATTACCATGACAGGTGAATTTGCTGATCTGATCCCCGGCCATTCAAGAGCCATTAAAAAAGAAGGTGTTGCCTATATTGATGATTTTGAAGGCAGCCAGACTTCCATCGATATGAAAAATTTTGCGTCATGGGTGCTCTCAAGTACTCCTTCAGGTCATTTCAGCGAAGGAACGCTTGTAAACAACAGAAGCTATGGTTACCACCGTGCTAAACTTGCATTTTATGTCATCGATCCCCTGTTCCTCAGGAACAATTCACTTACTCCCCCTCATATTAAAGGTGATCCCGAAACCCAGTCCAGCCATTTCGTCGAAGAGGTCTTTGAAACAGATATATTCCCAAACAAGGAGAATCCCAGTGGTGTCCCGACAAATATTTCCGTGCTGAACGTAGCTTTTTACCCCGACCGGAAAGGCCCCTATAATTACAACTCCAATGTGAATGACCTGGGTAGCCTGGTGAATCCCACCGGGAGCTGGGGAGGGATCATGCGCCAGGTACATACCAATGACTTTGAAGCTGCCAATGTTGAGTTTATCGAATTCTGGCTGATGGATCCTTTTGTTGATGACCCGGGACAGGCAGGAGGGGACTTGTTTTTTAACCTTGGGGATATCTCCGAGGATATACTCAAAGATTCACGCAAAGCATTCGAAAACGGATTACCTGCCTCGTCTGATATAACCCTGGTTGACACCACGGTCTGGGGCCGGATCCCACTTGTCCAGTCCCTGGTCAATGCCTTTAATAACGATCCTGCTTCGCGTCAATACCAGGATGTCGGACTTGACGGATTAAGTGATACAGAAGAAAAAACTTTCTTTGGCAACTATCTTGACAGCATAAAGCTTTCTCACGGGGAAAATTCACAAGCCTACCGGCAGGCCCTGGCCGATCCTTCCAGTGATGATTTCCATTACTTCAGGGGTAGCGATTATGATGATCAGAAAGTAGGTATTCTCGATCGTTATCTTAATTATAACGGACTAGAGGGTAATTCTCCCACCGCAGAGCAATCGCCGGAATCTTATCCCACAACAGGTTCCACCCTTCCCGATGTTGAAGATATTAACAGGGACCAGACACTGAGCGAGAAAGAAACTTATTATGAATACCACGTCAGGCTTACTCCTGCCACTCTTGTGGTAGGAGAGAACTATATCACTGATATGGTGACCAAGCACTCCACCTTCCCTAACGGGGCTAAATCGGACGTTAACTGGTACCAGTTCAGGATTCCCATTCATGACTGGGAAAGTAAATACGGATCGATACAGGATTTCAAATCCATACGGTTTATGAGAATGTTCCTTACAGGATTCAGTAATGATGTTATCCTCAGGTTTGCCAAGCTTGAGCTTGTACGGGGTGAATGGAGAAGATATAACTTCCCTCTTACACAGGCCGGTGAGGATGTAACTATTCCTGAACCGGCAGAAGGAGTCCTTGATGTCTCTGCCGTGAATATTGAAGAAAACGCCGGCAAGACCCCCGTAAATTACATCCTTCCTCCCGGTATTGATCGTGTGATCGATCCTGCCAATCCTCAACTGCGCCAGTTAAATGAACAATCATTGCTGCTGAAAGTGATGAATCTTGATGATGGCGATGCCAGGGCTATTTATAAAAATACCAACCTGGATGTCAGGCAGTATAAGAAAATAAAAATGGAAGTGCATGCTGAGGCAATAGTGAATAATGATCTCCAGGATGATGAACTGGTTGCTTTCATCCGCCTTGGTTCAGATTACAAAAGCAATTATTATGAATATGAGGTCCCTTTAAAACTGACGCAACCGGGAAGGTATAACAATGATAACCTGGTGGACAGGGAGAGAGTATGGCCGACAGAAAACCGTTTCGAAATAGAACTTGCAATCTTCCAGGATATAAAACAGGCCAGGAATGATATGATGAGAATGTTTAATTCCACCGTATCTCTTAATACAGTCTTCAGCAGGTATGACAGTAAAGGTAATCGTATCAGCGTGAAAGGTAACCCGAACCTCAGCAACATACGTACCATCATGCTCGGTATAAGGAACCCGAGATCAACCGGTGATCCCCTGAAAGATGATGGCCTGCCTAAATCAGGGGAGATCTGGATGAACGAACTGAGGCTTACTGACTTTAATGAGGATGGAGGATGGGCGGCCAATGGAAGAATAACCACCAAGCTGGCTGACCTGGGTACCCTAACCCTGGCGGGTAATATAAGCACTCCAGGCTTCGGGAGTATTGAAAAGAAAGTAAATGACCGGTCCAAGGAAGAAGTGATACAGTATGATGTGTCATCAAACCTTGAGCTTGGTAAATTCCTGCCTGAAAAATCAGGCGTAAGCATACCAATGTATGTGGGGTATTCCGAATCAAGAGTAAATCCGCAGTACAATCCTCTCGATCCTGATATACCCTTGAAATCAGCTCTGCGAAATGCCGAAACCACCGAGGAAAAAGATTCGATAAGATATGTCGCACAGGACTATACCCGTCGTAAAAGCATTAATTTCACCAATGTGAGGAAAACCAAGCAGGAAGGGAAGGTGAGGTTTTATGATATTGCCAACTGGGCTACCAGTTATTCATTCAATGAGACCTTTAACCGGGATATAAATACGGAGTACAGCATACAAAGGGATACGAGGGGAGCCCTTAGTTATAATTTTAATACAAGACCTAAGAATGTAGCACCATTCTCTAAATCCAAGCTTTTCAGAAAATCATATCTCAGGCTCTTTAAGGATTTTAATTTCTACTACTCCCCTTCGCGTTTCTCTTTCAGGACAGATCTTAACAGAGGGTATGGTGAACGGAAGATAAGGAATCTCTCTAACCCGAATCTCCAGATAGATACCATTGTCAATAAGAATTTTATCTGGAACAGGTATTATGATGTTAAATTTGATCTGACCAGGGCCCTCACCCTTGATTTCAGTGCCACTAACGTTTCAAGGATTGATGAACCTATGGGTGTTATGGACAGGGAGAGACCAGACTACGAAATGAAACGGGATTCCATATGGAAAGGCATCACCAGCTTAGGACGAAACACCCGCTATACACATAGCATAAACAGTGCCTACACTTTGCCAATAAATAAAATTCCCGTGCTCAACTGGGTTACCCTTTCCACAAGGTACGGAACGAACTTTACATGGGAAGCAGGACCTATTACGGCAGATACCATCGATCTGGGCAATGTTATCAAAAACTCAACCAACCTGCAGCTTAACAGCCAGTTCAACATTTCCGGTCTGTTTGATAAGGTTCCTTATTTCAAGGATATTAACCAGAAGTTCAAAGGCGGCAGGAAACCTGGTGAAAAAAGGACCAAAGAAGTCAGCTTCACCAATGATGGCATAAACCTTCGTGCAAATACGGCCCGGACAATTACCCATAATCTGAAAACGGAAAAGATTAAAGCCACTTTCTATGATGCGGGAGGACAGGAGATAAAAGGTCAGGTAGAGATCGTCAATGAGAACAAGATAAAATTCACTGCCGAAGAAGATCATAGCAATGCCCGCTGTGAGATCACCGGAACAGTTGAGATGGGTGAGAATCCTCTTATCCTTGTCACCGAATACACTTCAAGGATACTGATGGCTGTCAGGAACATTTCCATCTCATATACCAAGACCAACGGATCCCAGCTTCCGGGTTACAAACCATCAACTACCATGATGGGTATGCAGCATTACCGGGGCACCTATGCTCCCGGCCTGCCTTTTATACTTGGTTTCCAGGACGAAGACTTCCCGTTAAAAGCAATAGAAAACAACTGGCTGTCGAAGGATTCTCTTCTCAATTCACCCTTCGTAATGAACCAGACTAATACATTCAATTTACGAAGTACCATCGAGCCCCTGGAAGGTGTCAGGATTGACCTGACTGCAAACCAAAGTTATACTGAGAACATGAACGCCTATTATATTGCGGATTACAATGGTAATTATCCCGACAGCACACGCAGCAGGCAAACGACAGGTAATTATACAATGTCATACATTACCTGGGGCACTGCATTTGAAAAAATCTTCAGTGATAAGGATATGGCTTTGGCAACCTTTGAAAAGTTCAAAAACGAATACAGGCTTATAATGTCAGAACGCCTGGCCCACGAGCGTGCCAAAGGTCCTGATTATATTCCCTCGCTCGATTCGGCAGGTTATTATGACGGTTATGGTGCCAGTTCAACCCAGGTGCTTATCCCTGCTTTCCTTGCAGCATATGGCAGCCGTAACCCCCGCGTGATAACACTGTCTGCCTTCCCCGGAATACTTGATGTCCTGCCTAACTGGAGGATTAATTTTGAAGGGCTCACAAAGATCGGATTCATGAAAAAATTATTCCGGTCCGTTAACCTTTCTCATTCCTACCGATCATCTTACAGTGTGGGAAGTTTCATCAGTAATCCCTTCTATGAGACGGATGCAGAAGGTTTTATAAAGTACTCCGCGCGTGATATGGATGGTAATTTCATACCTAAGGATCAGATCGCATCAGTCTCTATCAGTGAACAATTCAGCCCCCTGATAAGCCTGGATATGAACTGGATCAATAACCTTACTTCCCGTTTTGAAATAAGAAAATCCCGGTCGCTGACCTTGAGCCTGGGTAATACCCAGCTTACTGAAACAACAAGCAACGAGTTTGTCATTGGTGCAGGATACCGTTTTGCGGATGTGCCTCTTATAATCAATATTGGCGGGTCACAGAGGTCCTTTGTCAGTGATCTTAACGTAAGCGGTGATCTGTCAATCAGGGATAACCGGACCTACATCAGGAAACTGGCTGAGGATGTCGATCAGCCCACAGCCGGTCAGAAGGCAGTTAAAATAGACCTTGCCGTAGATTATGTTTTAAGCGACCGGTTCAACCTGCGTTTGTTTTTCGACAGGGTTGTCAATACTCCTTTTGTCTCATTATCATACCCCACTGCCAATACAAATATCGGATTCAGCCTGAGATTCACACTGGTACAATAAATATTTAAAAACCTTCCTTCCGTTTTCCCCGGTTTACAAAAATAATTATCTTTGAATGCAGTGTAATATGCTCCATCGGACAGATCTTTCAGACAGAACAGGTTATTGCGAATAAATACAAAATAATTATGAATATTCCTGAAAATCTTAAGTACACCGATTCGCACGAATGGATTCGTGTAAATGGTAATGAAGCCCTTATCGGGATAACAGAATATGCACAGGGTGAGTTAGGTGATATTGTGTTCATTGAAATTGAGACGGCAGGAGAAACCCTTGGCAAAGGTGATGTTTTCGGTACTATTGAAGCTGTCAAAACCGTCTCCGACCTGTTTATGCCGGTTGGTGGTGAAGTTGTTGAGTTCAATGCGCACCTGGAGAATAATGCCGATCTGGTCAATAAGGATCCTTACGGTGAGGGCTGGATGATCAGGATAAAAATGACAAATGCTGGCGAACTCAATAATCTGCTGACTCCCGCACAATATAAAGATCTGGTCAGTGCATAAAAGATGGGTGCCTCAAAAGTATCAAACAGACTTCCTGATGTTTTGGATCTAAACTCATTCATAAGCCTGTACGCCGCGGCCGCGGCGTACAGGCTTATAAATACCCCATCATAAAAATAACATCTTATAGGTTATCGTGAGCTTTTGAGACAGCCCCCCTTATTGATTTTTCATCTTTATAAAAGATTCAGCCCGGGGCCCGGGCTGAATCCGAATTTTATTTTATAGCTTTTTCTTCACCTCCACATCCAGGTAACCTTCAATAATATCGCCCACCTTCACATCATTGAAATTTTCTATGTTCAGTCCGCATTCATACCCTGAGGTGACCTCTTTAACATCTTCCTTGAATCGTTTCAGTGAACCCAGCTGTCCGGTGTACACGACAATTCCATCCCTGATGATCCTTACCTGAGTATTTCGCTGTATTTTCCCATCCTTTACCACACATCCTGCAACTGTACCCACCTTGGTTATTTTATATAACTCTTTCACTTCAACAGTAGCGGTTATCTCCTCCCTGATCTCAGGAGACAGCATACCTTCCATAGCTGCTTTTATCTCTTCGATAGCATTATAGATTATTGAATATATCCGGATATCTATTTCTTCTTTTTCGGCTAGTTTCCTTGCGCTGATGGATGGCCTTACCTGGAATCCGACAATAACAGCGTTGGAAGCTGCTGCCAGCATTACATCTGAGTCTTTGATCTGGCCAACAGCTTTATGTAAAACCCTGACCTGTATCTCCTCGTTGGAAAGCTTAACCAGTGAATCGGTCAATGCTTCAATGGATCCGTCCACATCACCCTTGACGATTATATTCAGCTCCTGGAAATTGCCTATCGCTATGCGTCTGCCGATCTCATCAAGCGTAATATGCTTCTGTGTCCTGACTTCCTGTTCTCTGATCAGCTGTTCCCTCTTGGTCGCTATTTCCTTTGCTTCCTTATCACTTGACATCACCCTGAAATGATCACCTGCCTGTGGTGCTCCGTTCAATCCAAGGATAAGTACCGGTGTTGACGGACCGGCTTCATTGATCTTTTTCCCTCTTTCATTATACATGGCTTTGACGTGACCAAAATAGGTCCCGGCAAGGACCACATCACCGTTGCAAATGGTCCCGTTCTGAACCAGGACAGTTGCCACATATCCCCTGCCCTTATCCAGGGAAGATTCAATCACCGTTCCTATGGCAGGCCTGTCCGGATTGGCTTTTAAATCAAGCATCTCAGCTTCCAGCAAAACCTTTTCCAGCAATTCATCAATATTAATCCCGCTCTTGGCAGATATATCCTGTGACTGGTATTTCCCTCCCCACTCTTCCACAAGAAGGTTCATTTTTGCCAAAGCTTCCTTGATCTTATCAGGGTTTGCTGTAGGCTTGTCTATCTTATTAATGGCAAAAACGATAGGAACGCCTGCTGCCTGGGCATGATTTATAGCTTCAACCGTCTGAGGCATGACACCATCATCAGCGGCTACGACAATTATGGCCACATCAGTTGCCTGGGCTCCCCTTGCACGCATTGCAGTAAAAGCCTCATGACCGGGTGTATCCAGGAATGTAATCTCCCTGCCATCCTCAAGGCTTACACTGTAAGCTCCAATATGTTGTGTGATACCACCCGCTTCACCGGCGATAACATTGGTTTTACGTATGTAATCAAGCAACTTGGTTTTCCCATGGTCAACATGTCCCATCACCGTCACAATGGGAGGACGTGCTTTGAGGTCTTCCGGTTTATCCTCGTATTCATCTGCATGTTCCTGCAGGTCAATGGTGACAAAACTAATTTTATAACCATACTCATCAGCCACCAGCGATAATGTTTCAGCATCCAGACGCTGATTGATGGATACAAAAAGACCCAGGTCCATACATTTGGCGATCACTTCCGTTGGCTGGATATTCATCAGGGTAGCCAGTTCATTTACGGTGACAAATTCAGTCACTTTCAATATATTCTTCTCCAGTTCCTGCTTTTCGACTTCTTCCTTCATGCGCTGGCTGGCAGCATCTCTTTTTTCACGTCTGTATCTTGCAGCTTTTGATTTACCCCTGCTCGTCAGCCTGGCCAGTGTATCTTTAATCTGTCTCTGGACATCTTCTTCATTAACCTCAACCTTGGCATATCTCTTTTTTTTCTTCCCTGGCTTTTTATGATCAACCTGTGTATTTTCCTGTTCTTTAAGTCCTCTTCTCTGGAGATCCACCCTTCCCGTATCTTTTTTTATCCTCTTACGCTTTTTCCTTTTTGCAGCAGTATCTGCATCCCTGGAAGACGATACGACAGGCAGGTCAATCTTTCCTACCACCGTAAGCCCTGCAAGCTTTTCAACTTCAGCCTTGATAAAATTATCATCTGCTATTCCCGCTGTAGCCGTTTCGTCCTCATGCTTCCCTGTAACTGTAACTTCATCATGTTTTTCCTCAGTTACTTTGATTTTTTCTTTTTCTTTTTTCTTTTCTTCTTTTTCTTTTTTGGTCTTTCTCGGGGGACGGGTACGTTGATTCATCGCATCAAGATCAATTTTGCCAACCACCTTCAGATCCACTTCGGGTGAAATAGTTTCCCTGTCCTTATGAAAGATCTTTTCAGCAGTCTCTTTCTCAGCTTCTTCAATAACTGCAGGTTCTTTGACGATACCTTTATCCCTGACAGGTTTCTTTTCAAGATCAATTTTCCCTACAATTTTTATCTCGGGATGCTCTTCTGTTTTATCAATCTTGGCAGTACCTCTTGTATCCTTGATCAAAACTTCCTCTTCTGATTCTGAAAGATCGGTTTTGTGTTGATCAATGTCATTAATGGACACAGATTCTCTTTTTTCACGCAACGTTCTGAGACTGAGCCTTTCAGATTCCTTTTTAACGCTGAAATCGTTGCTGTATTCTTCCACAAGGATATCATAAACCTCATCGGTAACCTTGGTATTCGGATTTGAATCAACGTCAAAGCCCTTCTTGTGAAGGAATTCAACAATGGTATTGATGCCCACATTGAACTCCCTCGCAATTTTACTCAGTCTTGTCGCCTTTCCCTCCATGCTGTAAACTTAACTGAACTTATGCAACGACTTGCGAATATACAATAATCCATGGCAATTACTCAAATTCTGCTTTAAGAATCTGAGTGACCTCCCGTATTGTTTCTTCTTCAAGATCAGTCCTTTTGACCAGGTCTTCAATCGACAGGTCAAGAACACTTTTTGCAGTATCACAACCGATGGCTTTCAATTCGTCAATTATCCAGCTTTCAATTTCATCTGCAAATTCTTCGATATTGACATCTTCATCATCTTCCTGTACTGCTTCCCTGTAAACATCGATCTCATACCCTGTGAGCTGGCTGGCTAACCTTATGTTTAACCCTCCCTTGCCAATTGCCAGGGATACCTCGTTCGGTTTAAGATAAACTTCAGCCCGCTTATCTTCTTCGCGGATCTTTATGGAACTGATCTTTGCCGGGCTCAATGCCCTTGTGATGAACAACTGGACATTTGTGGTATAGTTGATCACATCGATATTTTCGTTCTTCAATTCCCTTACTATACCATGTATTCTCGAACCTTTCATGCCAACGCAGGCACCGACAGGATCGATCCTTTCATCATATGATTCTACTGCTACCTTGGCCCTTTCCCCCGGGATTCTTACGATTTTCTTTATGGTTATAAGGCCATCGAAAATCTCAGGAACTTCGAGTTCAAAAAGCCTTTCAAGAAATACAGGTGATGTACGTGACAGCAGGATCAGCGGTGTATTATTCCTCATCTCCACCTTAATCACCACCGCCCTGATAGTATCTCCCTTCCTGAAATAGTCTGAAGGTATCTGCTCGGATTTCGGGAGGATCAACTCATTGCCTTCATCATCAAGTATGAGTATTTCCCTCTTCCATACCTGGTATACTTCACCTGTGACAATTTCACCAATCCTGTCCCTGTATTTGCCAAAGACATTGCTTTTTTCAAGATCCAGGATACGGGAAGTAAGATTCTGTCTCAGAGACAGTATGGCACGTCTGCCAAAATCATTCAGCTTAACTTCATCCGTGACCTCTTCGCCTACTTCAAAGTCTTCATCAATCTTCTTGGCCTCGGAGAGTGCGATCTGAAGGTTCGGATCCATTACCATATTATCTTCGACCACCTCCCTGTTCCTCCATATCTCAAAATCCCCTTTATCAATATTAATGATAATATCAAAATTCTCATCCGATCCGAACCGTTTGACCAGCATGCTCCGGAACACATCTTCCAGTACCGTCATCATCGTTGCACGGTCTATATTCTTAAGTTCCTTGAATTCTGAAAAATTGTCGATCAAATTAAGGTTATCCATCTTTATCACTATTAAAATATAATTCTGACTTTTGCTGTTTTTATATCGTTAAAATTGATCCTCTGTTCCATACTTCCGGTTTCATTCCCGTCCACATACTTTTTCCCTCCGGATTTTTTAATCTCTGATTCGATGACTATCCCGTCCCTGCCAACCAGCTTTAATATTCCATTGTGTCTGGTATGATCCTTCAAAACTATTTCCAGCTCGCGGCCAACATTTTTATGGTACTGTTCGGTTACCTTCAGGGCTGAACCTAATCCTGGTGATGAAACCACCAGCTCATAATCTTCCTTGTTCCTGTCAAGCAGCAACTCCAGCTTCCTGTTAATGACAGCACATTCATCGATGGTTATCCCGCCAGGACTGTCAACCAGTATGCTGATCCTGTTGGAAGGTGAAACAGAAAGATCCACCAGGAAAAAAGTACTTCCTCCGATCACCCTTTCAACCAGCTCCCGTACCGTGTCCTTTTCTATCATTGTCAGATTAATAAAATAGGGGACTCTCGTCCCCTAAGTAAACCATCCGTCAATCGCATGGCAAAATTAGGAATAATCATTGAATTATCAAAATCCGAAGAAAATTATGTATCCCGTGGTGTGCCTCGATAAAATAGTCTTATTTTTACGATAACAAAATCCTGTTATATTGAGTGCCCTCAGCTGCTGCAAATAAAAAAAAGATCATTAATGATCCTGTTCACGGTTTTATCAGTATTCCATTCAATTCCACCTTTGACCTGATAGAACATCCTTATTTCCAGAGGCTAAGAAGGATCAAACAGCTCGGACTGACCAGCTATGTTTACCCCGGTGCCTGCCATACCCGGTTTCAGCATGCACTTGGTGCAGCCCATCTTATGGATCTTGCTATTGATGTACTCCGCTCAAAAGGACAGGATATATCCGATGCAGAGGCAGAAGCTGCTATCAATGCCATACTGCTGCACGACATCGGCCACGGGCCATTCTCCCATGCCCTTGAAAACAGCATTATTGAAGGGGTCAGTCATGAGGATTTGTCATTGCTGTTTATGAACAGACTGAATCAGCAGTTCAAGGGTTCGCTGGAATTATCCTTACGTATTTTCAGGAACGATTATTATAAAAGTTTCCTTCACCAGCTGGTAGCCGGACAGCTGGATGTTGACAGGCTGGATTACCTGAAAAGAGACAGTTTTTTCACCGGAGTGACCGAAGGGGTTATAGGATCCGACAGGATCATTAAAATGTTAAAAGTGGTTGATGACAGGCTGGTGGTCGAATCCAAAGGTATCTATTCCATCGAGAAATTTCTTATCGCCAGAAGACTGATGTTCTGGCAGGTATATCTGCATAAAGCTGTACTGGCGGCTGAAATAATGATGGTCAAGATCCTGCAACGTGCCAAAGAGTTATGTGACAGGGGAATCAAACTGTTTGCCGATCCTGATCTCGAATATTTCCTGTACAATCATGTGACTTCAGCTGACTTTGCGCAGCTGTCTGAGGATAAAGCTGATCCGGGCACCACCGCCCTTCCGGCCCTGGATCATTTTGCCAATCTTGATGATAATAACATCATCTCCTCTGCCAAGGTGTGGAAAGATCATGATGACCCGACGCTGTCAATGCTCTGCAGCAGCCTGATCGACAGAAAATTATTCAGGATGATAATCACTGATATACCTTTTGATCCGCGAAGGATTGAACAACTCAGACAGGCAGCCATAAAAAAGTACAGGATAAATGACACTGAGACCGGGTATTTCGTTGACACCGGTGAGATAAGCAACAATACCTACAGCTCGAACGACCAGCAGATACAGATCCTTTTTAATGACGGGCAATTAAAGGATATACCTGAAGCATCTGATATGCTCGACCTGTCAGTACTGTCAAAAATTGTCAAGAAGCATTATATATGTTATCCTAAAGAATTGGAATTATTAACCTGATGATGCCGGGTGCATTATCACATATATGAAGCATATGGAATTTACAGCCGCACAGATTGCAGAATTCCTGCATGGTGAGATACAGGGGAACGCTCAGGTTAAGGTGCATGAGGTTGCCAAAATTGAAGAAGGTGAGCCAGGCACGTTATCCTTTCTTGCAAATCCCAAATATGAAAAATACCTGTATACAAGCAAATCTTCAATTATACTTATTAACAGGGATTTCCAGCTGAAACAGCCCGTGGCTGCCACATTGATCAGGGTGGACAATGCCTATGAAGCTTTTGCCGGGCTCCTGCAGCTCTATGAACAAACAAAGCCTAAGATTTCAGGTATCAGTTCCCTGAGCAGTATCGACAAAACTGCCATGCTTGGTACGGACCTATATATCGGTGATTTTACAGTCATTTCAGGGAATGTCAGGATTGGAAACAATACGAGGATCTATCCGCAGGTTTATATTGGACAGAACGTGCACATCGGTGAAGAGACCATCCTGTACCCTGGTGTAAAGGTTTATCATGATTGCGTCATCGGGTCACGATGTATCATTCATGCAGGAACGGTTATTGGTTCCGATGGGTTCGGTTTCGCCGGTCAGGACACAGGGGAATACAAAAAAATCCCTCAGCTTGGGAATGTAATCATCGAGGATGATGTTGAGCTGGGATCAAATGTATCAGTCGACCGGGCGACCATGGGTTCCACATTCATCAGGAAAGGGGTGAAGCTGGACAACCTGATACAGATCGCTCATAATGTTGACGTGGGGGAAAACACGGTAATAGCAGCACAGACAGGCATTGCAGGATCAACAAAGGTCGGCGCCAGGTGTATGATCGGCGGTCAGGTTGCCATTAACGGGCATATTTCCGTTGCCGACGATATCAAGGTTGGCGCCCAGTCAGGAATAGCTAATAATATTAAGGAGAAAGGTGGTATGTACCTGGGAACGCCGGTACAAAAAATCTCGGAGGCAAGAAGGTCCTATGCAATATTCGTCAATCTTCCTGCAATGTTCAGGGACCTGTACCAGCTGAAAAGAGAAGTTGATGAACTAAAAAAAATCTCTTCACCAGGCATCCCCTGATGATATTCCTGTGTGCCGGTAATGCCTGAAATCTGTTTTGCCGGAGACCGACAAAAATAAACACCTTTCACGAACAATTCAATGATATTGCTCTGGAAAAGCTATGAACCTTGATTTCCGTGGCTGCCCCGGGGAATTAGATCAAATCTTCCCATCTGCCAACCGGCGGATTAAACATATTTTTGTATATTGCGGGATTTAATGATTATCTGAAGCGAATATGACAGAAAATCAGAGAACTATCCATAAGCCGGTTTCGTTTGCTGGTCGTGGACTACACACCGGTGTTGAGGTAGAGATGACTTTTCTGCCGGCTGAGGAAAATTCCGGACTCCGATTTGTAAGGACAGACCTTAAAGACAAGCCTGTGATAAGGGCTTTTGCCGAAAATGTTGTTGATACCTCCCGGGGAACAACTCTCGAGGAGCATGGTGTTCGTGTTGCTACTGTGGAACATACCCTTGCCGCTCTGGCAGGACTGGGGATTGATAATATCATTATCCACCTCAATGGTCCCGAGGCTCCCATTCTTGATGGCAGTTCCAGGCAGATAATTGATGGTATCCAGTCTGCAGGTATTAAGGATCTTAAGGCAAAAAAATCCATATTTGTCCTCGAAGAAAAGATTGAATATACTGATGCTGAAAATGGTATTGAAATAGCTGCCTATCCTGATAAGAAATTAAGCATCGATATTAAGATCGACTATAATTCCAAAGTGCTTGGTTTCCAGTATGCCTACCTGGATGACATGGATAATTTTGTTGAAGAGATCGGGCGGTCGCGCACATTCGTCTTTCTCCATGAACTTGAATTTCTTCTAAAGAATAACCTGATCAAGGGAGGCGATGTCGATAATGCTATTGTAATAATCGATAAAAAAGTTACCCAGGAGGAGCTGGACAGACTGGCAGAATTATTTAATAAGCCCAAAATAAAGGTTCAGCCCGAGGGTATTCTTAACAATATCAAGCTGAATCACAGTAATGAACCTGCAAGACATAAACTGCTGGATTTTATAGGTGACATGGCGCTTATAGGCCAGCCAATCCGGGCTAAGATTATTGCAACCCGCCCGGGTCATTTCGCCAATAATCAGTTTGTCAGGCTAATCAGGGACCATATCAAAAAGGATAAGCTTAAAAAAAAAGCTCCGAAATATGACCTGACCAAGCATATTCTGGATGTCAATCAGATTATGAAGCTTCTCCCGCACAGGCCGCCATTCCTTCTGGTTGATAAAATCCTTTACAGAGACAGCGAGAGTGTGGTGGGAGTGAAAAATGTAACCATTAATGAGGGTTTTTTTATCGGTCATTTCCCCGATGAGCCGATAATGCCGGCAGTGCTGCAGGTGGAAGCGATGGCCCAGGTAGGTGGTATACTTGTATTAAACACCGTTCCTGATCCGGAAAATTACAGTACCTATTTTCTCAAGATAGAGAATGCAAGGTTTAAAAGAAAAGTTGTACCCGGTGATACCCTGCTTATCAAGTGCAACCTGCTTGAACCCATTCGCAGGGGCCTGGCACATATGTTCGGACAGGTATTTGTCGGTGATGAGCTGGCGGCCGAAGGTGACCTGCTGGCACAGATAGTTAAAGAATGATCTTGTAATGAACCAGGCTTTTACATATATCCATCCTGATGCTAAAATCGGGAAAAACGTGGTGATCGATCCTTTTGCCACCATTCATAAAGATGTGATTATCGGGGAAGGTTGCAGCATTGGATCAAATGCTGTAATTATGGATGGTTCAAGAATCGGAAAAAAATGCAGGGTATTCCCCGGAGCAGTTATCGGAGGTATACCGCAGGACATGAAATTCGCAGGTGAACAAAGTATAGTGGAAATTGGTGAAAATACTACTGTCAGGGAATTTGTTACCGTCAACAGGGGAACAAAATCAAAAGGCAGGACAATAGTAGGTGCCAACACCCTTATTATGGCATATACCCATATTGCACACGACTGCATCATTGGTAACAATTGTATCCTTTCCAATGCAGTACAGATTGGTGGGGAAGTATTGATCGATGACTGGGCTGTCATCGGTGGAGGTTGTTATATCCACCAGTTCTGCAGGGTGGGGAAACATGTGATGGTATCAGGAATGAGCGGGGTGTTATCCGATGTCCCTCCTTTCCTGCGTGTGGCAGGTATTCCTGTCGTTTACCAGGGGATAAATTATATAGGTTTGAAAAGAAGGGAATTTACCAAGGATGTGATCGATAACATCCATGAGATCTACCGTATAATTTACCAGGAGAAAATGAATACCTCCCAGTCGCTTGAATATATTGAAAAAACCATTGAATTCAGCCAGGAGAAAGATGAGATCGTTTCTTTTATCAAAGGATCCCAGCGGGGTATCATCAAGGCATTGGATAAAGGAATGAACGACAAATACAACTACCAGGCTACCTGAGTTACCATGCCCGTTATATAAGTGCATCCCAGCCATGGGCATGCAGCACAATCTGGCTCCCTTCCGATGTGACGAATGCTGTTCCTGCCTCCGGAGAGGTCATGTGCCCGATAATATGAACATCCTTAAGCTTTGCCAGCTTATCATGATCTTCCAGTGGTGTGGTGAATAGCAGTTCATAATCTTCACCTCCGTTAAGGGCACAGAGGAAAGGTTCAATATTCATCTCACCCGCCAATTTAACAGTCTCCATGTCAATGGGGATTTTATCCTGGTATATGCGGCATCCTTTTTGGGATTGTTTACAGATATGAAGCAGGTCAGATGATAAACCATCCGACAAATCGATCATTGCTGTTGGCAGAATACCCGTGTTTTCAAGGTTTTTGATGATCTGCCGGGGAGCTTCCGGTTTTAACTGCCTCTCCATTACGTATTCCCAGCCCGTAAGCTCAGGTTGTACACCCGATCCGGCTTCAAAGATTCTCTTTTCCCTTTCAAGAAGCTGTAGTCCTATATATGCTGCCCCCAGATCACCTGATACACATATCAGGTCATTTTCCCTCGCAGTATTCCTGTAAACGATCCTGTCTCTGGGAACCGTTCCTGCCGCAGTAATGCTTATGATCAATCCTGACATCGAAGATGTTGTATCTCCTCCTACCAGGTCAACCTCATAATTGTTGCAGGCCTGTTTGATTCCTGAATATAATTCTTCGATTCCTTCAACACTGAATTTTGCTGAAACAGCAATAGATACGGTGATCTGTCCTGGTATGGCATTCATTGCATATACGTCGGAAAGATTGACAACCACCGCCTTATAACCCAGATGCCTCAGTGGAGTATAAACAAGATTAAAATGGATCCCTTCCACAAGCATGTCTGTTGTAAGAACGATCAGCTCATCCCCATAGTCTATAACAGCTGCATCATCCCCGACACCTTTGATAGTGCTCTTTTGTTTCATGTGCAAATCACCGGTGAGCCTCTCAATAAGCTTGAATTCACCCAACTCTGAAAGTTGGGTAAGGGCAGGGCGCTTTTTCATAGTACCAAAGCTTTTTCAATAAGGTAAATTGGTGACAAATTTGACAAAAAATAAATAGTTTTATTATCTTTGAGTTTATTTAGAATAATTTTAAATAACATCTTGTGCTATTAATAATGCAATATTTGCCGGATTTGTTTTCAGTTGTACCATCACAGGGATTAGTGAGATAGCTAACTGTTAAACAGACTGTTCCATTCATTAGCACAATGTAATACTAAAATTAAATACATTTTTTCTGATGGTTACCAGTGAAGGAGCGACAGAGATGGAAAATAATCAGGATCGGATTATCCATGAAGTAACACAGAACGAGTATAAGTACGGATTCTACACGGATATTGAAACCGAGCTGGTTCCACCCGGATTGAATGAGGACATCATCAGGATGATCTCAGGCAGGAAAAAGGAACCGGAATGGTTGCTGGAATGGAGGTTAAAAGCTTTCAGGCACTGGCAAACCATGAAAATGCCCTCCTGGGCACACCTTAAAATTCCTGAAATAAATTACCAGGATATAATTTATTTTGCAGCTCCCAGGCAGAAGGTTAAGCCTGAAAGTCTGGATGATGTTGATCCGCAACTCCGGGAAACATTTGATAAACTCGGTATCCCCCTGGATGAACAAAAAAGACTTACCGGTGTGGCTGTTGACGCAGTCATGGACAGTGTTTCTATTAAAACCACTTTTTCCGAGACACTGGCGGAGCTGGGAATCATCTTTTGTTCTTTCAGCGATGCAGTGAAGAACCACCCTGACCTGGTGAGGCAATACCTGGGGAGTGTGGTTCCCTATACAGATAATTATTTTGCTGCCCTTAACTCTGCTGTATTCAGTGACGGCTCTTTCTGTTATGTGCCCAGGGGAGTACGCTGCCCGATGGAATTATCAACCTATTTCAGGATCAATGCGGCAAATACGGGACAGTTTGAAAGAACCCTCCTTGTTGCCGATGAAGAAAGCTACGTCAGTTATCTTGAAGGATGTACCGCTCCTATGCGTGACGAAAACCAGTTGCATGCAGCAGTGGTGGAAATCGTATCCATGCGTAAGGCAGAGGTTAAATATTCTACTGTCCAGAACTGGTATCCGGGCGACAAGGAAGGGAAAGGAGGCATATACAATTTCGTTACCAAACGCGGCATGTGCAAAGGTGATTATTCTAAAATCTCCTGGACACAGGTGGAAACCGGGTCAGCTATTACGTGGAAATATCCCAGCTGTATCCTTCGCGGCAATAACAGTACAGGCGAATTTTATTCTGTTGCTGTCACCAACAATCACCAGCAGGCCGATACAGGAACAAAAATGATACATATCGGGAAAAACTCTTCCAGTACAATTGTGTCAAAAGGCATTTCAGCCGGTCACAGCCAGAATTCATACAGGGGTCTCGTTAAAGTGCTGAAAAATGCCACCAATGTGAGAAATTTTTCCCAGTGTGACTCATTGCTGCTTGGTGATAAATGCGGAGCACATACCTTCCCTTATATTGAAGTAGAAAACAGTTCTGCAGTTGTGGAACATGAAGCGACCACATCAAAGATCAGCGAAGAGCAGATCTTCTATTGCAACCAAAGAGGCATAAACCTGGAGAATGCTGTTAACCTGATTGTTAATGGTTATGCCAAAGAAGTTCTTAACAAGCTCCCAATGGAGTTTGCTGTCGAAGCTCAGAAGTTATTGCAGATCAGTCTCGAGGGAAGTGTGGGATGACTCACTACTCACTACTCACTTTCTTCTCCTCCGACTCACGACTCACGACTCACGACTCACGAAATTTACTTGTTATGTTACAGATAAAAAATCTTAGCGTCAGTATCCAGGGCAAACAGATCCTGTACGACATCAACCTGGAGATTAAAACAGGTGAGGTTCATGCAATCATGGGCCCCAACGGTTCGGGCAAGAGTACCCTGGCGACCACCCTCGCCGGTAGGGAAAATATGGAAGTCACTCATGGTAGTGTCACTTACTTTGGTGAAAACCTACTGGAAATGCCACCGGAAGAACGGGCAAGGAAAGGTATTTTTCTCGGATTTCAGTATCCCGTTGAGATCCCGGGCGTCAGCATGGTGAATTTTATGAAAACAGCTGTAAATGAACAGAGAAAATACAGGGGGCTCCCGCCTTTTTCAGCTGCTGACTTTCTCAAATTCATGAGAGAAAAGAAGGATCTTGTCAGTTTTGATTCCCAGCTCACAAACCGTTCTGTCAACGAAGGATTCAGCGGAGGCGAGAAAAAGAAAAATGAGATTTTCCAGATGGCTATGCTTGAGCCTGTCCTTGCCATACTTGATGAAACGGATTCAGGACTGGATATCGATGCTTTGCGTATCGTGGCAAACGGCGTGAACAAGCTGAAAAATCAGAATAATGCAACGCTGGTGATCACACACTACCAGCGTTTGCTTGATTACATCATCCCTGATTTCGTTCATGTCCTTTACGACGGACGGATAGTCAAATCAAGCGGCAAAGAGCTGGCATTAATACTGGAGGAGAAAGGGTATGACTGGATCCGGAAAGAATACAGTAACGGAGCAGGCATGTAATATCTGAGACAGTCAACAGTAACCATCTGCAATTTTGATAATGAGTAATAACTTCATAGATCTTTTCTACCAGAATGAGACTACCCTCAAAAGGATGTCCCGTGGATTCCCTGCTGACCTGAGGGAAGAAGCTATTGAAGTGTTCAGAAGTACGGGTTTCCCCGATAAGAAGAACGAGCAGTACCGGTATACACGTATTGAACAGTTGTTCGAACCGGCCTATAATATGCAGTTTAGTCCCAGCAACATTAACCTCAATGTCCGGGATCTGTTTACCTGTGATGTCCCTGACCTGAATGCCCGTCTTGAAATTGTTCTCAATGGCTTCTATTTCAGCCAGGGACAGGAACTGAAAAAACTTCCCCAGGGCATCATTACCGGTAGCCTGTCAAAAGCCCTGGAGACCTGTCCTGATATCGTCAAACCATATTTTTCACGGGTTGCTGATCACAGGAAAGACAGCCTGGTAGCTTTGAACACAGCATTTGCTATGGATGGACTTTTTATCTATATACCCAAAGGAACCGGTTTTGATAATCCCCTGCAGGTCGTGCATCTTCCTATGACCGGCCTTGACACACTTCTTCAATACCGGAATCTGATAATCATGGAAGAAGATACTCATGCCGAGATCATTATATGTGATCATACTCTTTCTCCTTTCCGGTTCCTTACTAATTCTGTAACCGAGATCTATGCCGGGCCAAATGCCCGGCTTCAATATGTGAGGGTCCAGAATGAGCACCTTAATTCGAACCTGATCACCAACCTGTATATACACCAGGAGGCTGGAAGCCGGGTAACCACTAACACCATCACCTTGCATGGAGGTATCATAAGGAACAATACCCATGTGACACTTAACGCTCCTCATTGCGAAAACAATACCTTCGGGTTGTTTTTCGCAGATAAAAACCAGCATGTAGATAATTATGTAAGGATCGACCATGCCCAATCCGATTGCAACAGCATGCAGCTGTTCAAAGGTATTCTTGATGACCAGGCAACAGGTGCATTTAACGGTCATATCCTGGTAAGGCCTGAAGGACAAAAGACAAATGCATACCAGCTTAGTAAAAATATTCTCCTGTCGGACCAGGCAAAGATGAACACAAAACCTCAGCTGGAGATATATGCAGATGATGTCAGGTGCAGCCACGGTGCAACAACCGGTCAGTTGGATGATAGTGCCATGTTTTATATGCGGTCAAGAGGCATATCCTTTAAGGAGGCAAGACTGCTGATCCTTTATGCATTTGCCTTTGAGGTAATAGATAAAATAAGTATCAAGCCACTTAAAGAAAGGATAAACCACCTGGTTGATAAGCGGCTCAGGGGAGAACTTTCCAGGTGCAATAACTGCTCTGTGAACTGTACTGAGGTTCATCAGGGTAAATAAATGCTTTGCTGTGAACTTCGATGTAAATAAGATACGTAAAGATTTCCCCATCCTGGGCAGGGAAATTCATGGCAAACCCCTTGTATATTTTGACAACGGGGCCACAACCCAGAAACCGCTTTGCGTGCTTGAGACTATCCGGGATTATTATACCCTTTATAACAGCAGTATCCACCGCGGTGTGCATTTTCTGAGCGAACAATCCACTGAAAAATATGAACATGCAAGAGACACGGTCAGAAAGTTCATCAATGCCCGATCAACCAATGAGATCGTTTTTACCAGCGGAGCGACAGGCTCTATCAATGCCGTAGCATTCTCATTCGGGGAAAGATATGTTTCCCGTGACGATGAGGTTATCATTTCAGAAATGGAACACCATTCGAATCTTGTGCCATGGCAGATGATGTGTGAAAGGAAAGGTGCCCACCTTAAAGTGATCCCTTTTAATGAACAGGGCATACTGGACCTCGACTGGTACAGGAAAGCATTTACCGGTAAGACCAGGATCGTGGCCGTGACGCATGTTTCCAATTCCCTGGGTACGGTCAACCCGGTTGCCGAAATGATACAGATCGCCCATCAGCATGGGGTTCCGGTACTGATCGATGGTGCACAGGCTATTCAGCATGGTCACGTTGATGTTCAACAGCTCGACTGTGACTTTTATGCTTTCTCCGGACATAAGGTTTATGGTCCTAATGGCATTGGTGTCCTTTATGGCAAGGAGCAATGGTTGTACGAGATGCCGCCATATCAGGGCGGAGGAGATATGGTGGATTGTGTGACTTTCGAAAAGACCACATACAATGAGCTGCCTTTAAAGTTTGAAGCAGGAACTACCGATTATACTGGTGCTGCCGGACTTGAGACGGCACTGGAATATATTTCCGGAACAGGTCTCGACAGGATAGCTGCATGGGAAAAAGAACTTCTTGAATATGCCACCAGCAAACTGCAATCTGTCGACGGGCTGAAGATATACGGACAGGCACCTGAAAAGATCAGTGTTATATCATTTCTCCTTTCAGACATACACCAGTATGATGCGGGTATGGTGCTTGATAAATTGGGTATTGCGGTGCGTACAGGCTCGCATTGTACACAACCTGTTATGGATCATTACAGGATCAGCGGAACAATGCGTGCATCCATGGTTTTTTATAATACAAAGGAGGAAATTGACAGGTTATATGATGGATTGCTGAGGGTCAGACAAATGTTTGGAAAATAACATCACCATGTTATCCGTAAACGAAGTTCAGGATAAGATCATAAAGGAATTCGAGCTGTTTGATGACTGGCTGGACAAGTACAATTATCTGATCGAATTGAGTAACGATCTGCCTGTTATCGCCCCGGAATATAAAACCAGTCAGCACCTTATTGAGGGATGCCAGTCAAGGGTATGGTTACTTGGCGAACTTGCCGGGAATAGAATCCGTTTTACGGCTGACAGTGACGCGATTATAACCAAGGGGATCATCTCCCTTCTTATCCGAGTGTTGTCAGATCGTGAACCTTCGGAGATTATCGGGGCAGACCTGTATTTTATTGACAGGATAGGTTTAAGGGAAAACCTGTCACCTACCAGGTCTAACGGTCTGCTGGCCATGTTGAAGCAGATGAAAATGTATGCTGTCGCTTACCAGGCGAAGCTTAACAGGTAAAGCCTGACTTATGGAAAACGAGTTTTTACAACTTGAGACCGATATTGTAGAAGTACTGAAACAGATCTATGATCCTGAGATCCCGGTTAATATTTTTGACCTGGGTCTGATATATGAGATTGACGTTGATGATAATAATCACGTCAGGATCACCATGACACTGACAGCTCCCAACTGTCCTATCGCTGATCAGATACTCGAAGAGGTTGAACAGCGGGTAGGTGCGGTCAGGGGGGTGGCATCCGTAAAAATTAACCTCACCTTTGATCCCCCGTGGGATATGTCTATGCTGACAGAAGAAGCTAAATTGGAGCTTGGGCTACTCTGAAAAAATAAAAGAAGCTGCCCTGCAGCTGGGCTTTGCTGATTGCGGCATCATACCTGCTGAAGCACTGACCGGTGATTCTGCCAGGCTGCGCAAGTGGCTGAAAGCCGGTTACCAGGCAGGCATGACCTATATGGAACGGCTTCCTGATAGGCGTTGCAACCCTGCACTGCTTGTTGAGAATGCCCGATCTGTCATTGTGGTATTGCAAAGTTACTACACACGGAACAGGCAGCTTGATCCTGATGCGCCTGTTCTTGCAAAATATGCTTATGGCCGTGATTATCACGCAGTAATTAAGCAGAAACTCCGGAAACTTCTTGAGCTGGTTCATGATATTACAGGCTCTGCAACGGGTAAGCTGTTTGTCGATTCCTCCCCCCTTCTTGAGAAAGCACTGGGCCGTTTGGCAGGATTAGGATGGATAGGTAAAAACTCCCTGCTTCTGTCCCGAAAATTTGGCTCTTACTGTTTTATCGGATCACTGATCATTGACAAGGAACTTGAATATGACAGGCCTGTCAGGGAATATTGCGGCAGTTGCAGATTGTGTATTGATGCCTGTCCCACAGGTGCAATTGTGGCCAGCAGGATAATAGACGCCAGGCGCTGTATATCATACCTGACTATCGTAAATAAGGAAGATACCATTCCCGCCCGATTCCATGGTAAATTCAGGAATCACGTTTTTGGCTGTGACATCTGCCAGGATATCTGTCCCTGGAACCAGAACCTGGCTCCTCATCAGGAACCTGCGCTGGAAAGCAACGGATCTCTTTTATCAATGAGCCGAGATCAATGGCATCGGCTTTCTGAATCAAGGTTCAATGATTTGTTTCATGGGTCTGCAGTAAACCGTGCAGGATATCAAAGGCTGATGCGTAATCTTCGTTTTATAAGGGAAAATGAATAATATATCACCCTTATGACAGGAGGGATGCAGCGATGCGGTTTCCTGTCAGATAATCCTTATAACCTATTCACCGAGGACAGTAACTATTATTTTCCTTGCCGGGCGGGGACCGTCAAATTCACAAAGGAAAATATTCTGCCAGGTAGACAATCCAAGCTGCGAATTGATAATAGGAATTGTTTCACCGGGTCCCACGATGCCTGATTTCAGATGGGCATCCCCATTATTATCCTGCCGGTCATGCTGCCAGACACCTGAAGGTATAAGCTTTTTCAAGAGACTTATCACATCGTCCTGGACAGATTCATCCCAGTTTTCCTGGATCATTATAGCAGCTGTTGCTCCCTGTACATATACTGAAACCAGTCCTGTCACCACACCACTTTTAGTTACAAGCGAACGAACCTGTTCTGTTATATCATATAACCCGTTATGCTTATCGGTATTAACCTGGATTGATGTTTGCATATGTCGTCTCAAATTTAATATTGCAAAACTAAGCATTAATTAAGGTGGAATAATCCTCACTGTAATGAATGATCAATAATGATTGTGCTGCCTGTTCATAATTTTACATGACTACACTACAAGTAAGATGTTTATAAAGATCTTGTATTCAATAATTTAAATTATTAATTCCTGTCCAGTTTGATCATTATTCGTCTCAAAAGTATGGTGAAAAATCCTCGCAAAAAAAAATAAATAAATATATCTTTATCCAGGTTAAAGGCATAACAGATCATGAGTCACTTCAGGACCGAAGTACTTATTAACCCGGCAGATTCCCAGATCAGTCATCAGTCAAAAATCCTGATGCTGGGATCGTGTTTTACGGAGAATATTGGTATCCGGCTGCAGAATTTGAAATTCGATATCGATATTAATCCGCTGGGAATACTTTATAACCCGCTTTCCATCCAAAAAAGTATAGAAGTATTACTGACGGAACAAAAATATACCAAAAATGATCTTGATTTTGGAAATGGTAAGTGGTTCAGCTACGACCATCACAGTGAGTTTTCTGATCCGGTACCGGAAAAGTGCCTTGAGAAAATAAACAACAGGCTCAGGCAGTCTTCCAGTTTATTGCACCATGTGGATTATATTATCATGACGTTCGGCACTGCATGGTCTTATCTGTTAATAGGTACCGACAGGGTCGTTTCCAATTGTCATAAACAGCCTGCTGCAAAATTCGACCGCTTCAGGCTCACTGCGAGCCATATAAGCGATGCATATTATGATCTGGTCCACAGGCTCCTGGTGATTAATCCGAAAGTAAGGATCATATTTACTGTCAGCCCGATCAGGCACTGGAAGGATGGACCTGTTGATAACAGCCTTAGTAAATCAACACTTATTGTGGCAATTCACAAGCTCATCAGAGAATTTCCCTGCTGCTCTTACTTTCCTGCCTATGAAATAGCTATTGACGATTTACGAGACTACCGTTTTTATGCTGATGATATGCTTCATCCTAACAACCAGATGATCGAATATATTTGGAACAAATTTGGTCAGGCATATTTTAACAATGATACTCTAAAAATCAATGCAGAGCTGGAAAAGCTTCTGGCTGCAAAGAAACACAAACCATTCAGCCCGGGATCTGCTGAACATCAGAAATTCCTTAAAGCACAGCTCAATAAAATCCGCACCCTCCGGGACAAATATCCTTTCCTCGATTTCACCGCTGATGAGAAATTCTTTAGCGATCAACTGGTTAAATAATCCGGGTTTTCTGTTTTTATCGGATCATTTTCATCGGATCAATTTCCATCGGATCAATTTCCATCGGATCAATTTCCATCGGATCAATTTCATCGGATCAAATTCATCGTATCAATTTAACATGAAATTAACAGATTAGTTTTAATAATATCTATTATTTTGCCGATCGTTAATTTTAATAATTTCATTAGTGATTAAAAGAGTTTTTTATATACTGCCTGTACTAATAATAGCATCAATGATGCAGGTTTCAGCCCAGGTTCCCGGAACAGGAATTATAGAGGGGCGTATTTATAATTCCAAGAATAACGAACCAGTGCCGTTTGCCAGCGTGATCATCTGGGGAACGACTATTGGATCGGTATCTGACCTTGATGGCAGGTTCATTTTCACTGGTATCAATCCCGGGTATGTGGAATTAAGGGTATCCTCAGTAGGTTTCAAAACCTATGTTTCCGAACAATTACTGGTAACAAACGCGAATAAGGTTTTTATTGATGTGCCACTTGAAGAAACCGCCGTGGCCCTTGATGAAATAACTGTCAAGGCATCGGTATTCAGGCGTAAGGAAGAGAGCCCTGTCTCGCTTCAACGCATTGGCATCGAAGAAATAGAAAAAAATCCGGGAGGCAACAGGGATATATCCAAAGTTCTCCAGTCTTTTCCAGGAGTGGCCTCAACTGTTTCTTACCGTAATGATCTTATTGTCAGAGGGGGAGGATCAGCAGAAAACAAATTTTATCTTGATGGTGTGGAAATCCCTAATATCAACCATTTTGCCACACAGGGAGCTTCCGGTGGATCGGTCGGTATACTCAATGTGGATTTCATCCGTGAAATTAATTTCTATTCGGGTGCATTTCCTGCAAGCAGAGGCAACGCCCTAAGTTCTGTCCTGGAATTCAGCCAGACTGACGGGAACAAGGATAAACCCAGGTTCCGCGGATCAATAGGAGCCACTGATCTGGCACTTACTCTTAATGGACCGGTCGGTGAGAACACTACCTATATCGCTTCTGTCAGAAGATCCTATCTTCAGTTTCTTTTCGCTGCACTCCAGTTACCCTTCCTTCCAAATTATACCGATTTCCAGTTCAAGGTAAAATACAGGATGAACAGTAAGAACGAGATCAGTTTCCTGGGCCTCGGCTCCTATGATATCAGTTCACTCAACCTGAAAGCCAATGAAACTGAGGAGCAGAGACTTATACTCGGCTATCTTCCTGAAAACAACCAGTGGAGCTATACCTTCGGCATGGTTTATAAGCATTTCTACGACAAGGGTTCTGATACCTGGGTGGCCAGCCGTAACCACCTGAATAACGGGGCATATAAATATTATAATAATATCAAAGAAGATACCCTTAAGACTTTTGATTACACATCCAACGAGGTTGAAAATAAATTACGGTATGAGCACCAGTCAATATATGATAACGGACTTAAAATAAATTACGGGGCAAATGCCGAATATGTACTCTATGACAACAAGACTTTCAACAAGAGCTTTTCTGATGGCCTGCCATTAATAATTAATTATAATTCTGAACTGGATATGTTCAGGTGGGGACTGTTCGGACAGGTAAGCAAGGATTTTCTTAAGGAACGGTTGATCCTGTCTTTAGGTATCAGGACGGACGCAAATAGTTTTTCGAAGGAAATGTCAAACATGTTCGATCAGCTTTCACCACGTCTGTCCGTTTCCTACATGCTTGCACCAAAATGGTACCTGAACTTCAATACCGGCAGGTATTATGAGCAACCTCCTTACACCACCCTGGGCTTCAGGAATAATGAAGGCACCCTTGTAAACAGGGATAATGGATTGACATATATACGGTGCGACCACCTGGTGGGTGGATTCGAATTTCAGCCATCAAACAAATCCAAACTTAGTGTTGAAGGATTCTTTAAATGGTACTCTGATTACCCGGTTTCTGTCCGTGATCGCGTTTCAATCGCCAGTAAAGGAGGAGATTTCGGATCTTTCGGTGATGAAGAAGTAATGTCTATAGCTGATGGAAGGGCATACGGGATGGAAATTCTTTACAGGAACAGGGACATGTTCGGTTTCAATATGATCATGAGCTATACCCTGGTAAGAAGTGAATCACAACAGTTTAATAACCTGCTTGAACCCCTTCCCGGTTATATACCTACAGCATGGGATAACAAGCACCTCCTGAATATTACCTCTATAAGGAAATTCAGGAATAACTGGCAGGCAGGACTGAAGTGGAGGTTTGCCGGCGGAGCTCCTTACACTCCATGGGATCTGATGACCAGCCAGAAACGTCCTGCATGGGATGCGAGGGGAACTGGCTACCTTGACTATTCACAGTTTAACGCTCTCAGGCTGAAGGGATTTAACCAGCTCGACATACGCGTGGATAAAGAATTTTATTACAAAGCATGGAGCCTGAACCTGTACCTGGATATTCAAAATATACTGAACTATAAAGCTGATTCACCTCCAGCCATTTACAGGGTGGAGGATGCTGACAAAAATCCTGTTATCATCAACCCGCAGGATCCTTATGCAGACCAGCTCTATGAACTGAAACAGTTAAAAAATGAAGCAGGTACCATACTTCCCACAATAGGTATAATCGTTGAATTTTAGTCCTGGTTATCCTTATGCAGGCAAACGATCTGATAATCAAACAAAAATGAAAATAAATCCTGGTATCATCCTGACATTGTTGCTCCTCTCCGGATGCCAGACATCCAGACTGCCCGAACAACCTGAAAAATCAAATATTCAGGCAAATATTCACGGTAAGGGCCCTGAAGTGGTGCTTGAATTTACAAAAGGAAAAGAGCACAACCATCCCTCTTTTGTTCTGTGGGCTGAAGATATGAATGGTAAATACCTTCAGACATTGTTTATAACCGTTTCCATAGGAACAGGCGTGTTTGAACACGGGGATCCTTCAACCGGTAAATGGATGCCGGGTGAGATCCCCCGGCCGGCAGCCTTGCCATACTGGGCACATCACAGAGGTATAAAAAATGAGAACGGATTATACATACCGTCGCCGAAAAATCCTGTTCCTGATGCTTATACCGGTGCCACCCCCAGGGGTAATTTTGAGTTGACAACAAGGTTTGATGAAGAACCACCCTCCCGTTTCCGGATATTATTCGAGATCAACCAGACCTGGGACTGGAATGAATACTGGACCAATAACAAATATCCTGATGATGATGAATACAAGACATCCTGCCAGCCTGCATTGGTTTATGCTGCCACCATTGATTTGGATAACCTCCAGGATTCATACCCTCTACAGGTGATTGGCTACAGTCATTATTCAGGAAAGACCGGTGAACTGTTTACCGATCTCAGTACCATCACCACAGCACTCGAAATCGCTGATAAACTTACAATTAAACTTATCAGATCGAATTAATTATATCGAGTTCTTCGGATGAATTTCATCGGATCAATTTCCATCGGATCAATTTCCATCGGATCAATTTCCATCGGATCAATTTTCATCGGATCAATTTTCATCGGATCAATTTTCATCGGATCAATTTTCATCGGATCAATTTCATCGGATCAAATTCATCGGATGAGTTCATCCGATGAACTGACAATCAGGATCAGGACCCAGGCAGATTAGTGGACTTAACCCCATATTTGCCCAATTTGTTATAAAGGGTTTTACGGGAGATCCCCAGTTCACGGGCTGACATGGCAAGGTTTCCGTTATTAACTTCAATTGCTTTCAGGACCAGGTATTTTTCATTTTCTCCCAGGTTCAGACCAGAGGTTCTCCCGACCTTCCCAGAGGTGATGGTAAAAAGGTCCGACGCGTTGATCCTGTTATCTTCTGAAAGGATAACCACTTTTTCCACCGTGTGCTGTAACTCTCTTACATTGCCCGGCCAATCAAACGATTCCATCCTGTTGAGCGCCGCCTTACTGAAAACAAGATCTTTTTTGCCATATTTCCTGCTGTAATAATCCAGGAAATGGTTAGCCAGCGACCGGATATCAGCTTTTCTTTCCCGCAGGGGAGGCACTTCAATTTGTATCGTATTGATCCTGTATAGCAGGTCTTTCCTGAAAACTCCCGCATTGGACAGGTTCATCAGATCCATGTTCGTTGCACATATAAGCCTTATATCAACAGGCATAAGCCGGGCTGAACCCACCCGGCATACCTCACGGTTCTGCAGGACATTCAGCAGTTTCGATTGCAGATGCATAGGCAGGTTACCGATCTCATCAAGGAACAGGGTTCCTCCGGAAGCTATCTCAAAACGGCCCGGCCTGTCCTCCCGTGCATCAGTGAAAGCCCCACTGACGTGCCCGAACATCTCACTCTCAAAAAGCGCATCGCTCAGAGTATTCATGTCGATACTGACAAACACCTCATTCTTTCTTAAAGATTTTTTATGAATCTCCCTGGCAATCAATTCCTTCCCGGTACCATTCTCCCCCGTCACCAGGACATTGGCATCGGTTCCCGCAATTTTATTTACCATGGCCATTATTTTCTTCATCTTCTCAGATGCACCGGGTACAAGGAAGAAATCCCTTTCCATACTTTCATTGAGATGCTGCTGTTTGTATCTCAGGTTCCTGATCTCAAGCTTTGATCGCCGCAGTGTCACCGCGGTATGAACAGTCGCCAGCAGTTTTTCCTCATTCCATGGTTTCTGGATAAAATCAACAGCTCCCTCCTTAATGGCTTTCACAGCCAGATCAATATCACCGAAGGCTGTAATGAATATGACAACTGCTGAAGGATCATCCTCATGGATCCTGTTCATCCAGTACAACCCTTCATTACCGCTGCTGGTACCTGCAGTGAAATTCATGTCAAGGATGATCACATCAAAGTTATTGCTCCTCACCATCGATGGTACAAGATTCGGATTTTTCTGGATGACGATTCTTTCAAAATACCTGTTCAGGAATAATCTCAGTGACAGCAATATCTCCTCGTTATCATCCACAATCAGAATGTTGGCACTTATTTTTGACATAACAGACAGATTTAATTAATTCCCCGATACCTTGCTCTTTTATACAATGACACCGAACCTCAGGAAGGCTTTTCTTATCAGTGATTTCAGCATTTCTGTCGAGCCTTGTAAATATACATCTTTATGTGTAGTTTTTATACATAGATGTGTGAATAAATTATACATACACCTATTCCCGGAACAGAATAATTATCACATATTCAGATGATTAGAATTCTGGCACAAGGATTGGCTATATATACACGAACAACGATCAGGGGCTAGAGTTTCTGACAATTCTAAGGTTCTGTCCTGTTCCGCAAAGAACCCACAAATAAGCGGGCCACAGAATAAATCAATGAAAACCCGCTTCTTTTTATTTCTTTCCATCCCATTCCCTTCAGTAATATTGTTCTCTGTTTCTCAGTATAGTAGTTTTTCCCCTTTCCATTTTTATTTCTCCTCCTGACTTAATAATTTTGAGATAAAAAACATGAGCCTCCAGAAATCTATCCTGATAATCCTGCTAATATGCATCCCGTTGCTGCTGGATGCACAAGCCAGTTATAAGGTTATCCGTGTTGACGGATCCATTGTTTATGTACGCACAGGCAATTCCATGAGCCAGGGAGATGTCTTTGCTGAGAATGAGAACCTGTCCTTTGGTTCTCCCACCTCAAGGGCTGCTGTTATCAATCCTGAGAAAGGAAGGTTCATCCTTCAACCCGACAACACCAATGACCTTAAGCATGCAAAAACCCATTTCCTGCCGGGAATGAACAATATAAGCACACGAGGGGGTGCATTCAACAATCTGCAGGACCTGCAGAATCATTTTAAAGACACCCTGGTTATCATCAACAGGGCTTCCCTTGCTGTCAATCCCTATGCATACCCCATGGATGATAATCATTTCTTTTACCTGACCTTTTTATATAATGGTGAACAGATCAATAAAAAGCTGGGCTACAATGTGAACCAGATGTTGCTCGACCGTAATGAGATACTGAGGGTTGATGACAAACCTATCCACGGTCCGGATACACCTGCTATGACACTCAGCTATTCTTCCGATGGTGCTTACAGACGCATAAGTGATTTTTCTCTCTCTTTCCCTGATCCTGCACAGTTGAAAAATGAGCTGTCCATCATCCTTGACGGTCTGGCGCAGGCATCTTATACCAATAAAGTCAATGAGGTCTCCGGTTACCTCTCCGAATTTTATGGTACACCCGACAAAAAGGACGTCATGCAGTACCTGGAGAATGAGTTCGGCTTAAAGAGGGAAGAATGAAACGAATACCTGCTGTCCTTTTTCCCCTTGTCTTCCTGGGGATTTCCAATGGTCCCGTATCCTCCCAAAACCTTAAGATCCCGGTCACCAACTATACCAATAAGGTATACGGCAGGGGATATGAAGCGGATAACATCGCCATTGTAACTGACAGGCGTAACTTTATCTATGCCGGCAATGCCAATGGTATCCTTGAATATGACGGTACAAACTGGAGGTTCATTCCCGTGAGGCAAGGGATGTATGTGACTTCCCTGTCTGTCAGCGAATCCGGGCATGTTTATGCCGGAGCCTATAACGAATTCGGGCTGCTTGCTCCCGATAACAGTGGTCAGCTTACTTATATTTCTCTTTCCGACTCCCTGCCGGAAGAAGAACATTACTTTTTAAACATCTGGAAAACAATAGCTTCTGACCATGCAGTTTATTTCCAGTCAGAATATAATCTCTTTATATACCGGGATGGTACGCTAAAGATCATTCATCCTGAAACATCCTTTCATACTTCTTTCCTCGTGAACGGGAAGCTGTATGTCAGGCAGCGGGAAACAGGATTGATACTCCTTGAGAATGATACACTCATAAGGGTACCCGGTGGTGAACTTTTTGCCAATCTGGGCATTTTTGCCATGCTACCCCTTGATGAACCCGGGAAAATACTTATTGCCACGCAGGAACAGGGATTTTTCGTATTCGATGCAGGTAAGATGCCATCACCCATAACCAGGATTCATACCCCTGAGGAGGAGTTCCTGCTCAGGGCAAAAATCTACGGGGGTATCAAGCTCCCCGGTGGATTGTATGCCTTCAACACCCTCAGTGAAGGAGTTGTCATCACGGATGCCTCAGGAACCATCAAACATATCATTAACAAAAACTCGGGATTGCAGGTCAATGATGTCAAATGTATCTGTACTGACCGGCATGGTGCTATATGGTGTGCCCTGCAAGATGGGGTCAGCAGGATCGATATCACCTCCCCGGCATCATTTTACACCGATAATTCGGGAATAACCGGCAGTGTCAACTCTGTTATCAGGTATCAAGGGAGGTTGTATCTGGGTACTTCTGCCGGCCTGATGGTTGAAAAGATTTCACCGGACATGACAGAATCTCTCGTGTTCACGCCTGTTCCCGTTATCAAGGACCAGGTCAATGACCTTATTGATATATCCGGAGAACTTGTTATCGGAACAACCAATGCTTTATTTGTTTATAAGAATAACACCTTTCAGAAGATAAGTGACATGAACGCTTTCTGCCTGTATTATTCCCCGGCTAAGAACATTCTTTATGCAGCAGGCAGACAAGGGCTCAGGGCATTCCGGAAATCAGGCAAGTGGAAGAGGACAGCTGATTTTCCTGACATCAGTGAAGATATTATTAAAATAACACCAAATCCACAATCAGGTAAGGATTTTGAGGAATATTGGCTGGGTAGCAGGAATGAAGGAGTAATCAGGTTACAGATACGGGATGACATGAGTTATAATGATCCAACATTCTTTAACAGAGCTGATGGATTAGGTACAGGCTGGGTAAGGCCGTTTATCCTGAATGACACACTGCTGTTTGGCACGAGTGGCGGAGCACTGGCTTTTGTTGATGAGAAGACTGTCCTTGAAACACTGCCCGATTCCCTCAGGAACAATCCAGCTTATGCCAGGGGTATGTTTACAGGCAGGCTGGTGTACGGTCAACTCATCATCCAGCCTTTAAATATCCTGATGGAAAGCGATGACAAGACCTGGATGGTAATTGATAACGAACTTTCATTTATATCCCATACAGCACCGGGTCAGATCACAAGCAAACCATTCAGGATGATAGATATGGGAGAGATCAACTGTTTATTCCCTGACCACGATAATATCCTCTGGCTGGGAACAGCTGAAGGGCTTGTCCGGTTTGACATCAGCAAGCTTGAGGAGCCCCGTCATGAGCTGGTGACTGTCATCAGGACAGTAAAAACCACCGGTGATTCACTTTTATTTAATGGGGCATACGGCAGCAATCCTGGTGCAGGAATACCTTACACCAGTATGGCATTGGAACAGACCAGAGCCTTCATTCCTGTCCTTGATTATTCGCATAATGATCTGAGCATCAGCTTTTCGATCCCTTTCTACCAGAATGAGTCAGAGAATCTCTATTCATGGAAAATGGAAGGGCTTAAGCAGGAATGGACAGAATGGAGCGACCGTCATATTGCTGAATACGTCAGTCTGCGCGAAGGCAATTATGAATTCCGGGTCAAAGCAAAAAATATTTTCGGGAATGAAAGTCCGGCCGCATCCTATCTTTTCTCCGTCAGGCCTCCCTGGTACAGGACTGCCTGGGCATACATCGTTTACCTGCTGTCAGCTTCCGCAGGGATATATGTCGCTGTCAGGTTAGGACAGTACCGTTTGAAAAAGAAAAATGAGAGGCTCGAGCAGATAGTGGCTGAACGTACACAGGAGATACGTGACAAAAATGAGATACTTACTACCCAGCAGGAGGAGATTACCGACAGCATCCAGTATGCAGAAAGGATACAGCGGGCAGTGTTGCCGGCTGAAGACAGCCTGCGTGATTGCCTGTCCGAATATTTTATCCTTCTGAAACCCAAATATTATGTCAGCGGGGACTTTTACTGGCTGGCAGAAGACGGCAGCAGGATCATCATTGCAGCGGCAGACTGTACCGGTCATGGTGTGCCCGGCGCATTTATGAGCATGCTTGGCGTCAGCTTTCTCAACAAGATAATCAGGGAGAACGGGATATACCAGCCCGACAAGATACTGAATGAATTACGGAAAAATATTATCTCCGCCCTCAAATCCACCGGGAAAGAAGGGGAACAGAAAGACGGTATGGATATTGCCCTGTGTGTGATAGATATGAAATCAAAGCTGCTGCAGTTTGCGGGGGCAAACAATCCCCTGTACCTGGTACACCGGAGCGAGCTTCTTGAAACCAGGGGGGATAAGATGCCGGTGGCTTATTATCCCAGGACTGATGACTTCTCCATCCATACCATACAGCTGGAGTCCGGCGATGTTCTGTACCTGTTCTCCGATGGCTTTGCAGACCAGTTTGGCGGCCCTAATGGGAAGAAGTTCATGCACAAACAGTTCAGGGAGCTGCTTGCCACCATCTGTGACAGACCAATGGCCGAGCAGAAACAGCTGCTGGAAAAAACCATTAAGGACTGGATGTCACCGGCTGCTCTGGTAGGTGCGCACATCGAACAGACTGATGACATATTGGTCATAGGCATCCGCATTTAAAGTATGAACCCATGAGAACGCTCCTGAAGGTTATATACCTGTGCACTGTCGTTTCCTGTGCCTGCTGGCCTGCCGGTATAGCCGGACAGAAGGCGAAGGATGGGCGGCCCGGGGTGGAACTGGTTCTCAGTGGCGGTGGCGCAAAAGGATTCGCCCATATAGGGGTGCTGAAAGTCCTCGAGGAAGCCGGTCTGACCTTTGGTTATAAAAGTCTGATAGGCCCGGTAGAAGTAACATGGATGAGCTCTAATCTGAACAGGGATTTGCTGTTTTATTTCCATATAGGTTACTGGTTTTAATCTCATGAAGTTTCTTGTCGCTCCTGATAAATTCAAAGGCTCTCTTACTGCTGAAGAGGTCACCTCTGCGATTGCAAAGGGTATTGCTCTTTATGATCCGTCTGCTGTCGTGATCCCTTTCCCTCTTGCTGATGGTGGTGACGGAACAGCCCGTATACTCACCCTTCACAATCATGGCAGGATGATCAGGGTGACCGTCAATAATCCAGTTTTCGAACAGGTTGAAGCCGAATATGGTATATCAGGTGATGGAAGAACAGCATTCATGGAGATGGCTTCTGCCTCCGGACTGAGGCTCCTGACACCGGACAAACAGAATTGTTTTCATACTTCCACCCTTGGGACAGGTGAGATGCTAAGTGACGCCCTCGGCAGGGGTGTCAAAAAGATCATCCTGGGTATCGGTGGCAGCGCCACGAACGATGCAGGCATAGGTATGGCTACAGCACTGGGATACAGGTTCCTCGATCACCAGGGCAACAGGCTGGACCCCGTGGGCAGGAACCTGATAGATATCAGGACTATCGACCGGTCAGGGATAATGTTTGCACCCGGCAGCGTGGAAGTGCTCGTTGCCTGCGACGTGGACAACCCGCTGTACGGCCCGCATGGTGCCGCATATGTCTATGGCCCACAGAAAGGTGCCTCACCGGAGGAGCTGGACCAGCTTAACAACGGACTCATCAATTTTGCTGCCATAGTTAAAAGCCAGCTCGGAACAGACATTGCTGACATACCCGGATCAGGAGCAGCAGGCGGACTTGGTGCCGGATGCATGGTATTCCTGCAGGCCAGCCTTGTGCCGGGCATACAACTTGTCATGGAACAGTCAGGATTCGAAGAAGCAGTAAGGAAGTGTGACCTGGTGATTACCGGAGAGGGGAAAATCGACGAACAGACCTTCCGCGGCAAGGTGGTTGACGGTGTATGCCGGGTTGCTGCCAGACATCATAAGCCTGTCCTGGCAGTCTGCGGACAGAACAACCTCAATGTAATACCTCCCGGCTCAGGGATTGTCGTATTAAAATCATTATCTGAATATTTCGGATCAACGGAAAAAGCCTTTACTGCCGCACAGGAAGGACTTATACGAATTACCAGGGAAGTACTGATGGATTACAGGAAGTCCAGAGATATATAAACATTCCTCCCTCTGGATGATTTAATCAGATCACATCAAAAAAAACTCTAACTTTGTGATATGAAGATTTATGTCGATACTTCTGTCTTTGGTGGTTGTTTCGACCCGGAATTTCAAATCTGGTCAAATCGTCTGATTGACATGTTCAAAGAAGGAAAACATAAGGCAGTAATTTCAGATATTTCTGAATTTGAATTGAAATTTGCACCCAAATACATACAACAAATACTGGAAAGCATACCAGGTAAAAATTTTGAAGTGGTAAAACTGACAGAAGAAGCAAAATATCTTTCAGAGCATTATATAAAAGAGAAAATTGTGACCAGAAAATTCCTGGCTGACACACAGCACATTGCCATAGCAACTATTCAGCAGGTTGACATATTGGTAAGTTGGAACTTTAAACACATAGTAAATTATGCTAAAATAATGCTTTACAATTCTGTTAATCTGAAATATGGTTATAAGATGCTGGAAATCAGAAACCCAAGAGATTTAACCGATGAAAAATAAGAGAAGAATAAAAATATTTGATGCCGTTCAGATGGTCCGTGACATCAGGGATGCCATATACAGACAGGCAATAAATACTGATTTTGATCCAAAAGAATTCGAAAAGATTAAAGAAAAGTGGACCAAGTTGCTCGAATTGCAGGAACAAAGTTCTCCACAGAAAATCTCATTAAACGAGTAATTAATTAAGAACTTTTATCCTTCCGAATATTATCACATAAGGATTAAAACCATTCCATTCCTCGCATAATAATAAGTCATCTCTTCCGGCATTTCCATCATAGGAACAGATTATGTAATTTTATATCTTGTAACTGTTCCTTATAATGAAAACAGCTCTCTATTTTGAAAAAGCGGTAAACGGTAATGTCCATTGCCTGCTCTGCCCGCAAGAGTGCACCATCAAACCCGGACAGCGGGGCACCTGCGGCGTCAGGCGTAACCAGGACGGGGTGCTGTACAGTGAGACATACCGCAGAATATCATCGCTGCATTATGATCCGATAGAGAAGAAACCCCTCTATCATTTTTACCCGGGCAGCATCATCCTGTCTGTCGGCAGCGTAGGCTGTAACCTGAAATGCAGCTTCTGCCAGAACTGCTCTATCTCCCAGGCAACGGTTGATACCTTTCACGGATTCAATACCTCCACTGTAGAAGAAGTGGTGGAGATGGCCTGCTCGGAAAATGATAATATTGGCATATCTTTTACCTATAATGAACCCATCGTCAGCTATGAGTACATGCTGGAGATTGCTGAGCTGGCCAAAGACCGTAACCTTAAGACGGTCATGGTTTCGAACGGGTTCATTAATCCGGCTCCCCTGGAGCAGCTGATCCCTTTCATGGATGCCTTTAATATTGACCTGAAAGCATTCAGGAACGATTTTTATAAAATACAATCAAAGGCCAGGCTGGAGCCTGTCCTTGACACCCTTAAGCTGCTGGCCCGGCATAACCGTCATTTCGAGATCACCAACCTTATCATCCCCACGCTGAATGATGATGTCTCCGTCTTCAGGGAGATGGTCAGCTGGATACATGATGAGCTGGGACCTTACAGCATCCTCCACCTGTCAAGGTACTTCCCCCATTATAAAATGACCCTTCCCCCGACGCCGGCGCACACCCTGTCAGAACTGTATTCGGTGGCAAAGGAAAAACTAACTTATGTGTACATGGGGAATATTTTCTCCACCGACGGCCAGCACACTTTATGCCCTGTCTGTGGTAACCTTCTGATACACCGCAGCGGTTACCACACCGTGGTGGCAGGTATAGACAAAAACGGTACTTGTAAGAAATGTGGCAATAACATACCAAACCTTAAACTATGAGCACAAGATATCCTACCGTTGCAGGAGCTTTTTATCCCGGTACGGCATCGGCCCTGACCGGCATGCTTACCAGCCTGTTCAGGGCTGAAGAGAAAAAGATAGACACCACCCTGGCCGGCAAAAAGATCATCGGTGGTGTGGCACCCCATGCCGGCTATGTTTATTCGGGCTATGAAGCAGTCCACCTCTTTGAGAACATAAAAAGGTCAGGCAGGCATTATGAGATGATAATAATCATCAATCCTAACCATTCGGGGTACGGGGCTTATGTGGAAGCTGATTCAAATGATTCGTGGGAAACACCGCTTGGTGCGGTGGACCTCGATAAAGAATTTATTGAGCTGCTTGGACTGCCCGTTTCAAACCAGGCACAGCGGCGCGAGCATTCGGCTGAGGTGATGCTACCCTTCCTCCAGCACAGGCTCGATTATCCTTTCAAGATCGTGCCTGTTTGTATGCTCAGGCAGAGCCCGCAGACGGCACGTGAAGTGGCCGGGAAAATACATGCTGCCAACCAGAAACTAAAAAGGGAGCTGCTTCTCATTGCCTCCTCAGATTTTTCCCATTATGTGGAGCCGGGCTTTGGCAGGAAGCAGGATGAACTGGTGCTTAATGAAGTAAAGAACCTGGATTCAGACCGGTTGTACGAACAGGTGGTGGAAAACAATATTTCCGTATGCGGGTACGGGCCGATCATGACCCTGATCGAATATGCAAAGCTGGCAGCCCATGAGCCTCAAACTGCTATCCTTGCACGGGGTAACTCAGGCAAGACCCATCCTTCCAACTCGGTGGTGGATTATGTGAGCATTTTGTTCTATGAAAAATAACAAATCAGTCCGAAGTCAGAAGTCCGAAGTCAGAAGAGTGTTATGTCTACCGACTTCCGTCTTCCGACTTCTATCTTCTGTCTTCCGACTTCCGACTTCCGTCTTCAATACATTTAACACTGAATTTTTACTATGAATAAAATAGCTGAATATTTTGCATACTCCTGTTTATCCCAGTCCCGTATATTTCAGCAAAATTATCTAATTTTGTATACATAAAAGAGAATGATGAAAAACCAGTCACCATATATCAAACTATATACCTTACCTGAAAAACTGAGAGATCAGGCTCTTGAGTTCATTGATTTCTTATATCAGAAAAATAAAAAGAAGAAATCCGGGAAACATCCGAAAGCCGGATTCCTTAAGGGTAAAATAATTATTGGAAAAGACTTTGACGAACCTCTTGTTGATTTCAAAGAATATAGTTGATGTATATTCTTCTTGACACTAATGCTTTTCTTTGGTTCTGTGAAGACAGTCGTAATCTCTCTCCTGTTGCAAAACAGTACATTGAGAATCCTAACAATACCAGTTTCATTTCAATTGCTTCATTTTGGGAAATTGCGATAAAAATCAGCCTGAGAAAAATGAAACTCAGGATTCCTTTTGAGGAGTTTATCAAACTTATTGAAGAAAACGGATTCAAAATCTTATCGATTACTTTCGAACATACCGTCCAGTTAAGCAAAATGGAATTTCATCACCGTGATCCATTTGACAGACTGATTATTGCTCAGGGAATTGTTGAAGAACAACCTGTAATTTCATCCGATTCTGCTTTCGATAAATATGAAATCAAACGGATATGGTGAATAAATCGACCCATGCTACGGGAATATGGTTTGATGACATAAAAATGCATATTATTCTCGAAGATGGACGTGAACTAAGTATTCCAATAAACTGGTTCCCTTCCCTGAAGGATGCTTCCCGGAAACAAAGGGACAACTGGAGATTAATAGGGGACGGGGAAGGTATTCATTGGGAAGAGTTGGATGAAGATATTTTAGTGGAAGGACTGTTATAATCCGGGCATAAAACTGACTATATATTATCCTTCTAATTGTTTCTCTTTGACAAAACAAGAAAAATATAGACGGGAACTCCTTAATCTCACTCATTGGGATGAGTATCTGCTGGCCAATTCCAACCTGCCGGGTCCGAGGGGAAACCTTGAGCTTATGCAGGCATTTATTGAGGTGGGTGATGAGGATACTTTTTTACGCTATGTTAAAATCACTCCTGAACAGGCTCCTGTAAATAATCCGGGGGAATTCCTGGCGTTTTGTGGCACGGTCGGACTGGGAAAAGCTATCACACCGGGAAAGACCGCATATTTTGAGATCCTCAGGCAGCAGGCTTCCGATCCGCGCTGGAGGATACGTGAGGGCGTGGCCTGGGCACTGGAGCTGGCAGGGAAGAAAGATTTTGAGCTGGTGCTGAAACATACCGGGCCCTGGGCATCAGGAAGCTTACTCGAGCAGAGGGCCGTGGCTGCCGGACTCTCCCATCCTTCCCTGCTTAAGCCCGAGAAAAATGCTGTCAGGGTGCTGGCTATCCTTGATTTCATTACCCGCTCTTTTGGACCGGCAGAAAACAGGAAGCAGGAAGATTTCAGGACGCTGCGGCAGGGGCTGGGCTACTGCTGGAGTGTTGCCATCGCCGCCTGTCCTGAGGCAGGCAAACCTGTCTTTGAAAAGCTGGCCGACCTGCACGACCCTGATATACGCTGGATCATGAAAGAAAATCTGAAGAAGAACAGGCTGGTGAAGGTGGACAGGGAGTGGGTGGAAAACCTGCAGAAATTAGTATCTTTGAATATCTGATTACTAACCTATGGTAACTAAAAAAGATATTGACATTTTAAAAGAACGCATTGTTGAGACAGCCGATCCGGAAAGAATAATTTTATTCGGCTCCTATGGAAGAGGTGAACAAACTAATGACAGTGACCTTGATATCCTTGTAATCGTAAAGAAAAGTAAAGATCCCAGATATAAAAGAGCTAGAATTATCAGAAAAAAAATCTGGGGATTAGTTAGTATTCCAAAAGATATACTCGTTTATACTGAAAAAGAAATCCAGGAAAGCAGATACATTAAATATTCATTCATATTCAATGTGCTGTCCGAAGGAGTAACCATTTATGAAAGAAGATCACCATCAGATAGTTAGAGCATGGCTAAGTAAAGCAGAAAAAGACCTGATAACAGTAGATCATGAGTTCTCTTTCGATGAACCTGTGTATGAAACAATTTGTTTTCATTGCCAACAAGCCGTTGAGAAAATACTTAAAGGTTACTTGATTTTTCTTGGAATAGGATACTGGAAAATTCATGAAATCGGTGAGTTAATATCCATCTGCGAGGAATAAGATGCTTGTATTACCTATTTAAAAGAAGATGCTGACAAACTGACCGACTATGCAATTGAAATCAGGTATCCTGATCAGGATATTGAATTAACCGAAAAAGATGCAAGGGAGGCTTTCAATATTGCTAAAAAAGTAAAGGAGTATGTGATATCAAAAGTATTTCATGAATAAGTATGCAACCATTGCTGATTTAATATCCCTTGCGATGCGTAAACAAACCGTTGAAATAAATGAACTACCCCGGGGCAGAGCCCCGAGGTATCAAAATAATTTCAATTGTCCTTCATATATTTTCTCATAGGTCTTCCCTTGGTCTTCAACATACTGCCTGATAAGTTCTTCATTGCCATA
>Ga0172365_10000056_pt1 | contig 58825 bp, 54 predicted proteins | sample LakKivSesite48cm_FD_114535 | JGI IMG/M metagenome (GOLD analysis project Ga0172365, IMG submission 114535) | Sediment microbial communities from Lake Kivu, Rwanda - Sediment site 48cm | ecosystem: Environmental > Aquatic > Freshwater > Lake > Sediment | place: Rwanda: Western Province, Lake...
GCCCAAGGCCATGCAGATGGACAGCCTCTTCGAGCTCGCGGCGGACGACCGCCACAAGCTGAAAAAGGACTGGGTCTACGTCCGGGCCGTCATCAAGCCCAAGCCGGCCGCGGCGCCGGCCGCCGCTCCCTCTGCCGAACCCAAGGCCTAGTTCCCGCTCATAAAAGGGCCCTCCTCCGGCGAGCGGATGAGGGCTTTCCTTTTTTTCCCTGCTTTCCTCAGACCTTCTCGAGGGAGCGATCGGTGTTGCCTCTGCCCGCGATGTGGGGCCCTCCCGTTCATCCGAAACGGGTGGCCGGGGGATAGTCCTCGTCCGCCTGGAGGCGGAAGGGGTTCCCCACGGGGGGATGGGTGGAGCCGAAGCCGGACGAGGACGCCACCGGACAGGACCCGTTCGGGATGGGAGTCTTGGCCCCGCCGTTGCGGGAAGAGGCAATACCCTGAGCGAATCCGGAGAGACGGTCTTCCTAGATCTTCATCGGCATCAGGACGTAGATATTCGCGATGGCCTCTTCGGTCTCCGGCCGGAGGAGGACGGCGCTGTTCTCGTCCTTGAGCTCGAAGACGACCTTCTCCGACCCGATCGCGGTCAGGAAGTCCAGCAGGTACTGGGCGTTGAAGCCGATCTCGAGGTCCTGGCCCTTGTATTCGACCGCCAGGCGGTCGCGGGCCTCGCCGATCTCCGGGTTCGAGGAGAACAGGCGCAGCTTGTTCTTCTCGACGGTGAACTTGATGCCCTTGGACCGTTCCGCCGAGAGCAGCGCCACGCGCCGGATGGCCCCGGCCAGCTCCTCGCGGGAGATCGCCAGGCGCCCCGGGTTGTCCTTGGGGATGACGGCCTGGTAATTCGGGAACTTGCTTTCGATGATCCGCGAGATGAGCGTCCGCGGCCCGACCCTGAAAAAGAGGTTGTTCTCGTCGAGGTCGAACTCGACCGTTTCCTCCTCGAGCTTCCGGATCTCGCTCAGCGTCTTCTTGGCCACGATGACGCTGATCTCCTTTTCGAGCTTCAGGCCGTCCTCGGTCTTCTTGGTATAGGACAGCCGGTGCCCGTCGGTGCTGACCAGCTCGATCTGGCGGTTCTTGAGCGAAAGGAGCGCCCCGTTCAGGTAATAGCGCTGTTCCTGGGTGATGGCGTAAAAGACCCGGTCGATCATGTCTTTGACGCCCTGGAGGGGGAGCTTGATGCCCCGCTCGAACCGGGCGTCCGGGACCTGGGGGTAATCCTCCTTGACCAGGCAGAGGACCTTGAACTCGCTCTCCCCCGCCCGGATCTCGATCGTCTCGTCCTTGAGCTCGACCTCGACCGTCTGCCCGTCCGGCAGGGACTTGACGATCTCGAAGATCTTCTTGCCGTTGACCGTGATCGCCCCGGTCTTGGCGATGTCCGCCGCGAGATGGGTCCTCATCCCGACCTCGAGATCGGTCCCTGTCAGCTCGATCTCTTTCTCCCCGACGTTCATCAGGATGTTGGCCAGGATGGGCATCGTGTTCCGTTTCTCGACGATGCCCTGGAGGATCTGGAGTTCTTCGAGGAACGCTTCTTTGGCCAGTGAGAATTTCATGGCGTCACCTTTCGCGTTTTGACCTTTTTCTCTTTATTATTTAATTCAGAACAAGACGGGAAATCAAGAAGAGCAATAAGAAAGACCTCTGGAAATGTGGGAATCGCGCCGAAGTCCCTGATTCTCCTCATTGGATGAAGGCCATCAGGCTGTTGATCTCTTTGTTGAATTCGGGGTCGTCGTTGCGGAGCTTCTCGATCTTGCGGACGCTGTGGATGACCGTGGTGTGGTGTTTTCCACCGAATTTCTTGCCGATCTCGGGGAGGGAGGACTTGGTCATCTCCTTGGCCAGGTACATGGCGACCTGGCGGGGGAAGGCGATCTTGGGCGAGTTGTTCTTGGACTTGAGCTGGGACGGCTTGATCTTGAACTTGTGGCAGATGAGCTTCTGGATCTTTTCCACAGTGACGATGGTCGTCGAGGAATCGAGCAGGCCGCGGAGGGCTTCCTTGGTCAGATCGAGGTCGATGCGCTCGCCTTTCAGCGAGGCGAAGGCGATGACCCGCCTGAGGTAGCCCTCGAGCTCGCGGATATTGCTCTGGACCTTGTCGGCGACATAGAGGGCGACGCTCTCGGGGAGGACGACCGCCTCCGATTCGGCTTTTTTCTTGAGGATGGCGATCCGGGTCTCGATGTCGGGGGGCTTCAGGTCGGCGATGAGCCCCCATTCGAAGCGGGACCGGAAGCGCTCCTCGAGATGGGGGATCTCCTTGGGCGGGCAGTCGCTGGAGATGACGATCTGCTTCTGGCTGTCATAAAGATGGTTGAAGGTGTGGAAAAACTCCTCTTTCGTCCGCTCCCGGCCGGCGAGGTAGTGGATATCGTCCATGAGCAACAGGTCGACGTTGCGGTATTTCTCGCGGAACTCCAGGACCTTGCCGTACTGGAGATGGTTGACGAGGTCGTTCATGAACTTCTCGGTCGTGACGTAGAGGATGCGGGCCCGGGGGTTCTGCTGGATCGAGAAGTGGCCGATGGCGTTCATGAGATGGGTCTTGCCGAGGCCGGCCCCGCCGTAGATGTAAAGCGGGTTGTACGATTTGGCCGGGTTCTTGGCCACCGCCGTGGCCGCGGCGTGGGCGAACTGGTTGCAGCTGCCGACGACGAAGTTCTCGAAGGTGTAATTGGGGTTGAGGTTCGGATTGACGGCCTGGCCGGGCTTCGTCTTCCGCTCTTCCGGCGAGCGGCGCATGAACGCGGTCGGCGTGTCCTCGTGGATGTAGCGGATATCGAGCGTCTTGCCGAAAAGATCGCGGGCGCAGTCGTTGATGACGGTCGAATAGTGGAACGACAGCCAGTCGCGGAAGTAAGCGTTGGGGACCTTGACGTAAAGGGTGTCCTGTTCGCGGCCGATGAAGGTCGTCGGATCGAACCAGGTCTCGAAGGAGTTGGGATCGATCTTGGTTTCGATGGCCCGGAGGATGTCGAGCCAAGGATTTTGATTATCTTTAGGTTCCATAGGGGCAGCCAATTTATCCACAGATTTTTCCACATCTGTGGAAAAGCCCCTCGGGAAGGTTCGGTGTCCGGGAGAGGCCCGGGAATCATAGCATTCCGGAGAGGCCATTTCAAGTTTTTTTTAGGGGAAAAAGGCCGGCCGGGCCGTCCCGGAGCGGGACGGGCGGGCGGCGGAGAAGGGCTGGCCGGGCGGCGCGAAAATCCATCAAAACGCTCGGAAATATCGGCCCGATGGCCCGGCCGGGGGGGGCCGAAAAAGGGGGCGTTTCGGGGCCCGGGCCGGGGCCCCGTCAGCGCCCGAGGAGGGTCCTGGCCTCGAGCGTCGGGGAGCCCAGAAGAAGGGGAAGGACCTTGGCCCGGATGCGGTCGGAAAGCTCCGAGAAGGCGAAATCGGCCGGCTTTTCGAGGTCGATGTAATCGTGTTCCTCGCGGAATTCGCGGCGATAGAGCGACTCCCCGTTCGCGGCGGAAAGGACCGAGAGCTCGAGGGTCATCGTCCAGCGGCGGACCTCGACGAGGCCGCGGCCTTCGGTCCGGAACGGACCGTCGAGCAGCGCTTTCTTGCGTTCCAGCGCCTTGCGGACCTCGGTGGTCAAGGCGACCTCGCCGGCGAGGACGATCGTCCGCTCGCCGCCGGAGGCCAGGGCGTCTCGCGGCGTCGCCAGCCGCCGGACCGGGCCGTCGAAGGCCCGGTCGAGCGCCTCGGCCAGGACGTCGCAAAGATCGCGACCGGCCGCGATGCCCGAGGGAGTCGAGGTCTCGCGGAATTCGGTCACGACGACGGCGTCGAAGGACCCGGCCGGGAGGGCGGTGACGCCGGGCATGTTGACCCGGACCTCGACCGGGCCCGCCGTGCCGCAGGCGGACCCGGCGGCCAACGCCGCCGCGAGGACGACGACGGCCGCCCCTCTCATGGTCTTGTCCCCCGGGCCGATCCCAGCCGGATCTTGAAGGCGGCGTAGTTGGTCCTGACGGTCGAGTTGTCGGGGTCGAGGCGGAGGGCTTCTTCGTATTCCCGGCGGGCCGCCTCCCAATCCCCCGTTTTTTCATGGGCGACGGCCAGGTTGTTGTGGGCCGGGACCGAGCCCGGCTTGGCCCGGACGGCCTCCGTCCAATACCGGACGGCGGCCTCCCAATCCTCGGCCTGGGCGGCCTTGACGCCGGCCCGGAGGGCCCGGAGAGGCAGGGGGCGGGCGCAGGCCAGGGAAAAGCCGAGGACGGCCGCGGCAAGAGCCCAGCCGATCAGGCGACGCTTCATCGGGACCTCGGCATAAGACTACGTCCCGGCCGGGCGCGGGTCAAGTCGGGGCCGGCGGGCGGCTTGCCTCGCCGGGGCTTTTATGGTATAAAAGCGGCTCAACCTTCGTAGAAAGAGTACCGACCATGCCGAAAGTCTGCGAGATTTGCGCCAAGGGCCCGGTCTTCGGCCACAGCGTCAGCCACTCCCATAAGTCCTCTCCGAAAAAGTGGAAGCCCAACCTCCAGCGGGTCAAGGCTCAGACCTCGACGGGCGTCCGCCAGATCTGGGTCTGCTCGAGATGCCTGCGTTCCGGCAAGGTGGCCAAAGCCGCCTGAAAAGCGCCGGCTTACACCCGCTCGACCGAAAGAACTTCCTTAAGCGCGGCGATCCGCCTCGTGATCCCTTCGAGGTGGCGGATGTCCTTGATGCGCACCTCCAGGCGGATCCGCGCCGTCCCCTCCGCGATCGTCGAGGCCTCGGCCTTGGAGATGTTCCCGTCGAGGCCCGCGACGGCCGTGGCGACCTTGGCCAGGACGCCCGGCGTGTCGTGGGCCTTGACCATCAACCGGGCCTTGAAGGGGGCCTCGAGAGAAGGGTCCCAGGCGACCTCGATCTGCCGCTGGGCGTCGAGGAGCTCCTTCGTCACGAGCGGGCAGCGAAGCGAATGGACCGTCAGCCCCCGCCCGGCCGTGATGTAGCCGACCACGGGCTCGTCTTTGATGGGCGAACAGCATTTGGCCAGCTTGACCGACGGGCCGTCGATGTCCTTGATCCGGACCCCGGCCCGGGGCGCGAGCCGGGCCGCCGCCCGGTCGATGACCGAAGGCCGCCGCGGCGCGACCGGCCCGAAGACGGACTCGACGAACGCGCGGTCAGCGACGATCCGGCCGAGGCCCACCGACCGATAGAACTCCTCCATGGTCGCGGCGCGGGGCCCGAGGACCGCGGCCACGCGCCTGGCCACATCCTCCGCGCGCCGCAGCTCGGGCGGCAGGGCGTACTTGCGGACCTCGCGGTCCCAGATCTTGCGGCCCAGGGCCTCGCTCGAGGTCCGGCTCCGGAGATTGAGCCAGCGCTTGAGCTCCTGGCGGGCGCCGGTCGTGACGGCCGCGGCCAGCATGGCCCTGGTCGGGGATCTTTCGGGCGCGGTGAGGATCTCGACGATGTCGCCCGTCTTGAGCGCGGTCTTGAGCGGGGCGGGGCTGCCGTTGATGCGCGCTCCCGCCGCATGGAGGCCGATCTCCGTATGGATCTTGAAGGCGAAGTCGAGGGCGGTCGCTCCATGCGGCAAGTCGATGACCCTGCCCTTGGGCGTGAAGGCGTAAACTTCCTCGGGAACGAGGTTCGTCTTGAGACTGCGGAGGAATTCCTGCGGGTTCTTCTTCTCCTCGAACAGGGCGGCCATCTCCCGGAGCCAGTGGAGGCGGCGGTCCTCCGCGGTCGGGCCGGCGGTGGCCTCGTCCTTGTATCGCCAGTGGGCGGCGATGCCGTTCTCGGCGAGGTCGTGCATCTCGCGCGTCCGGACCTGGATCTCGAACATCTTCCGGCCTTCGGTGATGACGGTCGTGTGCAGGGCCTGATAGAGATTCGGCTTGGGCATGGCCACGAAGTCGCGGAAGCGCTGGGGCAGGTGGGGCCAGCGTTGGTGGATGGTGCCCAGGACGGCATAGCAATCCTTGACCGTGTCGGTGATGACGCGCAAGGCCAGGAGATCAAAGACCTGGTCGAAACCGATGTCGCGCCTCTTCATCTTGCTCCAGATGCTGTAGGGCCGCTTGACCCGGGAGAAGATCTCGGCCGGCAGGCCGTTCCTGGCCAGGAGCTCGGCGAGCTCCTTCTTCATGGCCGCGAGATCGGCTTCCGCGGCCTTCCGCTGCGGCTCGACCGTCGCGGCGATCTTGGCGTGCTCCTCCGGGGCGACGTACCGGAACGACAGGTCCTCGAGCTCGGCCCGGATCCGGCCCATGCCGAGGCGGTTGGCGATCGGCGCGTAGATGTCGAGCGTCTCCCGGGCGATCTGGCGCCGCTTCTCCTCCTCGAGGAAGCGCAGGGTCTTGAGGTTGTGGATCCGGTCGGCCAGCTTGATGAAGATGACCCGGATGTCGTCGGTCATGGCCAGCAGGATCTTGCGGATGGTCTCGGCCCGGCGGACCTCGGGCGAGGCCTCCTGAACGCGGCTCATCTTGGTCACGCCCTCGACGAGACCGGCGACCTCCTTGCCGAAGCTCTCGCGGATCACCGCGGCCGTCGTCTCCGTGTCCTCGAGGACGTCGTGAAGCAGGGCGGCGACGAGGGTCGTCCGGTCGAGCTTCATGTCGGCCAGGTACGCGGCCACTTCGAGCGGGTGGCTGAGGTAGGGCTCGCCCGAGCGGCGGACCTGCCCCTTGTGGGCCTGGCCGGCGAAGACGTAGGCCTTGCGCAGGACGGCCACCTCCTTCTCGCTGATGTAGGAGGAGGCCTTCTCGAGGATATCGTCAAACCGGATCATGATCGGGGCCTCTCCCGTGATCGATGATCCAGTCCGCGGCCTCGAGGATGCCGGCGGCCGTGTGGGCCGGGCGGATGCCGCGCGCGGCCAGGGCGGCGCCGGCCGCCCGGCCGTAGCCGGTGAGAACGAGCACGGGGACCGCGCCGAGGTTCAGGCCGAAGAGGACGTCGTCGACCTTGTCCCCGACCATGAAGGACGCCGGGAGGTCGAGGCCGAGCTCGGCCGCGGCCCGGAGCCCCAGGCCGGGAAGCGGCTTGGCGCAGGAACAGCCCGGGCCGCGCGGCGCCGCCGGGGCGTGGGGGCAGGAATAGAGGGCCTCGAGCGGGGCGCCGCGCCGGGCGAACTCCTCGAGGAAGCGGGCGTGGAGGCGGTCGATCTCGGCCTCGTCGAAATAGCCGCGCCCGACCCCGGATTGGTGGGTGACGACGACCGTCGCGAACCCGGCCCGGCCGAGCCGCCGGACGGCCTCGAACGCCTCCGGATAGAGATGGACCTGGCGGAAGTCGGCCGGGTAGCCGGTATCCTCGTTGAGGGTCCCGTCGCGATCGAGGAACACCGCCCTGCGCCTGGTCATGATCCGCGTTCGCCCGTGGCGAAGACCTCCGGGGACGGCTAAGAGCCGGACGTGTCGGCCTTTTCGGGCTTTTTCTTCGCGGCCTCGCCGGGACCGGCCTTGGGCCCGGCCTTCGGCCCGCCCTTGGCCTCGGACTTTCGCTCCGCGGTCGGGGAGCTCTTCTTGGCATAGTCCGTGATGTACCAGCCGGTCCCCTTGAACTGGATGGCCGGCGAGGAGATGAGCTTGACCACGGCGCCGCCGCACTTCGGGCAGCACGCGAGCGGCTTGTCCTTGGCCTTCTGCAGCACCTCGGTCCTCTCCCCGCACGCCTTGCACCCGTATTCGTATATCGGCATCGCAGTTCACTCCGGCTATTAGCGCCTATTATAACAGATTCCTTATCTTCCTCTGCATAAAACCGGCGATCGGGGTCCGTCCGGCGAGCGTGCTCCTGCAGGAGGCCGCATCAGAGCGGCGAGGAGGATTCGTGAGCCCGATTTGGAAAAGTTTAGACGGAGCGCGTGCCTGACGAGGGAAGTTTCCCTGGAAACCGGTAAAACGTGTTTGAGCGAGCCGTAGCGTACGGCGAGCGAGTTGTTTTGACGCCGAGTCGGGCGCACGCGACGGCGTCTTCAAACTTTTCCCATGAGGGCGAGGGGATTCTCCGAGCCGCTCCGCGGCCGAACCCCGGAGATTCGGGCGGGTCATTCATGGAAGACGATGGCTTCGAAGACGAAGAGTTTGGCCCCCCGCCTCCAGGCGTCGCGCGGCAAGCCCGCCTTGAGCGAGCCTTGCTCGAGAAAGGTGACGCGGTCCCAGTTGTTCTCCACCGGGACCTGCGGCAGCAGCAAGCCCCGCTGGCCGTCCCGCTCGACCACGAGACCGTGGGTCCCGACCTTGACGTCGCGCGGGTCCCGGATCTCCCGGAGGGGCGTCAGGACCGAGATCTCGAAGCGCAGGTCCTTGAGCTCGGCGGCGCCGACCGCGGGGAAGCGCGGATCCTCGCTCGCGGCGTAGATCGCGGCCTGGATGACGGCCCGGCCGAGCGGCGCGACGGGCTCGATGAACCCGATGCAGCCCCGCAGCTCGCCCCGCTTGGTCAACGTGACGAACGCGCCGCGCGGCGCCGCCAGCTCGGCCCGCCCGGTGCGGTCGTCGACGAAGGTCCGCTTCGACAGGTACTCCGTCACGGCCGCGCGGGCCAGCCGCAGGAGGTCGGCCTTGGCCTCCTCGCTGAGCATGAACGATTCGGCGGCGGGGCCCGCGCCCGCGAGGACCGCGGCCGCGAGATAGCCGACGACGGGGCCGCCGAACGACGACGAATCGGCCCGGGCCAGGATCTCGACCTTGGGCCGGCCCGCCTTTTCGGCGTAGAGAAGCAGGGCCGCGACGCCGCCGCCGCCGCACATGACGTTCTCCCCCGCTTCGGCCTTGCGGAGGAGGACGTCCGTGCGCATCGTCCGGATGAGCTCGGCCGTCTCGGCGTCGGTCGCCTCGGCCCGGGCCTTGGGCAGGTAGTGCGAGAGGTCCGTCGAGGCGACGATCAGGACCTTTTTGTCGCGGCAGGCCTTGACCAGCGCAGCGGCCAGGTTCCGGACGGTGTCCCGGGTCGGCCGGCCCATGACGATGGGCACGATCGAGGCCTCCGGGAGGACCCGTTGGACGAACGGGACCTGGACCTCGACGGCGTGCTCCTCGGCGAACACGTCGGCCCGGAAGCCGGCCCGGGCGGCCTGGGCGACGGCCTTGGCCAGGGCCTTGTCGACGCGGGCCAGGCCGAGCGGCGTTTCGAAGCCGCCCTCGGGCCAGACCGAGAGGCCCTCGAAGGCGACGTGGTGGGACGGCGCGATGATGACGACCGTCTCGTACGGCAGGCCGCGGACCGCGGAATAGGCCGCCGCCGCCGTCCGGCCCGAGTAGACGTAGCCGGCGTGGGGGACGATGAGGCCGGCGACCGGGCCGAGGGGGACGGCCGGGGCGGTGGCCTGCAGGGCGCCGTCGATGAAGGCGGCGAGAGAGGCCGGGTCGGCCGGATAGAAGGTGCCGGCCACGGCCGCGGGCCGGACGCCCTGGGCCGCGAGGACGGCCGGAAGGAGGAGGACGAAAGCCGCGAATCGGGCGCGCGCTCTCACGGAGGTCATGATATCGGCGGCCGGCGGAAAAAGCAAATTTCGGGCCCGTCGAGCGTTGACTTTTCCCGGGATTTCAATAGAATTGGGAGAGGGAAGGTTGCGATGAAAGGCTTCTTCAAATTCATGCTCGCAGTGATGACTCTCGGCGCGGCGTTCTGGCTCGGGCTCCATCTCGGAAAAGAGAAAGAAAAATCCAAGATCCCGATCTTCCAGGAAGAGCCGGAAGGTCACGAATAGCGCGTCCGCCGCTTGAGCGGCCGAAGGACCGGCCGCGGGCCGGCGGACCCGGAGCGATCGAGAGGTTCGAACGATGAGCTTCGGCACGACGGCGATCCTCATCATCTTCGCGGCGTTCGTCCTCCTGCTCATCCTCAATCCCAACCTGTCGTGTTTCGGCCGGCGGATCAAATCGCCCTTTTACCCGCTCCTGCGCAAGAAGAAGGCCGGAGAGGGCGAGAAGAAGCCGCCGAAAACCGAAGATTATGGGTTCCACTAGGGCCTTCCCGCGGGCCCTTCGTACGGCGTCCGCCGCGGCCGCTCTGGCCGGGCTTCTCGGCGGGTGCGCCCGGCGCCCTCCGGTCCTCGTCCCGCCGCCCGCCCTGATCGAGGCCGTCGAAGGCTTCGGGTCCGCGTCGGTCAGCGGCGCGGAGGCCTCGGTCAAAGGCAAGTTCGCGTTCCTCTTCCGGCGGCCGGGCCTGGGCCGGGTCGAAGCCCTGGACCCGATCGGCCGGACGGCCTTCCTCGTCTACTTCCGCGGCGGCCGGGCCTGGTTCGTCCTGCCGTCGAAAAAGGTCTACGCGGAGGACGACGCCGAGGTCATGATGCGCCGCTTCCTCGGCCTCGCGCTCCGGCCCGACGACACGCTCTCGCTCCTCTCCGGCGTTTGGCCGGAGGACGCGGCGGGCGGCGGCTGGACCGTCGGGCGGGACGCCGGGGGCCGCGTCGTCGGCGGCGAACGGGGAGAGTTCCGCTTCGAGATCCGCGAGTTCTTCCGCGGCGGCGCGGTGCCCCGCGAGATCGAGGTCGGCGGCGCGGGGGCAAGCGGCCGGGTCAAGATCCTCAAGGCGGCCTTCAACCCCCCGCCGCGGGACGAGGCCTTCGACACGGGCTTCCTCTCGCGCTTCGCGGCCAAGACGTGGGACGAGCTCGTGGAGCTCCTCGACCGATGACCGTCAAGTCGTTCGCCAAGATCAACCTCGGGATCGAGATCGTCGGCCGCCGGCCCGACGGCTACCACGATATCCGGACGCTCTTCCAGACGGTCACGCTCGCCGACGGGATCGAGCTCGAGCCGGCGCCGCGCGGCGTCCTCGAGCTCCGAGGCGACGACCCGGCGGTGGCCTGGGACGCGACGAACCTCATCCACAGGGCCGCCGTCTCGCTCCGGGAGAGCGCCGGCGCGACGGCCGGGGCGCGGATCACGGTCATGAAAAGCGTGCCGGCCGGGCGCGGCCTCGGCGGCGGCAGCTCGAACGCCGCGGCCACGCTCCTGGCCCTCAACGAGCTCTGGGGCCTCGGCCTCGCGAAAGAAGGGCTCGCGTCCCTGGCCGGGCGGCTGGGAGCCGATGTCCCCTATTTTCTCCAGGGGGGGCTCTGCCTGGGCGAGGGCATCGGAGACAGGCTGACGCCGCTCCCCGACCTCCCCCCGCTCTCCTGCCTTCTCCTCTTTCCGCCTTTCCCGATCGCCACCGCCACGGCCTACGCCGGCCTCGGTCCGTTCTTGACTTCCCCCGGCAAAGTCAGTAAAATTGAGCGCTTTCTGGAGTCCCGCGACTTCGGTCTCTTGGAAAACGACCTGGAGCGCGTCATTTTCCGGGCCCATCCCGAGCTCGAACGCTGGAAGAGCTTTTTTCGGGAGGAAGGGGCCCTGGTCGCCCAGGTCAGCGGCTCGGGCTCGGCGGTGTATGGGCTTTTCTCCGACCCGGCCCGGGCCGAGGCGGCGCGGAGGAGGCTCCCCGGCACGACGGACGCCCGGCTCGTGGCGACCCTGCCGCGGGCGGGCTATTGGGCCCAGCTCGGCGCTGGGGCGTAGCCAAGCGGAAAGGCAACGGACTTTGGCTCCGTCATCGGAGGTTCGAATCCTCCCGCCCCAGTTCGGACGATATTCGGCGAGGAAGGAACGATGAAGATTTTCACGGGATCATCGAACACGGCCTTGGCCCAGGAGATCGTCGATTTCCTGAAGATGGACCTCGGTCGCTGTGTCCTCGACCGCTTCAGCGACGGGGAGATCCACTTCTACATCGACGAGAACGTCCGCGGCGAGGATGTTTTCATCATCCAGTCGGGCTCCTCGGACGCGAACAGCCACCTGATGGAGCTGTTCATCATGATCGACGCGTTCAAGCGGGCCTCGGCCGGGCGCATCACCGCCGTCATCCCCTACTTCCCGTACGCCCGCCAGGACTGGAAGGACCGGCCGCGGGTCCCGATCTCGGCCCGGCTCGTCGCCGACCTCATCGAGACGGCCGGGGCCAACCGCGTCCTGACCATGGACCTGCACTCGCCGCAGATCCAGGGCTTCTTCTCCATCCCCGTGGACAACCTCATGGCCACACCCGTCCTGGCCAATCACATCAAGGCCTTGAAGCTCGAGGCCTTGACCGTCGTCTCCCCGGACGCCGGCGGCGTGGGCCGGGCCCGCGCCTTCGCCCAGCGCCTCGACGCCAAGCTGGCCATCATCGACAAGCGGCGGCCGGCGCCCAACGTGGCCAAGGTCCTGCACGTCATCGGCGAGGTGGCCGGCCAGAACGTCGTCATCTACGACGACATGGTCGACACCGCCGGGACCCTGACGCTCAGCGTCGAGGCCCTGGCCAAGGAAGGCGCCAAGAGGATCTTCAGCGCCTGCACGCATCCCATCCTGTCCGGACCGGCCCTCGAGCGCATCGAGCGCTCCAAGCTCGAGCGGGTCTTCGCGACCAACACGATCCCGCTCAGCGAAAAAGCGGCCGCGACCGGGCGGTTCACGGTCCTGTCGGTGGCCGAGCTCTTCGGCGAGGCCATCCGGCGGATCAACGAGGGGAGCTCCGTGAGCTCCCTGTTCGCCTAAGGAGTCCCTCATGAGCATCGTTATCAAGAGCGAGAAACGCCACGGGCTGGGGTCGAACGCCTCGCGCCGCCTCCGGGCCCAGGGGTTCGTCCCGGCCGTCCTTTACGGGGAGTCCCTGCCGACGTCGGCCCTCGTCTTGAGCAAGAAGGACATCGTCGGGATCCTCCGGCTCGAGTCGGGCGAGAACACGATCTTCCAGGTCAGCGTCGACGACGCCACGTACGACGTCATGATCAAGGAGCTGCAGGTCGACACGGCCAGCGACGAGCTCCAGCACGTCGACCTCATCCGCATCTCCATGGACAAGCCCATCCGGGTCACGGTCCCCGTCGTCCACAGCGGCGAGCCGATCGGGGTCAAGACGGAGGGCGGCTTCATCGACTTCGTCACCCGCGAGGTCGAGGTCGAGTGCTTGCCCCGGGCGATCCCGGAGAGCCTGGCGATCGACATCTCCGAGCTGCACATCAACCAGTCGTTCAAGGTCCAGGCCATGGCCGCCCCGGCCGGGGTCAAGGTCCTGACCGACCCCAACACCGTCCTCGTCCTGATCTCCCTCCCGCACAAGGAGGAAGAGGCGTTCCCGGGCGAGAAGCCGGAGGGCGAGGTCGCGGCCGAGGAGCCCAAGGAGCCCGAGGTCATCAAGAAGGAGCGGGCCGAGAAGGGCGAGGCCGAAGAGAAGCCGGAGAAGGGCGGGAAGAAGGAAAAGGGCGAGAAGAAAGAATCGGAGAAATAGCCCTTGTGGCTGGTCGTGGGCCTGGGCAATCCGGGCGAGGAATACGCGGCGACGCGCCACAACGCCGGCTTCATGCTGGTCGGGCGCCTGGCGGCCGCCTGGGGCGTCGAGCTCCGGGGCCGGCTGTTCAAGGCCCGCACGGCCGTGGCCCGGCGGGACGCGGAGGACGTCCTTCTCGTCGCTCCCAAGACCTTCATGAACCGGAGCGGCGTCTCGGTCCGTGAGGCCCTGACCGGCAAGGGCGTCGCCGCGGACCGGCTGGTCGTCGCCTACGACGACCTCGCCATCCCGCTCGGCGAGATCCGGGTGCGGAAATCGGGCCGCCCGGGGACGCACAAGGGCATGATCTCGGTCGTCGGCACGATCGGGACCGACGCCTTCGCCCGGGTCCGGATCGGCATCGGGCCGCTCCCGGCCGGCCGCGACGCCGCCGAATACGTGCTCGAGCCGTTCAAGCGGGACGAGCGCCCCTTCCTGGCGAAGAGCCTGGAGGACGCCGCCGAGGCCGTCGAGATGATCCTCGACGGGCGGATCGACCGGGCCATGACCCGGTTCAACCATCGCATCCCGGCCTGAATCGTCCGGCCCCTATCCGGGTTTCCCTCCCGAGCCTGGCCGGAGAGAGGGAGCCCCCCGGAATCGGCAGGAATGCCTTGAATTTTCCGGAGAATCGGCTAGAATGGGCCTTTCACTCCTTGTTCCTTCCGGAAGAGAAGGAGCTTGAATCCATAAGGAGGTCTCAGTGAGACAGTACGAAACGGGGTTCGTTCTCTCCCCCGCGCTCTCCGAAGAAGAGACGACGCAGCTCGTCCAGCAGATGGCCGAGATCGTGGCCCAGAAGAAGGGCCGCATGGTCAAGCAGGACGTCTGGGGCAAGCGCCGGATGGCCTATCCCATCAAGCGGTTCCAGGAAGGCGTCTACGTGTTCTTCACCTACGACGGGCCGGGCGACGTCGCCGGCGAGCTCGAGCGGCGGTTCAAGCAGACCGACGCCGTCATCCGGTTCATGACCGTCGTCAGAGACCCGCGGGACCTCGTCCGGCGGAAGAAGAAGAAACGCGCCGAGGAGGCCGCCCCGGCCGCCGCCGAGCCGAGAGAGGAGAAGTGACATGCCGCGCGATGACAGACCCGAAAGACCCGAGCGGAGCGAGCCGCGGGGCGGCGGCTACCGCAAGTATTTCGCGCCGAAGAGGAAGTTCTGCCGGTTCTGCCAGCGGGACGTCCGGGGCATCGACTACAAGGCCGTCGACATCCTGAAGAAGTACATCCCGGACAGGGGCAGGATCACCCCCCGCCGGATCACCGGGACCTGCGCCTTCCACCAGAGGAAGCTGGCCCTGGCCATCAAGCGGGCCCGGCTGATGGCCCTGCTGCCCTACGTCGAGGACTGAGATGAAAGTCATCCTGAAACAGGACGTGGAGAAGCTCGGCCGCCGCGGCGACGTCGTCAACGTCGCCCCGGGCTACGGGCGCAACTATCTCCTTCCCCGGAAGATGGCCTTGGCCGTCACGGCGACGAACACGAAGGCGATCGAGATCGAGCGCCAGGCCCAGAAGAAGAAGCTCGAGGCCGAGCGCAAGACCTTCCAGTCGCTCGTCGAAAAGCTCAACCAGGTCACCCTGACTTTCACCCGGCGGGCCGGCGAGAAGGACGTCATCTTCGGCTCCGTCTCGTCGGGCGACATCCGCGACGCCCTGGCCGGGCTGGGGCACGACATCGACAAGAAGAAGATCCTGCTCGACGAGCCGATCAAACGGCTCGGGAACTTCACGGTGCCGGTCAAGATCAGCATGGACGACCGGGCCGAGGTGAAGATCGTGGTGGCCCGGGAGGAGACCGAAGGCGAGGGCGCCGGCGCGGCCGGCGCCGCGACGGAGGAGCCGGCGTCCGGCAAGAGCTGAGCGAGAGCCGGCCCGACGCGGCCGGACCGAGGTGGCCATGGAACTCGACCTGATGTTCCTGAAGAAGACGCCGCCGCACAGCCTCGAGGCCGAACGGACGGTCCTCGGGGGGATCCTCGTCCAGAACCAGGCCCTCAACACCGTCCTCGCGACGATCTCGCCGGAGGACCTCTACAAGGACGCCCACCGGATCGTCCTCGAGCGGATCGTCGCCCTCGTCGACAAGGGGATCGCGGTCGACCTCCTGGCCCTGACCGAGGACCTCCAGCGCTCGGGCCTGCTCGAGGAGGTCGGCGGCGCGTCCTATCTCGCCTCGCTCCTCGACGGCGTGCCGCGGAACCTCAACGTCGAGTACTACGCCCAGATCATCAAGGAAAAGGCCCTCCTCCGGCGGCTCATTCTGTCGTCGACCCGGATCATCCAGGACAGCTTCGAGCAGAAGGAGGACGCCGACGAGCTGCTCAACGCCGCCCAGGCCTCCATCCTCGAGGTCGCGGAACAGCGGGTCAAGCCCGGCTTCCGCCCCATCCGGACCCTGACCGGGCCGACGCTCAAGACCATCCAGGAGACCGCCGCCCGCAAGCAGGCGGTCACCGGCGTCCCCTCCGGGTTCAAGTACCTCGACGCGCTGACCGCGGGCTTCCAGCCGGCCGAGCTGGTCATCCTGGCGGCCCGGCCGTCCATGGGCAAGACCGCCCTCGGCCTGAACATCTCCCACCACGTCGGGCTCAAGACCGACATGGGCGTCGGCTTCTTCTCGATGGAGATGTCGGAGGCCCAGATCGTCACCCGCCTGCTCTGCGCCGAGGCCCAGATCGACCTCCAGAAGACCCGGACCGGCTATCTCAGCGACCGCGACATTGAGAAGCTCAAGCTGGCCGGCGAGGCCCTGGCCGGGGCCCGGATCTACATCGATGAATCGCCGGCCCTGACCATCATGGAGATGAAGGCCAAGACGCGCCGCCTGAAGATGGAGCAGCGCCTCGACATCGTCTTCGTCGACTACATCCAGCTCATGCGGACCGGTGGCCGGTTCGAGAACCGCAACCAGGAGATGTCCTTCATCTCCCGGTCGCTCAAGGAGCTGGCCAAGGAGCTGCGCATCCCCGTCGTCGGCATCTCCCAGCTCAGCCGGGCCCCCGAGAAGGGCCGGCGCGAGCCCAAGCCCATGCTCTCCGACCTCCGCGAATCGGGGGCCATCGAGCAGGACGCCGACGTCGTCATCTTCATCTACCGGCCCGAGTTCTACCATCCCGACGACGAGACCCTCCGGGGCGTCGCCGAGGTCAGCATCGCCAAGCAGAGGAACGGGCCGATCGGCGGCCTCCAGCTGGCCTTCATCCGCGAATACGCCCGCTTCGCGAACATGGAGCAGTTCGCGCCGGAGTTTTAAAACTGGGCGAGGATGAAGGACAAGACCGTTTTCATCTGCCAGGGCTGCGGGGCCCGCTATCCGAAGTGGCTGGGCCGGTGCTCGTCCTGCGGCGAGTGGAACACCCTGGTCGAGGAGATCGAGGAGGAGGCTCCGACCGGCGCCGGCGGCATCGCCTTCGCCCCCACAGAGCCGGTCCTCTACAAGGACGTCCAGGACATCCCCCGCCAGCGGATCGCCGTCGGCATCGAGGACTTCAACAAGGTCCTCGGCGGCGGGCTCGTGTCGGGGTCGGTCGTCCTTCTCGGCGGCGAGCCGGGCATCGGCAAGTCGACCCTCCTGCTCCAGGTGGCCCGGGACATGGCCGGCGAAGAGGCCGGCGTCCTTTACGTCTCGGGCGAGGAATCCCTCGAGCAGATCAAGCTCCGGGGCGACCGGCTGGGCGTCCGCGACGGCCGGCTCTTCCTCCTGGCCGAGACCAGCCTCGAGCGCATCCTGGCCCAGGCCGAGCGCCTGGCGCCGAAGATCCTCATCGTCGACTCCATCCAGACCGTGTTCTCGGCCAAGATGACCTCGGGGCCGGGGACGATCAGCCAGGTCCGGGAGGCGGCCAACCAGATCTTCCGCTTCGCCAAGACCCGGCAGATCCCCACCTTCCTCGTCGGCCACATCACCAAGGACGGCTCGCTCGCCGGGCCGAAGTCGCTCGAGCACATCGTCGACGTCGTCCTGCTCTTCGAAGGGGAACGCGACCACAGCCAGCGGGTCCTCCGGGCCATGAAGAACCGCTTCGGCCCGGTCTCGGAGCTGGCCGTTTTCGAGATGACCGCCGCCGGGCTCCAGCCGATCCTCAACCCCTCGGCCTTCTTCCTCCGCGAGCGGCCGAAGGACGAGGCGGGGAGCGCCGTCGTCTGCACGATCAAGGGCACCCGGCCGCTGCTGGCCGAGATCCAGGCCCTGGCGTCCTCGACGCTCTTCACCGGCAACCCCCGCCGCATGACCATCGGGCTGGACCACTACCGGACGGCCATGCTCCTGGCCCTGGTCGAGAAGAAGGCGGGCTACAGCTTCGCCGGCGAGGACATCTATCTCAACGTCGCCGGGGGGATGTCCATCGAGGAGCCGGCGGTCGACCTCGGGGTCGTCATGGCCGTCGTCTCGTCGCTCAAGAACATGCCCCTGCCCCCGGACATGGCCTTCTTCGGCGAGGTCGGCCTGGCCGGCGAGATCCGCTCGGTCAGCCAGCCGCTCGTCCGGATCAAGGAGGCCCAGGCCCTCGGGTTCTCGTCCGTCCTCATGCCGGCCGGGAACCTGGCCGCCTTGGACAGGAAGGATATCCCGGCCATCGAATGCCTCGGCGTGCGGACCGTCCGGGAAGCCCTGCAGCGCGTTTTCTGACGTTGCGCTAATATAGAGGATAAAGAGGAACGCCCATGGGTCTTTGGATCTTCCGCGTCTTCGTCCTCAGCCTGATCACGATCGGCGGCTTTTTTTATCCGCCGTTCAAGCTCAGCCCCGGCTTCGGGGCCGGCGCCGCCTTCCTGGCCGGCGCCCTGATGATGTTCCTCGAGACCCGCATCCGCACGGTCCCCTTCCGCGTCCTCTGGAGCGCCGGGTGGGGCCTCGGCGCCGGGCTTCTCGCCGGCTGGCTGCTCGGCGCGCTCTACCGCTCGGTCGTTCACACGCCCGAGATGGCCTCGTTCGTCCGCATCTTCTTCCTGGTCATCATGCCCTACATCGGGCTCCTGATCGGGACGAAGAAGCCGGAGTGGCTCGAGCCGGCCAATATCGCCGGCCTGTTCCGGGAGAAGCGGGCCGGGCGCAGCCACAAGATCCTCGACACGAGCGTCATCATCGATGGCCGCATCGCCGACCTCTGCGACACCGGCTTCGTCGAGGGGACGCTCGTCGTCCCCCGCTTCGTCCTCAAGGAGCTTCAGGCGGTGGCCGACTCGCCTGACGCCCTGAAGCGGCAGCGGGGCCGCCGGGGCCTCGACGTCCTCGACCACCTCCAGAAATCGTCCCAGGTCGCGGTCGTCCTGTCCGACCTGGACTACCCGGAGATCCAGGATGTGGACTCCAAGATCATCGAGTTCGCCAAGGCCATGGGCGCGGAGATCGTCACGACCGACTTCAACCTGAACAAGGTCGCCCGCATCCACGGCATCAAGGTCCTGAACATCAACGACCTCGTCAACGCCCTGCGGCCGGTCGCCCTGCCCGGGGAGACGATGAGCGTCTTCATCCTGAAGGAGGGCAAGGAGAAGGACCAGGGCGTCGGCTACCTCGACGACGGGACCATGGTCGTGGTCGACAACTCGAAGCGGATGATCGGCCAGACCGTCGACATCACCGTCACCTCGGTCCTCCAGACGACGGTCGGCAAGATGATCTTCGGCCGCTTCAACAACGGGGAGGCCAAGCCGTGATCCGCACGGCCGCCATCATCGTCGCCGCCGGGGCCGGCAAGCGCTTCGGCGAGCCCAAGCAGTTCGCTTACCTCCGGGGCAAGCCGGTCCTCGAGTGGACCCTGGAGGCCTTCGAGTCCCACCCCGAGGTGGACGCCCTCCTCCTCGTCCTCCCCGACGACCAGGGCCTCAAGCATTACCAGCTGTGCTACCCCAAGGTCGTCGATTGCGTCGCCGGCGGCGAGAGGCGCCAGGATTCGGTCTGGCAGGGCTTCCGGCTGCTCGTCGCCAAGGAGCCGCCCGAGATCGTCCTCGTCCACGACGGGGCGCGGCCACTCGCCCGGGCGGACCTCATCTCCCGGGTCATCGCGGTGGCCCGCGTCGACGGGGCGGCCGTGCCCGTCCTCCCGGTCGAGGACACGATCAAGGAAGCCCGCGAGGGCCGGGTGGCCGGGACGGTCGACCGGACCTTCCTCGCCCGGGCCCAGACGCCGCAGGGGTTCCGGTTCGACGTTCTGAAGAAGGCCCTGGAAGCGGCCCGGCGCGACCGGTTCTACGGGACCGACGAGTCGGCCCTGGCCGAGCGTCTGGCCATCCCCGTGACCGCCGTCGCCGGCGACCCGAGGAACATCAAGATCACGACCCCGGTCGACATGGCCATCGCGGAGGCGCTGCTCGATGTATAAAATAGGGATCGGCTACGACATCCACAGGCTCGAGGCCGGCCGCAAGCTCGTCCTGGGCGGGCTCGAGATCCCGTTCGAGGCGGGGCTCGCCGGCCACTCGGACGGCGACGCCCTCATCCACGCGATCATCGACGCCCTGCTCGGGGCGCTTGGCGAGGCCGATATCGGCGCGCACTTCCCCGACACCGACCCGCGTTACAAGGACGCCAGGAGCACCGGCCTGCTCGCGACGGTCACCGCGCTTGTCCGGAGCCGCGGTGGCGAGATCGTCAACGTCGATACGATCGTCGTCGCGGAGGCGCCCAAGATCGGGCCGCACGCCGCGGCCATGAAGGCGGCGCTGGCCCCCGTTCTCGGCCTCCCCGCCGGCGCGTTGGGCATCAAGGCCAAGACGAACGAAGGATTGGGACCCGTCGGCGAGAAGCGGGCCATCGCCTGCCAGGCCGTCGTCCTCCTCCGCTTCCCCAACTGATCATCCGCCCCATCTACGGCCGCGGAGGGGTCTCGGGGATCCGCTCCGTTCGCTGCGGTGAATCTTCACGCCGTCCCGGTCCGGAGCCCGCTCTTAGGTCTCCGTCCCGATGACGGCTAATTCACCGCTTTATGCTCACTCCGGGATACCCCTCAACCCCTTCTTCCGCGGCCTCGTACGCACGGTTCTGATATCGAGGGGGATCCGGCTGGTTGACTCGGCGAAGCATTCCGACTATCCTCCCGCTTACTTACCGACGGAGGTGGAAAACATGAATCAACGGATGCGCAGGGTCACCGCTCTCGCCATCGTCGCGATCGCGGCCGCGATCGTCTTCGCCGCGGCCCAGGAGCCGGGGTTCCGGGGCCGGGGCGGCTTCGAGCCGAGACCGACCAAAGCCTATATCGTCGGCGGTATCCGCCATGGGATCAGCTACTTCCCGCGGGCGAACTACGCCTTCATCCAGCCCAAGACGCCCGGCGCGATGGATTTCCTCCACTATCACACCTACGACGAGGTCGTCGGCTTCCTGCGCCAATGGGCCGCCGACTACCCGAACCTCGTCGAGCTCTACTCGGTCGGCAAGTCCTTCGAGGGCCGCGATATCTGGCAGATCACCATCACCAACAAGGCGACCGGCAAGGACACGGACAAGCCGGCCATGTTCATCGAAGGCAACCGGCACTCCGGGGAAGTGACGGCGGCCGAGTCGGCCCTCTGGTTCGCCTGGCACATCCTCCGCAACTACGGCCAGGACCCGGCGCTGACGAAGCTCGTCGACACCAAGGCGCTTTACGTCAAGGTCAAGAACAATCCCGACGGCTCCGAGCTCTACCTGAACACGGCCCAGTCGAACCGGAGCACGGTCCGCCCTTATGACGACGACCGGGACAACCTTCTCGACGAGGACCCGCCCGAGGACATCGACGGCGACGGCCTGATCCTCCAGGTCCGCCAGAAGGTCGCGCCCGGCAAGGGCACGATGACGATCGACCCGGCCGATCCTTCGGGGCGGCTGATGAAACGGGCCGAGGCCGGCAAGGGCGATTACATCGTCTCGAGCGAAGGGATCGACAACGACGGCGACGGCCGCGTCAACGAGGACGGCATCGGCGGCCTCGACCTCCACCGGAACTATCCCGAGAACTGGCGCCCGATGCCGGGCCTCGACTTCACCGGCCGCGGCTACACGCAGGGCGGGGCGGGCGAATATCCGCTGTCCGAGACGGAGACCCGGGCCGTCTTCACCTTCCTCCTCGAGCACCCCAACGTCAGCATCGGTCAGACCATGGACACGACCGTGCCCATGCTGCTCCACGGCCCCTCGACCAGCCGGATGAGCGAGTCCATGTTCCCCGAGGACATGAAGATCTACCAGTACTTCGACGAGCAGGGCAAGAGGATCACCGGCTATCCCTACGCCGGCGACACGTACTGGGACTACGCCAACGCCGGCCGCGGCGACCGGGCCACCCGGGCCCGGGCGGCGGAGATGGGCTTCGAGATGCCGAGCGAGCCCCAGGGCCAGCCGCTCTTCGGCCACTCCCCCGACTTCGGCTATCTCTACTACGGCGCGGTCTGGTACGGGGACGAGCTCTGGAACGGCGGCCGGGTCAAGGACTACGACGGCGACGGCCAGATCACCGACCTCGAGAACCTGCGCTACATCGACGAAGAGCTCGGCGGCCGCTATTTCAAGCCCTGGACCAAGGCCAGCCACCCGACCCTCGGCGAGGTCGAGATCGGCGGCTTCAACCCCAAGTTCTGGCGCCAGAACCCTCCCGTCGAGCTGCTCGAGGAGTGGATCAAGAAAGAGGCGATGTTCAACCTCCTCCTGGCCCAGTCCCTGCCCCAGGTCAAGATCGTTTCGGCCGCCGTCAAGCCGGTCAAGAAAGAGGCCGACACGTTCGAGGTCGTGGCCGTCTTCGCCAACGAGGGCTTCCTGCCGACGGCCCTGAAGATGGCCGACCGGGTCAAGATCGTCCGGCCGGACGCCGTCTCGGTCCGGCTCCCGTCCGGGGCCGATCTCGTCAAGGGCGTCGGGGCCCGGCAGGAGATCGGCTACCTCAAGGGCGGCGAGACGAAAGAGGTCCGCTGGAAGGTCAAGATCAAACCCGGGACGGCCGGCGAGGCCGAGGTCTCGATCCTGTCGACCCGGGGCGGGGTGGCCCGGACCACGCTCAAGATCGGCTGAACCGACGGGACTTCTCCCCTTACGGAAGCCCTCTCCCGGCGGAGAGGGATATTGCCTCGAAGATCCCCGTAGCGGAGGGGGCCCCGCTGAGCGGGGGAACCGTCGGGACTGGTTTCCAGGGGGTCCGGGGAGCAAGAGGCAATATCCCGAGCTAAGCCGGGGAGAAGGCTTCTCCGGGACCGGGAATGGAATCTATCAATCTCGGCCAAATCCTATATAATAGGGTTTTGGCCGGGACCTGAAACCTGGCTCTGTATATGGGGGAAAGGCCCGGGTCCGGGAAGATTTGCCCCCTCCCCCCGTCTAATAGGGTGCGGAGGACAAGTGAGATTATCCGCATGGAAGAGAAACAGCTGGTTCGGCTGGCTCAGGAAGGAAGCCCGGAGGCTTTCGAAGAGCTGGCCAGGAAGTTCCAGCCGAAGGTGTTCAGCATGGCTTTGAGTTTCACCCGGAACCGGGAAGCGGCCGACGATCTGGCCCAGGAGATCTTCCTGAAGGCCTATCTCGCCCTGCCCCGGTTCCACGGGAGATCGGAGTTCGGGACCTGGCTTTACCGCATCTCCGTCAACCATATCAAGGATTATCTCCGGAAGAAGGGCCGGGCCAAGGAGGTTTCCCTGGACGATGTCCAGGAGCTCTCCTTCTCGGACAAGGAGCAGACGGAGAGGGCGGACGAAGAGCGGCGGACCGAGGCCCGGCGAACGATCGTCCAGAAGTTCGTCGAGGCCCTGCCGGAGAAATACCGGGTCATCCTGACGCTCCGCGACGTCCAGGGCCTCGCCTACGAGGACATCTCCCGGATCCTGAAGCTCTCGCCGGGGACCGTGGATTCGCGGCTCCACCGGGCGCGGCGGATGCTCCGGGCCAAGCTGGCCCCGCATCTCGCCGGCGAAGGAGGGACCTATGAGCTGTCGTAAGGCCGAAAAGTGGCTCCTGATGTCCTTCGACGGACGCCTCGAAGCCCGCGCCGCGGGCCTTCTCGAGAAGCACCTCGCGGCTTGCCCCTCCTGCCGGAAGGCGGAGGCGGAGTACCGGTCCATGCTGGCCCTCCTGCGCCACGGCCGTGACGCCGAGCCCCTGCCCCGGTTCTGGGAGCGGCTCGCGCCCCGGCTGCGGGAGGAGACGGAGATCGTCCCGCTCCTCTTCTGGGAGCGCTGGAGCCTGCGGGCCATCCCCGTGTTCCTGACCCTCGTCGTCCTGATCGGCGGGTTCCTCTTCCTGACGCCGCAGGCGGGCGAACTGAGCCAGTCGGCGGCCCTGCTCTTCGAGGACCGCGACCCGCTCCAGGAAACGCACGCCCTCCTCGAGTCCGGCAAGCCCGAGACGAGGACGATGGCGCTCATGTTCGCGTCGCTCGACGAGAAAACCCCCTTGAGGAGACCGACGCCATGAAGACGAAATACAAGATCCTCGTCGCCCTGACGCTGCTCGTCGTCTTCGGCCTGGGGATCGCGGCCGGCGTGCTCGGCGAGCGCTATGTCGTCCACCAGAAGGCCCGGCGCGTGACGGCCGGCCGGTCCCACCCGCCGTCCCCGGAGGCCTGGGCCAAGGAGCTCGGCCTGACCGAGGAGCAGAAGGCCCAGATCCGGGAGATCTTCAAGAAGAACGAGGAGCGGATGAAGGCCTACCGGACGGAAAGCCGGACCCGTCTGAACGAGCTCCGCAAGATGCTCTGGGACGAGACCAACGGCGTCCTCACGCCGGAGCAGAGGAAGAAGAACGAAGAGATGTTCCGCCGCATGGAAGAGCAGCGGAAGAAAGAGATGGAACGGAACCCGTCTCGCGACCGCCGGGAGGGCGATCCGCCGCCCCCGGACCGCGAGAGATCATAAAGGAGATTCGTCATGAAAAAGAAAGTCATTTGGATCATCATCGGCTTGGTCGTCGTCGCCGGCGTGATCCTGGGCCTGACCGTCTTCAAGGGCGGCAAGAACGGCAAGGTCGCCTACAGGACCGAGACGATCGGCAAGGGCGACATCGAGGCCCTGGTCGTGACCTCCGGCACGCTGAACCCGATCGAGACCGTCGACGTCGGTGCGCAGGTCTCCGGCAAGGTCACCAAGCTCTACGCGGACTTCAATACGCCCGTCAAGCAGGGCGACATCGTGGCCGAGCTCGATCAGGAGCAGCAGCTGCTGAAGATCCAGCAGAACGAGGCGAGCTATCAGACCCGCCTGGCCTCTCTCGAGCAGGCCAAGGTCCAGCTCCAAACGTCCGAAAAGGCCTATGAGCGGGCCAAGTCCCTCTTCGCCAAGAACCTGATCTCGATCGAAGAGATGGACCAGGCCGAAGCGAACTTCCTCAACGCCAAGAGCTCGTTGACGTCTTCGCAGGCCGGCTTGAACCAGGCCAAGAGCACGCTCGACCAGAGCCGGATCGATCTGGGCTACTGCATCATCCGGTCGCCCGTCGACGGGATCGTCATCACCCGCAAGGTCAACATCGGCCAGACGCTCCAGTCGAGCTTCACGCCGCCGGTCCTGTTCCAGGTGGCCACCGACCTGACCAAGATGAAGGTCGAGTGCAGCGTCGACGAGTCCGACATCGGCAAGGTCAAGGAAGGCCAGAAGGTCCGGTTCACGGTCGAGGCCTATCCGAACGAGAACTTCAACGGCATCGTCCAGCAGGTCCGGTTCTCCCCCGAGACCGTCCAGAACGTCGTCACCTATACGACGATCGTCAACGTCGACAACCCCGAGAGGAAGCTCCTCCCCGGCATGACGGCGACCGTGTCGATGATCGTCGGCGAGGCCAAGAGCGTCCTGCGCGTGCCTAACGCGGCCCTGCGCTTCACCCCGGCCAATATGAGCCAGGAACAGCTCGCGGCCGCCCGCAAGGAGGCCATGGATAAGATGATCGCCGAACGGCAGGCCCAGGGCGGCCAGGCCGGCCAGCCCGGCGCTCCCGCCGGCGGCTCGACCCCCGGCGGCGCCCGGCCCCAGGGCCAGGCGGGCCAGGAAGGCCAGCGGACGTTCAACCGCCAAGGCGGACAGGGCGGCGGCCAGTTCGGAGGCGGGCAGGCCGGCGGCGAAGGCCAGCGGACCCGTCCGCAGATCCCGATCGTCTGGCTGATGGGCCAGGACGGTAAGATGACCGCCGCCATCGTCCGGACCGGGGTCTCGGACACGAGCTACACGGAGATCGTTCGCGGCGACATCAAGGAAGGCGACATCGTCGTCACCGGCACGCTGACCGCGTCGACGATCACGCAGCAGGGCGGCCCCGGCATGGGCGGCATGATGTTCATGGGCGGGCCTCCCGGCGGCGGCCGGCGGTAAGCGCCGCCAGGCGAAGGAGAACGACCATGCCCGGCAACGTCATAGAAGTGAAAGACCTCGTCAAGACCTACCACATCGGCGAGACCGAGGTCCGCGCCCTGCGGGGCGTGTCTTACGCCATCGCCGAGGGCGACTTCCTGGCCATCATGGGCGCGTCGGGTTCGGGCAAGTCGTCGCTGATGAACATCCTCGGCTGCCTGGACCGCCCGACCTCGGGCCAGTATTACCTGGACGGCGAAGAGGTCTCCACGTTCGACAAGAACAAGCTGGCCCGCATCCGGAACCGGAAGATCGGCTTCGTCTTCCAGAGCTTCAACCTCCTGTCGCGGACGACCGCCCTGGAGAACACCGAGCTGCCGCTCCTCTATTCGACCGCCAACGGCCAGGACGTGACCGCGCGGGCCCTGGCCTCTCTCGCGGCCGTCGGCCTGAAGGACCGGGCCCATCACAAGACGAACCAGCTTTCCGGCGGCGAGCAGCAGCGGGTGGCCATCGCCCGGGCCCTGCTCAACAACCCGACCCTGATCCTGGCCGATGAGCCGACGGGCAACCTGGACAGCAAAACGTCCTCGGAGGTCATGAACATCTTCAAGTCCCTCAACGAGGACAAGGGCCTGACCATCGTCATGGTCACCCACGAGCCCGACATCGCGGCCTGGGCCGGCAAAAGGATCTACCTCAAGGATGGCCAGATCATCCGGGAGGAGACATCATGATCAAAAGAAGCCTCAAGCACGGGCTGCAGACGCTCCGCATCGCCACCCGGGCCCTCAGCCGGAACAAGATGCGGTCGTTCCTGACGGCCCTCGGCATCATCATCGGCGTCGGCGCGGTCATCGCCATGGTCAGCATCGGCGAGGGCGCCAAGCGCGGCATCGAGGACCGTTTCGCCTCCATGGGCACGAACCTCCTCTTCGTCTCGCCCGGCAGCCAGAACGCGCGCGGCGTCCACGGCGGCTGGGGCAGCATGACCACGCTCAAGGAGGAGGACGCCTACGCCATCCTCGCGGAGTGCCCGGCCGTCGAGTACATCTCGCCTTCGGTCAACGCCCGGGCCCAAACGGTCTACGGCAACAAGAACTGGAACACCTCGATCACCGGCACCGGCGAGCGCTACCCCGAGGTCCGCAACTGGGAGGTCGAGTTCGGGACCTACTTCGACGAGGCCATGGTCAAGGCGGCGGCCAAGGTCTGCGTCCTCGGCGCCGACGTCAAGACCAACCTCTTCGAGGGCGAGGACCCCGTCGGCAAGGTCATCCGCATCAAGAAGATCCCGTTCAAGGTCCTGGGCGTCCTCAAGAAGCGCGGCGAGTCGGGCGGCTTCGGCAGCCGCGACGACATGATCACCATCCCCTACACCACCGCCATGCGGCGGCTCCAGGGCATCGACTACATCCAGTCGGTCGACGTCCGGGCCGTCTCGGCCCAGGCCATGCCCGCGGCCGTCGCCCAGATCCAGGAGGTCCTGCGCAACCGGCACCGCATCGCCCCCGGCGCGGAGGACGACTTCACCGTCCGCAACATGTCCGAGGTCGCCGAGACGGCCGCCCAGGCGACCCAGATGATGACGGTCCTGCTCGGCAGCATCGCCGGCATCTCGCTCCTCGTCGGCGGCATCGGCATCATGAACATCATGCTCGTGTCCGTGACCGAGCGCATCCGCGAGATCGGCCTGCGCATGGCCGTCGGGGCCCGCGAGGTCGACATCCTGCTCCAGTTCCTGACGGAGGCCATCGTCCTCAGCCTGCTCGGCGGGCTCATCGGCATCGGCTTCGGCATCGGGGCCTCCAAGGTCATCAAGAAGATCAAGATGTTCTCGCAATTCAAGACGGTCGTGTCGATGGACTCGGTGCTCTTGGCCTTCTGTTTCGCCGCGGCCATCGGCATCTTCTTCGGCTTCTACCCGGCCCGCAAGGCCTCCCGGCTCGACCCGATCGAGGCCCTGAGATATGAATGATCCCCGCCGGCCCCCCGGGGGCCCGCGGAAGACGTCAAGGAGTATGATTATGAAGAACAAGCTGATCCTCCCGCTGCTCGCGGCGACGCTCGCCCTGGCCCCGGTCGCTCCGGCCCAACAGGCCCAGCCGGCCCAGGCCCCCCAGGGCGCGCTATCCGTCTCCCTCGAGGATTGCATCGTCCGGGCCCTCAAGGACAACCTGGGCGTCGCCATCCAGGTCCTCGGCCCGCAGATCTCGGCCGAGGCCGTCAACCAGGCCCAGGAGAAATACATCCCCACGTTGAGCCTGAGCGCCTCGTCCAGAAAGACCGAGAACGCGGCCTATTCGTACCTGGACTCTCCCGGCGACAGCACCGTCAACAGGACGCAGAATTACACCTTTATGACCGCCAATCAGACGCTCCCGACCGGCGGCACGCTGAGGCTCGACTTCACCGGGTACCGGACGACGACCAACACCCGCGGCATCACCATCGATCCCCGTTTCGGGTCGACCCTGTCGTTCAACCTGACCCAGCCCCTGCTGCGGAACTTCGGCCCCAAGATCAGCCGCCGCGAGATCCTGGTCGCCAAGAACAATCTCGGCGTGTCCGAGGAGAACCTCCGGAACCAGCTGATGAACACGGTCTACAACGTCGAGAGCGCCTACTGGAACCTCGTTTACAGCATCGAGAACCTGGCCGTCCGCCAGCAGTCCCTCCAGCTGGCCAAGGACCTGCTCGAGAAGAACCAGCGTTCGGTCGAGGTCGGGACGCTCGCCCCGATGGAGGTCCTGAGCGCCCAGGCCGAGGTGGCCACGCGCGAGGCCGACCTGATCCAGGCCGAGACCCAGATCAAGAGCAACGAGGACTCGCTCCGGCTCCTGCTCAACATCTCCGAGGCCGAAAGCACGACCGTCACCTCGATCCTGCCCAAGGACAAGCCGGCCTACGTCCGGAAAGAGGTCGACCTCGAAGAGGCCCTGGCCGCGGCCATCCAGAACCGGCCCGACCTCGAGATCTCGCGGATCGGCCTGGAGACCGACAGGCTCAACCTCGGCTATGCCAGGAACCAGGTGCTCCCCGATCTCAACCTGTCCGCCTCCTATTCCAGCCCCGGGATCGACGGGACCAGGATCTACTACATCGGGAACCCCCTTGATGGCATCATCGATCACACCGTTCCCGGCGGCATGACCGGCTCCCTCAAACAGTCCTTCAAGTTCACCTATCCCAACTGGAACCTCGGCCTGACCCTGAGCCTGCCGCTCTCGAACTTCTTCGGCCGGGCCAATTTGGCCCAGTCCAAGCTCAACTTGCGGCAGACCATGCTCGAGATCGAGAACCAGAAGGAGCAGGTCTACATCGAGATCAAGAACGCCGTCCGGACGGTCGAGGCCAACTACAAGAGGACACTGGCCTTCACCAAGGCCCGGGAGCTCGCCGAGCAGAAGCTCGCCGCCGAGGAAGAGAAGCGGCGGGTCGGCATGAGCACGAACTACATGGTCCTGTCCTACCAGCGGGACCTGACCAACGCCCGCATCTCCGAGCTCAACGCCATCATCTCCTACAACGTCTCGCTCGCTTCGCTGGAGAAGTCGATGGGCACGAACCTCAAGTCGAGGAACATCAACCTGACCGATTACGCGATCGGTCTGCAATAAACGACGCCTCCTGTCGGCCTGTCCGGTCGGTCGCGCGGACGGCCCCCCGGATCGGGCCGGCGGGGAGCGAACTCCCGGGAGCGGACCGGCAGAAGTCCGGCGAAGATACACGGAGCCGGACTTCTGCGAAATATCCGGAAGGGTCTTTTGCCTTCCTGGGCCCACCGGAGAGCGGGGCTCCGCCTTGCATTGGAGGGGCGCCTGTGATATGCTCGGGACAAAGGGTGATGCACCCGACCTGGGGAGGGGAGAACTTTCCATGACCATGAACAGAAAGCTTATCCGGCCCAATCTCGCCGAGATCAAGGAGCACATGACCCACGAGAAGGAGCGGGAAAAGGACGCCGTCCGGAAGAGGATGCACCCGCCCACCGACACGTTCGCCGAGAGCTATTACTACCTCAAGCAGATGAACAAGAAGACGCCGGTGGCCGTGGTCTACACCGACGGCGAGGTCGTCCAGGGCGTCATCGAGTGGTACGACCGCAATTGCATCAAGCTCAACCGGGACGACGCGCCGAACCTGCTCATCTACAAGTCCAGCATCCGCTGCATCTACAAGATCGGCGAGGGCCCCGAGCCCGCCGGAGAGCCGTCCGGCGGGAGATGACCTTCTCCAGGATCGGCCTCGCCGCCGGCGATCCCGGAGGCGTCGGCCCCGAGATCGTCGTCAAGACGCTGGCCCGGCCGGATCTTCTGCCGCCGGCCGTCTATGTCCTCTTCGTCGACCCCGCGGTCATCGCCGCGGAAGAGCGGCGGCTCGGCCTGCGGCTCGCGCTCAGTCCTTGGCCCCCGGCCGCCCCGCGGAACGAGGCGGGCCTATTCCTCCAGCCTGTCGCCGGGCCCGGCCCGGCCGACCTCGGCCTGGTCACGGCGGGAAACGGCCAAGCGTCCTTCCGGGCCTTCGAAGCGGCCGTGTCCGAAGCCCGGGCCGGGCGGCTCGAGGCGATCGTCACGGCCCCGGTCTCGAAGGCCGCCTGGGCCCTGGCCGGTCTCCCCTACCGGGGGCACACGGATTACCTCGCGGCGCTCTACCCCGGCGCGATCATGACCTTCTGGTCGGACCGGCTCAGGGTGGCCCTGTTCAGCCATCACCGGCCCCTCAAAGAAGCCGTCGCGGCCGTCCGCAAAGGGCCCCTGCTCGAGTTCTTCCGGTCCCTCCACCGATGCCTCGGTCGGGTCCCCGGCGGCCCCTACCGCCTGCTCGCGGCCGGCCTGAACCCGCATGCCGGCGAGGACGGCGGCCTCGGGCGAGAGGAGACCGAGGAGATCGGCCCGGCCGTCCGCCAAGCCGCGGCCGAAGGCATCCCCGTGAGCGGCCCCTTCCCCCCCGATGTCGTCTTCCGGAAAGCCCTGGGCCGCCCGGACGCCGTCGTCGTCGCCCTCTACCACGACCAGGGGCTCATCGCCTTCAAGCTCGAGGCCTTCGCCGCGGGTGTCAACGCGACCTTGGGACTGCCTTTTATCAGGACGTCGCCCGACCACGGCACGGCCTTCGACATCGCCGGCCGCGGCCTGGCCGATCCCGGGAGCATGGGGGAAGCCGTCCGGCTGGCGGCGGCCTTCAGCGCGACCGGTTCTTGAGCGCGGCCCGGATCTCCCGGTCCGTGTCCCTCTTCTTGATGGCTTCGCGCTTCTCGTGCTCGCGCTTGCCGCGGGCCAGGGCGAGCTCGACCTTGATCTTGCCCCGGTCGCCGATGAAGACGCGCGTCGGGACGAGGGTCAGGCCGCGCTCCTGCGTCTTCCCGGCCAGGCGCTTGATCTCGCGGCGGTGGAGCAGGAGCTTGCGCTCGCGCAGCGGGTCGTGGTTGAAGATATTGGCCGCCTCGTAGGGGCTGATGTGGCACTTGACCAGGAAGACCTCGCCCGCGCGGACCTCGGCGTAGCATTCCTTGAGCGAGATCCGGCCGGCCCGGACCGACTTGACCTCGCTGCCGACGAGGGCCAGGCCGGCCTCGAAAGTCTCGAGGACGATGTAATCGTGCGGGACCGACTTGTTGACGGCAACATTTTTCATGGTTCGGCCGGCCCCGCCGGGGCGATCTCGATGAGGCTGATGTGGCGCTTAGCCATCTTCTCGACGGTCAGCCGGAAGCCGCCGTACTCGAGGGCGTCCTTCTCGCGGGGCAGGCGGCCGAACTCGTAGAGAAAGAAGCCGGCCAGCGTCGTGTAGTCGTTCTTCTCGGGGATGCGCAACGGCACGAGGGCGTTGACGTCCTTGACCTGCGCCGCTCCGGCGACGAGGAAACGTCCGCCCTCGCCGCGCGAGTACCAGTCCTCGCTCCGGCCGTCGTGTTCGTCCTGGATCTCGCCGACGATCTCCTCGATGATGTCCTCGAGGGTGACCAGGCCGTCGACGTTGCCGAACTCGTCGACGACGAGGGCCATGTGGAGGGCCTTCTCCTGCATCTCCAGGAGGACTTTCTCGAGCGGGGCGAGCTCCGGCACGAAGACCGGCTTGCGCATCACGTCTGCGACGACAAATGGTCTGTTATCAATAAAATAGCCGACGACATCCTTGCTGTGGAGGATGCCCTCGACGTTGTCGAGGCGGCCGCGGTAAACAGGATAGCGCGAATAGCCGCTGGTGCGGAAGGCGGCCAGGACCGCCTCGCGGCCGGATTCGATCTCGATGGCCTTGATCTCGGGCCGCGGGACCATGACCTCGCGGACCGGGCGCGAGCCGATGTCGAGCGCCCCGGAGACGATCCGGCGGCGCAGGGCCGAGAGACCCCGCGTCCCGGCGTGGAGGGCGATCCGCAGCTCCTCTTCGTTCAGCGGCCGCGGCGCCCCGGCGCCCGGGGTCTTGGATGAAGGCATGAGGATCCCGGTCACGAGCGAGAAGAGCTTGACTATGGGCGCCAGGACGAACATGGCTCCCCTGAGCGGATAGGCGAAAGCGGAGGCCGTCCGGACCGCGTTGTGAGCGGCGTAGGTCTTGGGATTGATCTCGCTGAAGACGAGGAGGAGCAGCGTCGTCGTCGCGGTGGCGTAGAGGACCGCGCGGCTGCGATGGGCCTCGGGCAGGACGGCGACGAAGAGCGACGTCGCGATCGAGGCCGCGGCGGCGTTGACGATCGTGTTGCCGATGAGGATGGCGGCCAGGAGGTCGTTCGTCCGGGACCGGATCCGGCGGGCCAGGGCGGCCGCGCGGGAGCCCTTCTTTTCCCGGTATTCGAGGGTGTAGGGATTGGCGGCGATGAAGGCCGTTTCGGACGAGGAGAAGAACGCGCTCAGGACGAGGCAAAGAGCGAAGAGCAGGATCCCCCGCAGGAGCATGGGTGTCCGATCAGGCGGCGGCGTGCGACTTCGAGGCCTTGAACGAGCGGGAGAGGGCGCCGAGCAGCTTCTCCTCGACCTTGGCCGAGGGCGACGCGGCCGCGACCGAGATCTCGGAGACGATGAGCTCCTTGGCCTTCTCCATCATCTTCTTTTCCCGGAACGAGAGGGGCTTGTGGAGGCTCAGGTAGTACAGGCTCTTGAGGACCGTGGCCATGTCGACGAGGGTGCCCGACTTCATCAGGTTGAGGTGCTCCTTGTAGCGCCCCTTCCAGTCGGTCGTGACGTCGACATCGCCGTCGCCGATGAACTCGAAGATCTTCCTGATGGACCCGTTCGTCACCGGCCGGCGGATGCCGATCTCGAGGGCCGTCGAGCTGGGGACGGTGACCAGGGTATTGTTGCAGATGATCCTCAGATGGAAGACCTGGAAGCACTGGCCGTCATAAGCTTCCTCTTGGATGGCCTCGACAACGCCCAATCCCTGATTGGGATAGATGACCTTGTCGCCTATCTTAAGTGAATCCATTCCAAGCAATTATACCGCAATCGCCGGGGGGAGTCAACGAATTCTCAGGGGAAAACCGGCTTGACAGGCCGCCGGGCTTCGGGTAACATACCCCTTCCATAGGTGCGGGATAACCATGAAGAGAACGTTTCAGCCGAACAACCGTAGACGCAAGAAAACACACGGTTTCCGAGTCCGCATGAAGACCAAGGGCGGCCAGGAAGTCATCAAGAGCAGAAGGCGCAAGGGACGAAAGCGCATTTCTGTCGGATGAATGAGCGCCTGACCCCTGTCGAGAGAATCCGCAAGAAAAGCGATTTCGCCGGCCTTTACAGGCAGGGCGGCCGCTTTCGGGGGCGGTTTTTCACCCTGGTCTTCCTGCCGAATGGGCTCGGTCAGGCCCGTTTGGCGGTCGTCGCCAGCCGCAAGGTCGGCGCCGCGGTCGTTAGGAACAGGGTCAAGCGGCGGTTCCGGGAGCTCTTCCGCCGGGAGAAAGGGCTTCTGAAGGAGCCGCTCGACCTTATCGTCATAGCCCGGCCGGAGTCGGGAGAGGCCCCTTGGGTCGACCTCCGGGAAGCCTATTTCGCGGCCCTGAAGACGATCTGTCGGAAACGGATGGCATCGTGAAAGCCGTTGCGCTCCTTTTGATCCGCGTGTACCAGCTGACCTTGTCTCCCCTGCTGGGCCGGGGTTGCCGCTACTATCCGACCTGTTCCGCCTATGCCTACGAGGCCATCGCCCGATACGGCTTTTTCAAAGGCGCCTACCTGGGAGCCCGCCGGCTCCTGAGGTGCCATCCTTTCCACGCGGGCGGGGTCGATCCCGTGCCCTGAGAGTGAAAATATGGAAAACAAGGAAAACATCCTGCGGCTGGTCCTGGCCATAGTCCTGTCCTTCGTGGTCATCTTGGGCTTCCAGCTCTTGTTCAAGGGGACGAGGCCCGCACCCAAGCCGTCCGTGCCGGCCGAGGCCGGTCCGGCGACCCAGATGCCCGGGACGACGCCGCAGGTCCAAGCGGAAGCCCCCAAGGCCGAAGCCGCCAAGCCGGTCCCGGCGACCGAACAGCCGGCCGCGACCGAGACGGGGCCCCAAAAGGCCGAAGGGCCGCAGGCCGTCACCGTCATCACGCCCCTTTACACGGCCGAATGGAGCAACCTGGGCGGCGTCCTGAAGAGCTGGAAGCTCGCCCGCTACAAGGACAGCAAGAAGCAGGACCTCGAACTGGTCTCGGACCGGGCCACGCCCGGCGCGTATCCCTTCTCCCTCGGTCTCGAGGACAATGACCTGGCCGCGAGCCTCAATTCCAAGGAGTTCTTCGCCGTTCAGGCCGTCCCCGGACTGTCGGACAACCGGATGGACCTCAAGGCCGGGGAGACCGGGGAGATCAAGTTCGTCTACAGCGACGGGGCTTCGGTCCGGGCCGAGAAGGTCTTCCGGCTCAAGGGCGGGAGCTACGCGATCGACGTCGACATCAAGATCTGGAAGGCCGGCCGGCCGGTCGCGGCCTCGTTCCTTTGGGGGCCCGGCCTCGGGAATCCCTCGCCAGGAGAGCTCAGCCAGAGATACACGGCGGCCCGGGGCGCGGCCTACCATATCGGGAACAGGGTCCAACGCCGCACCGAGGGCAAGACCAAGCCCGGACCGGGCCAGCCGACGTTCGTCGACTGGGCCGCTTATGAGGACCAGTATTTCGCGGCGCTCTTCGTCCCGCCCGGGCGGACAGGCGTGGCCGATTTCATCGCCAGGGAACCGGTCGCGGGAGCGGCCGAAGCCGCGCCCGGCGCCGCTCCGGCGAAGCCCGCCGAAGGTCCGAAAGGCGACTATTTCCTCTACATCAGCGGTGAGCCGGGATCGCCGGGGGGGCCGGTCCTCGGCTACATCGGGCCCAAGGAATCGGAGGCCCTGGTCGCGTTCGGTCACGATACGAAAGCCGTCGTCAATTACAGCCGTTTCATCGGCGTCAACCTCAAGCCCATCGCCGAGCTCATGCTCGTGGCCACGAGGTTCTTTTACAAGCTCATCCCCAATTGGGGCGTGGCCATCATCCTCCTCACCCTGGCGATCAAGATCATCTTTTTCCCGCTGACCTACAGCTCGACCAAATCGATGGCCAAGATGGCCGAGCTCCAGCCGAAGGTCAAGGCGATCCGAAGCAAGTACAAGAAAGCGAAGACCGACATCGACCAGCGCCGCCAGATGAACGAGGAGATGATGAAGCTCTACAAAGAGCAGGGCGTCAACCCGGCCGGCGGCTGCCTCCCCCTGCTCATCCAGATGCCGGTGTTCGTCGCCGTCTATCAGATGCTGGTGGCCGCCATCGAGTTCCGTCACAGCCCCTTTATCTCTTTCTGGATCAGCGATTTATCCGTTCGCGACAAGACCTTCGTCCTGCCCCTCCTGATGGGCGGGACCCAGTACATCTCCCAGAAGATGACCCCGACCTCGGCCGATCCCGCGCAAGCCCGGATGATGCTCTTCATGCCCGTCATCATGACCGGCATTTTCGCCTTCGCCCAGAGCGGCCTCGTCCTCTATTGGCTGACCTCGAACGTCCTCCAGATCGGCCAGCAGGCGCTCATGAACAAGATGATGCACAGAGCCAAAGAAAAGGCCAAGGATAAGGCCAAAGCGAGATAACGATGGACAACGAGATCGATCCCGAGACCAAGCCCGAGACGGCGGCCCAGCCGGCGCAAACGCCGGCGGTCGATGAGAGGCCGGAGTACAACGGCCGCAACCTCGAAGAGGCGATCAGCCTGGCCGAGCACCGGCTCAAGCTGCCGCGCGAGAAGTTCAATTACGAGATCGTCACGGAGAAGACCCGGCTCTTCGGCATGAAGAGCAAGGAGATCGTCATCCGCGCCTGGCCGAAGGACGAGGACGCCGACAACGCGGCCGAGCGGTTCCTGGCCGAGCTCATGACGGTCTTCCCGCTCGAGCTGACCTACCAGGTCAAGAAGCGCTCGGACATCATCTTCGTCATCTTCGACGGGCCGGACAAGACGACGCTCCTGCGGAACGACGGCTCGCTCCTGCTCGCCCTCCAGCACGTCCTGAACAAGATCTCCCCGATCAAGGTCCAGGTCGACTGCGAGTTTTACCGCAAGCGCAAGGAGAAGAAGCTCCGGGAGTACGCCCACCGGGTCGCCCGTCAGGTCTCCGACAGCGGCCGGGAGGAGATCCTCGAGCTCATGAATCCCTACGAGCGGCGGATCGTCCACATCGTCGCCAACGAGATGCCGGGCATCACCAGCGAGAGCATCGGCGACGGGTTCCTCAAAAAGGTCAAGATCTTCCGCGTCCCGCGCTGACGCCAGGCCGCCAAGCGCTTCTGTTCAGTCACGACTAGGCCGCAAAGCGGCTCAGAGGCTGGCTTCTCCCTCCTGGAAAAGTTCGAAGACGCCGGTCCGTGCGCCGGACTCGGCGCCAAAACAACTCGCTCGCCGTACGCTACGGCTCACTCAAACACGTTTTGTCGGTTTCCAGGGAAACTTCCCTCGTCCGTCACGCGGCCCGGCTGAACTTTTCCAATGTCGGGTTCAGCCGCCCTCCTCGCCGCTCGGATGCGGCCTAACTGGGAACACCCCTGCGCGGAGCGGATTCCTTAATGACGATCCCCCTCAACTCCAACTTCCGCAGCCTCGCAGCGTTCATTTTGAACAATTCTGCAGGATCGCTTGGCGGCTATTGTCATCGGGGAGCGCGTCCCTTAGAATGGGCAGCGGAATGCTCGAGGATACGATCATCGCCAGGGCGACGCCGCCGGGCTTCGGCGGCTTGGGGATCGTCCGCATCAGCGGCAGGAAGGCGCTGGCCGTGGCCGGCCGGATCTTCGAAGCCAAGGTCGGGAGGAAGAAGCCTTTCCCGGCGCGGAAGCCCGTGTTCGGGACGATCCGCGATCCGCGGGGGGGCCTGGCGCTCGACGAAGCATTCCTAACATATTTCAGGGCGCCCCGGTCCTACACCCGGGAAGATGTCGTCGAGCTGAGCGTCCACGGCAGCCCGGCCGTCCTCGAGGCGATCCTCGCGCTGGGCGTCAAGGCGGGGGCCCGGCTGGCCCGGCCCGGGGAATTCACCCTGAGAGCTTTCGTCAACGGCCGGCTGGACATCATCCAGGCGGAAGCCGTCAACGACCTCATCCGGTCCGTCTCCCTCGACCAGGCCCGGATCGCGTCGAGGCAGCTCGCGGGGAGCCTGTCGCGCCGCATATCCCGGCTCCGGGCGAAGCTCGTCTCCGTTCAATCCGGGGTCGAAGCCGGGCTCGAATTCCCCGGGGAAGGGCTTCGGACGGGACCCGCGGCCACGAGAAAGGCCCTGACCGTGCTCATCGCCGAGTTCGAGCGCCTGGTCGCGAGCTTCGATGCCGGCCGGCTCGTCCGGGAGGGCGTGACTCTGGCCATCACCGGGCGAACGAACGTCGGAAAATCGACCCTTTTCAACGCCCTTCTCGAGGACGAGCGGGCCATCGTGACCCCTTTCCCCGGGACGACCAGGGACTTCCTCCGGGAAACGCTCCTTCTCCAGGGCACAGTCTTCAACCTTGTCGACATGGCCGGGATGGGGCGAGCCACCCATCCTATCGAGAAGCGGGGTATCGCCATGGGGCGGAAGATCGCCCGCGAGGCCGACGGCTTGATCGTCGTCCTCGACGCCTCGAGAGGATGGAGCGCGGAGGACGAAAGGCTCCTCAAGCGATTCCGGGACAAGAGATCGGTCATCGTCATCAATAAGACGGACCTGCCGCGGAAGCTCGATAAAAACAAGGTCGCGGCCCTGGCCGGGGCGAGTCCCATGCTCGAGATCTCGGCGCTCAAGGGGAAGAACCTCGACCCCTTGCGGCGGATGCTCAGCGCGCGTTTCTCTCCCCGGCCTCAGGCCGAGGAAGAAACCATCCTGCACGAGCGGCAGAAGGACCGTCTTCAAGCGATCCTCGGGGCCCTGCGCCGGGCCGACGCGCTGCTGGCCGGCCACCACTCCGAAGAAATGCCGGCCGAGGAGATCCGGACCGCCATAGGGCTCATAGGGGAGCTCACGGGGGAGGTCCAGGCCGATGAGGTCCTGGCCGAGATCTTCGACCGCTTCTGTGTCGGGAAATAGGCATGGCCGCGAGCCCGGGGAGCGACTTCGACGTCATCGTCGTCGGGGCCGGCCACGCCGGTTGTGAGGCGGCCGCCGCGGCGAGCGCCATGGGTCTCCGGACCTCGCTCCTCACCATCCACCTCGAGACGATCGCCCAGATGAGCTGCAATCCGGCCATCGGCGGCCTGGCCAAGGGCCATCTCGTCCGCGAGATCGACGCCCTGGGGGGACTGATGGGGACCCTGGCCGACGAGACCGGTATCCAGTTCAGGCTGCTCAACAGGAGCCGGGGCGGGGCCGTCCAGGCCCCCAGGGCCCAGTGCGACAAGGCGGCCTACCGTTTGGCTATGAAGAACCGCCTGGAGAGAATGGAGAACTTGACCGTCTTCCAGGCCATCGTCGCCGAGGTCGTCGTCCGGAAAGGCGCGGCCGCCGGCGTGCGGACCCTGGACGGGACCTTCTTCCCGGCCAAGGCGGTCATAATCACCCCCGGGACGTTCCTCAACGGCACGATCCATATCGGGCTCCAAAGCTATCCGGCCGGCCGGGCCAACGAGCCGCCTTCGGTCGAGCTCGCCGAGGGGCTCAAGAGCCTGGGCTTCAGGATGCTCCGCTTGAAGACGGGAACGCCCATGCGCTTGGACCGGGCGACGATCGACTGGGCGGCCTTCTCCCCTCAGCCGGGGGACGACGAGCCCGTCCCGTTCTCTTACAGGACGCGCGGCCCCCTCGAGAACAAGGTCACCTGTTATTCCGGCTATACAAACGCCGCGACTCACGCCGTTATCAGAGGGAATCTAGACAAGTCGCCGCTCTTCCAGGGCAAGATCAAGGGCATCGGACCCCGGTACTGCCCGTCAATCGAGGACAAGGTGGTCAAGTTCCCGCACCGGGCCCGTCACCAGTTCTTCCTCGAGCCCGAGGGCCTCGAAACGATGGAAGTCTACGTCAACGGACTCTCCTCGAGCCTGCCCTATGACGTCCAGCGTCGGTGCCTGGCGACGATCCCCGGGCTCGACCGGGCCAAGATCCTGAGGCCGGCCTACGGCATCGAATACGACGCCGTCTCCCCGACCGAGCTCCTTCCCACCCTGGAAACCCGCCGGGTCCCGGGGCTCTATCTGGCCGGGCAGATCAACGGCACCTCCGGCTACGAGGAAGCGGCGGCCCAAGGGCTCATGGCCGGGATCAACGCTTCCCTGGCCATCAAGAAGAAAGCGCCCTTCATACTTCGCCGGGACGAAGCCTATATCGGGGTCCTTATCGACGACCTGGTCTCGAAAGGGGTCGATGAGCCCTACCGGCTCTTCACTTCCCGGGCCGAATACCGCCTGCTGCTGAGGGTCGACAACGCCGACCTTCGCCTGATGGGCCGCGGCCGGGAGCTGGGCCTTGTTCCCGATGACGTCTGGGCGGACCATGTCGCCAAGAAGGAGCGCATCCTCCAGGTCACGGCCTTCCTCGAGAAGAACAGGATCCGGACGGATTCCGGGGACACCGTTTCTTTGGCCGAGTACCTGAAAAAGCCTGAAATCCGGCTCAAGGATGTGCTAGAATATGGCCGATTCCAAGGATCCTTGAGCGATGAGGAAACAAGGTTCGTCGAGTCCGAAACGAAATATGCAGGCTACATCCGGAAGCAGGAAAAGGAGATCGCCAAGGCCGCGAGGACGGATTCGATGAAGATTTCCGGGAGCTTCGATTATCGCCAGGTCCCCGGATTGACCCGGGAAGTTGTTGAAAAATGCGGGAAGCTCAGGCCGGCGACGCTCGGCGAGGCCAGGCGAATCCCCGGGATGACGCCGGCGGCCGTCCAAAATATCGGCCTGTATCTGGAGATCAGGCGGAAAAAGCGGGCTGCCAAGCCCCCCGTTCCACGTGAAAATGGGCCTGACAATGAATAAGGTCATGGCCGTCGCCAACCAGAAAGGCGGGGTTGGAAAGACGACCACGGCCATCAACCTTTCCGCCTGCCTGGCGCTTAAGAACAGACGGACACTCCTCGTCGATTTCGACCCGCAAGGCATGTCGACGTTGGGGCTGGGCAAGCCCAAAGAAGCCGGCAAGGGGATCTACCAGGCCCTGATGAACGGCCGGGACCTCATGGATTGCGTCCTCGGGACAGAGCTCGAGAACTTCTATCTCTGTCCTTGTTCGCCGGAGCTCGCGGGCGTCGAGGCCGAGCTTTACGCCGCCGACCGCCGCGAGAAGCGGCTGATCGACGCCGTCGAAAAGGCGCGCCGCTATTTCAATTACATCATCATCGACTGTCCGCCCTCGCTCGGCTTCCTGACGATCAACGCCCTCTCGGCGGCCGATTCGCTGGTCATCCCCGTCCAGACCGAGTTCTTCTGCATGGAAGGGATCCCGGACCTCTTTCAGACCCTGGAAACCGTCCGGACTTATTTCAATCCCAAGCTGGCTGTCGAGGGCATCCTGCTGACGATGTTCGACGAGCGCACGAATCTCTCCAAACAAGTTGCCGAAGAGATTCGTAAATCGTTGAAAAATATAATGTTTGATACTGTGGTCCCGCGCAGCGTCCGCCTCGCGGAAGCGCCCAGCTTCGGCCGGCCCATCGTTCTCTACGACATCAAGTCCAGAGGCGCCGAAGCCTATCTCAATCTCGCCGAGGAGATCATCCGCCGATGAACAAGAAAGCGTTGGGCAAAGGCCTGGGGGCGTTCATCCCCGAAGAGTTCGGCATCCTGAAGGACGAGCGGTTCGCCGAGATCGAGCTCGAGGAGATCAAGCCCAATCCGTTTCAACCCCGAATGAAGTTCGACGACGAAACGATCGACGAGCTGGCCCAATCCATCAAGGAGTCCGGCATCGTGCAGCCGGTCATCGTGACCCCCGAGGCGGACCATTACAAGATCATCGTCGGCGAGCGGCGCTGGCGCGCGGCGCAGAAGGCCGGGCTGCGTAGGATCCCCGTCCTCATCCGCAACATCCCCAAGGACAAGGAGCTCGAGGTCTCGCTCATCGAGAACATCCACCGCGAGGAGCTCAACGCCCTGGAGATCGCCCACGCTTACCAGCGGCTCGTGGACGACTTCGGCTATGCCCAGCACGAGCTCGCCGACAAGGTCGGCAAGGACCGCAGCTCGGTCGCGAACTACATCCGGCTGCTCAAGCTGCCCCAGGAGATCCAGGACCGCCTGGTCGCGGGAGAGATCACCATGGGGCACGCCCGCGCCCTGCTGGCCCTGGAGGAAACGGCGACCCAGCTCTACGCCTGCCGCCAGGTCATCGACCGCAGCCTGTCCGTCAGGAACACCGAAGCCCTGGTCAACCGGCTCAAGAAGAAGGCGCCGCGCACGCAGCGGAGCCTGGCCGATCCCGACCTGCACGCGCTGCAGGAGGAGATGCTCAAGTGCCTCGGGACGAAGGTCCTCGTCACCGGCAGCCGGAACAAGGGCGTCGTGAAGATATATTATTTCTCCCTGGACGACCTCAACAGGATCTATGACCGGGTCAAAGGAGCAAGCTCATGAAAGACAGACCTCGAGAGCTGAACGAGACCAAGCTGGCCGGGCTCATCGACATGGAGTCGGAGTTCAAGGGCGAGCTGACCTTCAAGGGATCGTTCCGGATCGAAGGGACCTTCAAGGGGACGATCGCCTCGGACTCCCTCCTCGTCGTCGGCGAGCGCGGCAAGGTCGAGGCCGACGTCAAGGTCGGGAGCCTCGTCATCAACGGCGAGATCCGCGGCACCCTGCAGGCGACCGAAAGGATCGAGGTCCACGACAAGGGCCGCGTCTTCGGGACGCTCATCACGCCGACCCTCGTCGTCGAGGAAGGGGCCTATCTCGAAGCCACCTGCCAGACCAAGGGCGCGCCCGCGCCCCGCGCCGCCGCGGAACCGGCCCAGGGCTGAGCCGGACGCCGGACGCGCGCCCGTCGCCGCCGCGGGTTTTCTCCGCTTGAGCGCGGCCGGGGCGCGGGATATAATCGGGGGAGACTCGTCCCAGGATCCGTGAGCACATGAGCAAGTACATCTTTATCACCGGCGGCGTCATTTCCGGATTGGGCAAGGGCATCGCGGCGGCCTCGATCGGCCGCCTTCTCGAAAGCCATGGCTATCGCATCACCATCCAGAAGTTCGACCCCTATCTCAACGTCGACCCGGGGACGATGAGCCCGTTCCAGCACGGGGAGGTCTACGTCACGGACGACGGCGCCGAGACCGACCTCGACCTCGGCCATTACGAGCGTTTCACGTCGACGAAGACGACGCGGGCCCACAACTGGACGGCCGGGAAGATCTACGAGACGATCATCCGCAAGGAGCGGAAGGGCGATTACCTTGGCAAGACCGTCCAGGTCATCCCCCACGTGACCGATATGATCAAGTCGGCCGTCGAGTCCGTGGCCGACGATAACGATATTGTTATCTGCGAGATAGGCGGAACCGTCGGGGACATCGAAAGCCAGCCGTTCCTCGAGGCCATCCGCCAGATGCGCCTCGCCCTGGGGAGCGACCGGACCCTCTTCATCCATCTCACGCTCGTCCCCTACCTCGGCATCTCGGGCGAGCTCAAGACGAAACCGACCCAGCACAGCGTCAAGGAGCTCCGGGCGATCGGCATCCAGCCCGACATCCTCCTCTGCCGCACGGCCCGCGACCTCACGGACGACCTCAAGTCCAAGATCGCGCTGTTCACCAACGTGCCGATCGACGCGGTCGTCACGGCCCGCGACGTCGACACGATCTACGAGATCCCGCTGAACTACGCGGCCCAGGGCCTCGACGCGACCATCCTCAAGATGCTGCGCCTGCCGCGCCGGAAGAAGAACCTGGCCGCGTGGGACGCGATGGTCGACCGGCTCAAGCATCCGAAGGACACGGTCGAGATCGGCCTCGTGGGGAAATACGCCGGCCTCCACGATTCCTACATGAGCCTCAACCAGGCCCTTATCCACGGCGGGCTGGCGAACAGGCTCTGCGTCAAGATCGACTGGATCGAGGCCGAGGCCCTGGAGAAGGAAGACCCGGGGAGGATCCTCGGCGCGAAGGACGGCATCCTTGTCCCCGGCGGCTTCGGCAAGCGGGGGATCGAAGGCAAGATCCGGGCCGTCACATATGCCCGCGAGAACAAGGTCCCGTTCTTCGGCATCTGCCTGGGCATGCAGTGCGCCTCGATCGAGTACGCCCGCTCGCTCGCCGGGCTGAAGAAAGCCAACAGCACCGAGTTCGTTCCGGACGCCCCGCACAAGCTCATCGTCCGCTGGCGCGAGCTGGCTCTGGACTCCGACATCGGCGGGACGATGCGGCTGGGGCAGTTCCGGTGCGAGCTCAAGAAGGGCAGCTTCGCCCACAAGGCCTACCGGGCCCTCCGGATCACCGAGCGGCACCGCCACCGCTACGAGTTCAACCCGGCCTACAAGGACGCCCTGGCCGACGCCGGCCTCGTCTTCTCCGGCATCAATCCGGACTACGGCCTCGTGGAGATCATCGAGGCCCCGGACCATCCCTGGTTCCTGGGCTGCCAGTTCCATCCCGAGTTCAAATCCAAGCCCCTGGCCCCGCACCCGCTCTTCAAGGCGTTCATCGGGGCGAGCTACGAGCGGCGCCGCCGGGAGGGACGGGCGGCCGGGCGGGCGTCCGCGGCGCGGGGCATGTAAAAGGACCCGATCAAGGAGGGCGAATTGGACATCAACCCCAAGATCTTCAGGGAATACGACATCCGCGGCATCGCCGGCCAGGACCTCGATGCCGCGGCCGTGGAGATCCTGGGCCGGGCCATGGGGACGTTCTTCCTCGGCCGCGGCCAGGGCGACGTCGCCGTCGGGCGCGACGTCCGCCTGAGCTCGCCCGCCTTCGCCCAGGCCCTTATCCGGGGGCTTCTCTCGACGGGTTGCGACGTCGCCGACCTCGGCATCGTGCCGACGCCGCTCCTTTATTTCTCGGTCTTCCATAAGAAGATCCCCGCCGGGGTGATGGTCACGGGATCGCACAATCCGCCCGAGCACAACGGCTTCAAGATGATGTCCGGCGAGGAGACCCTCTACGGCAAGACGATCCAGGCCCTCTACGAGATCGTCCGCAAGGGCGTCTTCCCGCGGGGCCAGGGCCGGGTCCGGGCGCTCGACATCATCCCCGAATATCAGGACTATGTCGCCGGCAACGTGCGCTTCGCCCGGCCGGTCAAGCTGGTCATCGACGCCGGCAACGGCACCGGCGGCGTCGTGGGCGTGCCCCTCTTCCGGCGGCTCGGGGCCGAGGTCACGGCCCTTTTCTGCGAGCCGGACGGGCGCTTCCCGAACCACCATCCGGACCCGACGCTCCCGGACGCGATGGCCAAGCTCGTCGCCAAGGTCCGGCAGACCGGGGCCGAGCTGGGTATCGCGTATGACGGCGACGCCGACCGGATCGGCGTCGTCGACGACTCGGGCCGGATCATCTGGGGCGACCAGCTCCTCATCGTCTTTGCCCGGGACATCCTGCCCCAGCGCCCCGGCGCGGCCGTCATCTCGGAGGTCAAGGCCTCCAAGGTCCTCTACGAGGAGATCCAGAGGCTCGGCGGGAAGCCGATCATGTGGCGGACCGGGCATTCGCTGATCAAGAAGAAGATCAAGGAGGAGAACGCGCCGCTCGCCGGCGAGATGAGCGGCCACATCTTCTTCAACGACCGCTGGTTCGGCTTCGACGACGCGATCTACGCCTCGGCCCGGCTGGTCGAGATCCTGTCACGCTCGAAGGCGAGGCTCTCGGCGACGATGGCCGGCCTGCCGAAGACCTCTTCGACCCCGGAGATCCGCATCTACGCCTCCGACGAGGTCAAGTTCAAGATCGTCGAAGAGGTCCGCCGCGAGCTGGCCTCGCGCCTCCCGGTCATAGACATCGACGGCGTCCGGGCCATCTACCCGGGCGGCTGGGGCCTCGTCCGGGCTTCGAACACGCAGGCGGTCATCGTCCTGCGCTTCGAGGCGGACACCGAAGCGGAGCTCGACGCGATCCAGAAGGACGTTCGCGGCGTCCTCCAGCGGGCGATCAACACGCTCGGGGCGGCATGAACGGACGCGACATCCGGGCGGTCATCCTGGCCGGAGGCCGCGGCACCCGGTTCTGGCCGCTCGGGCGGGAGGCCCGGCCGAAGCAGTTCCTGCGGATCGCCGGCCCCGACCCGATGCTCCTCGACACGGTTCGGCGCCTCCGGCCCCTCGTCCCGCCGCGGCGGATGACGCTCGTCGCCGACGCCGCCCAGACGAAAAAGGCCCGGGAGCTCTTGCCCCGCCTGGGTAGGGAGGCGTTCCTCGTCGAGCCCGAGGCCCGCAACACGGCCCCCGCGCTCATGCTGGCCACGGCCCGGATCTGGCTCGAGGATCCCGACGCGGTCGTGGCCGTGCTCCCCGCCGACCACCTCATCCGGGACAAGATCCGCTTCCGGCGCGTCCTCGGCGCCGCGGCCGAGGCCGCGGCCCGCGAAGACGCCCTGGTCGTCTTCGGCATCCCGCCGACGTATCCGGCGACGGGGTTCGGCTATATCCGCCACGACCGGTCGAAGGGGCGCCGCATCGGCGGGGTCGTCTTCTATCCCGCGGAAGCCTTCAAAGAGAAGCCGAACCTGGCCCTGGCCGACGAGTACCTGGCCTCGGGCGATTACGCCTGGAACTCGGGGATGTTCGTCTGGCGGGCCGGGGTCTTCGCGGCGAAGCTCGAGCGCCACGCTCCCGAGTGCGTCCCCGCGTGGAACGCCATGGTCGAAGCGCTCCGGTCGGGGAGCGCCGCCAAGCTCCGGGCGGCCTTCGCCTCGGCCCCCGCCCTGTCCATCGATTACGCGCTCATGGAAAAAGCGCGGGGGATCCTCGTCGCCGACGGCGATTTCGGCTGGTCGGACGTCGGCGCCTGGTCGACGCTCCTCGAGATCTGGCCCCGGGACAAGCGGGGCAACGCCGCGCGCGGCGAGACCTTGGCGCTCGACGCCAGCGGCTGCCTCGTCTGGAACCCGGGCCGGCTGACGGCGCTGGTCGGCGTCCGCGACCTCATCGTGGTCGACGCCGGAGACGCCCTGCTCGTCTGCGACGCGGCCATGGACCAAAGGGTCAAGGAGATCGTCGAGGGCTTGAAGAAACGGAAAAAATATCGAAAATACGTGTAAGATAAGACCCCTCAGGAGGTGTCGAAGATGAAACAACGCATTCTCGTTCTCGCCCTGGCGGCGGCCGTGCTCACGGCCTTCGCCCTGGCCGGCGACGTCACCCTGGATGTCAAGGAGCACGTCCTCGGGAACGGCATGAAGATCCTGATGATCCCCAAGCCGGGTGTCCCGCGCGTCGTCTGCCACGTCTACTTCAAGGTCGGCTCGATCAACGAGCGGCCGGGCATCACCGGCAGCGCCCACGTCCACGAGCATCTGATGTTCAAGGGCACGGAGGTCATGGGCGTCACGGACTACGCCGCGGAGTCGAAAATCGACGCCGAGATCGACCGGCTCATGGGCCTCGTCTACCGCGAAAAGTTCTGGAAGGAGAACGGCGACGCGGCCAAGATCGCCGCCTGGCAGAAGCAGGTCGACGAGCTCGTCGCGGCCCAGAAGGCCTACATCATCAAGGACGACCTCTGGACCCAGTACATGAAGAACGGCGGCACCGGGCTCAACGCCTCGACCAGCCAGGAGACGACGGGGTATTACGTCACCCTGCCCTCGAACAAGGTCGAGCTCCAGATGCTGATGGAGTCCGACCGGATGATGAACGCCCGCTTTCGCGAGTTCTATTCCGAGAAGGACGTCATCATGGAGGAGCGGCGCCTCAGCGAGAACCAGCCGGGCTACCTTTTCGGCGAGCAGGTCGACGCCGCCTTCTTCACGGCCTCCCCGTATCATTGGGACGTCATCGGCTGGATGGACGACCTCCGGAAGATGACGAAAGAGGATCTGGTCGAGTTCCACAACACCTTCTACGTCCCGAACAACGCCGTGGCTATCTACGTCGGCGACTTCGACCCGAAGGCCGTCCTGGCCCTGGCCGAGAAGTACTTCGGGCGCATCCCCAAGGGGCCCGACCTCGAGCCCATCCGCACGGGCGTCCCGGCCCAATACAGCGAGAAGCGCTTCTCCGGCGAAGGGCCGGCCCCGACGAGCCTGCGGATGATGTTCCATGTCCCGCCGGACGGCCACGCCGACACGGCCGCCCTGGGCGTCCTGGCGGCGACCCTGGGCTCCGGCGGCGGGGGCGGCTTCCGCGGCGGCATGGGCGGCGGCGGCGGCACGGGCCGCCTCTACAAGACCCTCGTCCGCGACAAGCAGATGGCCGTCAGCGCCTCGGCCTCGAGCCGGCCTCAATGGTACGTCGGGGCCTTCCAGTTCAACGCCACGCCCCGCCTCGACAAGGGCGTCAAGCCCGAGGACCTGGAGAAGGAGATCTGGGCCGAGATCGAGAAGATCAAGAAAGAGGGCCTGACGGAGGACGAGATCCAAAAGGCCAAGAACAGGGGTGAGGCGGCCTTCGTCCGCAGCCTGGCCAGCACGTCCGGCCTGGCCAGCCGGGTCGGCCGGGCCGAGCTCAAGCGCGGCTGGCGTTCCATCCTGACCGATCTCGACGACCTCAAGAAAGTGACCAACGACGACGTCAAGCGGGTCGCGGCCAAGTACTTCGTCAAGGACAACAGCCTGACCGCCATCTATACCCGGAAGTCGGGCCGGTAAGGAGGATGCCATGAAAAGAACGATCATCGCCATCCTGGCCCTCGCGTTCCTCTGCTCCGGACTGGGCCTGGCCCAGGCCAAGCACCCGTCCGAGCTCAAGTACCCGGCCCTCACGTACGAACCGCCCGACCCGAAGGCCTTCCGGACCGTTTACGCCGGCGGGATCCGGGCCTACGTCCAGGAGGACCGCAGCCTGCCGCTCTTCAACATCAGCGCCGTCTTCAACTGCGGCGACCTCTACGTCCCCAAGGACAAGGCCGGACTCGGCCGGGTCCTGGCCGACCAGCTCATCAAGGGCGGCACGACGACCAAGGACGGGACGGCCATCGAGGAGCGCATCGATTTCCTCGGCGGCTCGCTCAATTTCATGGTCGGCGAGAGGACCTCGACCCTGAGCCTGTCTGTCCTGACCAAGGACCTCGACGAGGGGCTGGCCCTCTTCTTCGACGTCCTCCGCAACCCCGCTTTCCGTGAGGACCCGCTCAAGCTGGCCAAGGCCCGGATGGTCGAGCAGCTGCGTCAGGCCAACGACAATCCCAGCATGGTCCTCAACCGGGAGTACGAGAAGCTCCTCTACGGGGACAACGCCTTGACCTGGCAGCCGGCCAAGGCCACCTACGAGAGCGTCACGGCCGCCGACCTCAAGGCCTTCCACGCCAAGTACTTCACGCCCAAGAACGTCATCCTGGCCGTGGCCGGCGATTTCTCCAAGGCCGCGCTCAAGGCCAAGATCGAGAAGCTGGCCGCGGGCTGGAAGGGCGGCGCGCCCGTGTTCCCGGCGCTGCCCAAGGGCTTCCCGGCCCCCGAGCCGGGCGTCTACTTCATCCAGAAGGCCATCAACCAGGGCTACATCAGCCTGGGCCATCTCGGCCTTGAAGACACCAATCCCGATTATTTCGCCGTCCAGGTCATGAACTTCATCCTCGGCGGCGGCAGCTTCACCTCGCGGATCACGACCAAGGTCCGCTCGGACGAGGGCCTGTCCTACAACCAGGGCAGCCGGTTCGCTTACCGCTGGGGCTTCCCGGGGACGTTCTCCGGCTACGTTCAGACGAAGTCGTCGACCGTCGGCTACGCCATCTCCCTCATCCTGGCCGAGTTCGACCGCATCCGCCGGGAGCCGGTGTCGGACGCGGAGATGGAGACGGCTATCAATTTTTACATCGAGAGCTTCGCCGATGCCTTCCAATCGCCGATCCAGACCATGTCGAGCTTCGCCAACCTGGAGATGACCGGCAAGCCGATGGATTATCCGAAGACGTTCCGGTCCAGGATCCAAGCTGTCACCAAGGCCAGCGTCCAGGAGGTCGCGCAGAAGTACGTCCATCCCGACCAGGCCGTCATCATGATCGTCGGCGACTTCGAGCCCTGCAACAAGGGCGGCGACAAATGGCCCGGCCCGCTCGACAAGCTGGGCAAGCTCCACAGGATCGCGTTGATCGACCCGATGACCGGGCAGGAAATGAAGACGCCGTAACGCCGGCGGAGAGGGCGAAGTCGAGAAAAGAACACAAACATAGATGACCGACACCGCATCGAACGGCGTCGTCGTCCGCGAGCTCGAACGGCTGTTCCGCGGCGCCTCGCTCCTCAGGCCGCTTCGCGTCCTGCGCCACGAGCAGATGGAGATCCTGGACTACGACATCCGCGGCGTCTGGCCGGCCCGGCCGGGCCGGGTCAAGCTCTCCGTCGAGAAGCACGTCGGCGGCGGCTACGCCGGCCAGGTCTACAAAGTCCGGGTCCTCGAGATCGACGCGCCCGAAGGGCCCCTCGAGGGCCTCGAGCGGGGAGGGGTCTACGCCCTGAAAGTCCTCGTCCCCGTCTCGGGCTTCGGGCGTTTCATCCGCAACTTCCTCTTCGGCCTCGGCTTCCAGGCCCCTTTCGCGCCCCAGGTCAATCCCGACGCGGCCCGGGCCGGGGCCCTGTGGCAGAAGTTCATCCGCCGGGCGGCGCGCGAGCGGCTGGGCTCGGAGCGGGCCGTGGTTGACGTCCTGGCGACGCTCGTCGACCCCGTCCTCGGCAGCTGCGGCGAGCTCAGCGAATGGGTCGACGGCCGGCTCTGGCGCTACGAGATCGACGACGACCTCTTCGCCCGGCTCGACTGGAAGCCCGGCCTTCCCGAGGCCGGCCTGGGCTCGCCCGAGTACCGGGCCAAGCGGGTCTTCATGAAGGACCTCGTCGGGATGATGCACGACCTGGGCGCCGAGGAGCTGGCCCGCCAGTACGAATGGGGAACGCTCAAGAGCCAGCCGAACGCCCTCAAGCGCCTGGAGGCGGAGGACGACCCCGGGCGGGGCCTCGTCGGCGTCGACTTCCGGGCCGGCATGGCCCTCCTGCCCATCCTGCCGCAGTGCCCGGCCGACTTCAAGCTGATCGTCAAAGGCATCGCGCGGGGCAGCCTGGTCCAGTTCGACCGGGGCGACATCCGCAAGCTCGAGAGCTACGTGGCCGCGCGGCCGGGCGTTTTCGGCGACATGGCCGGGGCGCTCGAGGAGCTCAAACGGACGGACCGGGCCTACCGGGATTCGCTTCCCGATATCGCCCACCACCATATCAAGCTCGTCACCAAGCCCCGGCTCTGGAGCGCCATCCACGCGGCTTGGGTCCGGGGCTGGGAGATCCGGAATATGGCCGACGCCGAGGCGGCCGGGCCACTGCGCCTGAACCGCTTCGCCGCGATCCTGTTCGTCCTTCTCGGCCTTCTTCCTCTGCTCACCCCGATTCTCTTCCTGCTCCGCTTCCCGGGGCGGTCCGTCGGGCTCTGGCTCCTTTGGCTGCTGCCGCTCTTCGGGCCCTTCGTCCGGAGGCTCTGGGGGCGGCGGGACCTCCGCCGTCATTACGCGGCCCTGGCCGCGAAGGCCGGCTACCTCGGCCGGGCCTTCCGCGGCCACGTGGCCGAGGCCCTCATCGGCTGGTCAAGGTCGGGGCGGGTCAGCGGCCGCCGGGCCCTGGCCATCGCCGGGAAGCCGGGGCGCTATCTCCTCCACCGGCCGCTGGCCTTCCTGCCGGCCGGGGTCCACCGCTTCCTGACCGACAAGGACGCCTTCAAAGAACGGCTCTATCTGATGTTCGTCAAGCCGTTCCAGCTCTACTTCAAGCCGGCCGTGCGCGAGAAATGGCTCCGCGACATGATCGAGGAGGGCCGCAAGAACCGGATGCTCAGCGACGCCGACGCGGCCAGGATCCTGGCCCAGGTCGACGAGCCTTATATCCAGAAATACCTGAAGAGCCTGGCCGTCCACTTGGCCACGCTGTTCGTCTCCGAAACGACCTTCCTCATCATCGCCGTCGTCTATGTCCTGGGGCACCCCGAGTTCGGCTGGGCCGAGGCGACGGCCCGGGCCGCGATCATGATCGGCGCGTTCAACCTGCTGCCGGTCTCCCCCGGCTCGCTCGTCCGCGGCTTCTATTCCCTCGGCGTCTGCCTCAAGGACCGGAACTTCAGGGACCACAAGCTGGCCCTGCCGGTCGGCTTCTTCAAGATCATCGGCTACCTGGCCTATCCGCTGCAGATGGCCTACCGCTTCCCCGAGCTGGCCCGGTTCATGGCCGGGCATTGGGCCACCGAGGCGGTCCATGTCGTCCCGGTCTTCGGCGAGCGGGGGGCCTGGCTCGAGCATGCCGTCTTCGATGCGTTCTATAATTATCCGCTGAGCCTCGGCATCCGGATCCGGAAGCGGGACGCGGTCGCGGCGGCCGGCAAGCCGCGTGCGTGGGCGGTCCCCGCGGCGGGGCTCATCGGGGCGGCCTTCGTGACCCTCGTTGACCTCCTCTTCGTCCGCTCGGCCGGGCACGTGCCGGCCCTGAAGAACATCTGGTGGGCCGTCTTCCTGGCCCCGATCGGAGCCGGCTTCCTCGCTTCGCTCTGGTCACGGCGGGCGAAGATGGGGAAACGTGTCGTCGCCGGGATCATAGCCGGCGCTCTCGTCGGACTGGCCTATGGCCTCATCAACACCTATCTCGCGCCGCTCTTCCCGGGATCCCTGGCGGCGGCCGCCCCGGCCGTGAGCCAGGGCACGCAGCTGCTCGGCATCCTCTGGAAGACCTTTATCTTCGCCCTTCTGGCGATCCCCGGCGCCTTCGTCGCCGAGACCCGTCCGCCCCGTGAGGTATGACCGCGAGAATGAGCGGCAGGCCGCGGATGAGGGGGCGAGGGGCATCGTCGGACTGAGCATAAAGCGCTGGATTAGCCGGCATCGGGACGGCTTGAGGATCCACCGCAGCGAACGGAGATGATCCCCGAGGCCCTGCCGCGGACTTACCGTGAACGGAGCTTGAGGCCGAGCTCGTCGAGCTGGCGCTGGTCGACCGCGGAGGGCGAGCCGGTCATCAGGTCCAGGGCGCCGGTCGTCTTGGGGAAGGGGATGACCTCGCGGATGGACTCCTCGCCGGCGAGGAGCATGACCAGGCGGTCGAAGCCGTGGGCGATGCCGCCGTGGGGCGGGGCGCCGAGGCTCAGGGCCTCGAGGAAATAGCCGAACTTCTCCTCGGTCTCCTGGTCGGTCAGACCCAGGGCTTTGAAAATGCGCCGCTGGACGTCCATTTCATGGATCCGGATCGACCCGCCGCCGACCTCGTTGCCGTTGAGGACGAGGTCGTAGGCCTTGGCCCGGACCCGGCCGGGCTCCGTCTCGAGGAGGTCGAGGTCCTCGTCGCGGGGGGACGTGAAGGGGTGGTGCATGGAGACGAAGCGGCCTTCCTCCTCGCTCCACTCGAAGAGCGGGAAGTCGGTCACCCAGAGGAACTCGAGGCGGTCCTTGCCCGAGGCGTCGTCGAGAGGCCAGGTGCGGCGGATCTCGCCCAGGGCCTTGAGGGCCGTCGCTTTCTTGTCGGCGATGAGCAGGGCCAGGTCGGCCTCGGCGCCGCCGAGCGCGGCCCAGATCCTCTCGTGGTCGGCGGCGGCCATCTTGAGCGACGACTTCCAGCCGTCCTGCTTCTTGATCCAGATGAGCCCTTTGGCCCCGAGGGACTTGGCCTTGTCGCCGAGCTTGTCGAGCTGGCTTCGCGAGAAGGATCCGGCCCCGGGGACGAGCAGGCCCTTGACCTCGCCGCCCGCCGCGAGGACGCCTTTAAGGACCTCGGAGCCCGTCGCCGCCGCGCTCGCGGTCAGGTCTTTCATCTCCAGCGGCACGCGCAGATCGGGCTTGTCCGATCCGTATCTCTCCATCGCTTCGGCGTAGGGCAGGCGCGGGAAGGGCCGCGCGACCTTCCGGCCGACGAGCGCGAAGAGGGCCTCCATGAGCCCTTCGTTGAGGGCGAAGAAGTCGTCGAGGTCGATGAAGCTCGTCTCGATGTCGATCTGGGTGAACTCGAGCTGGCGGTCGGCCCGGAGGGCCTCGTCGCGGAAGCAGCGGACGATCTGGAAGTAGCGGTCGAAGCCGGAGACCATCAGGGTCTGCTTGAATTGCTGGGGCGACTGCGGCAGGGCGTAGAAGCGGCCCTTGTACATCCGGCTGGGGACGAGGAAATCGCGCGCCCCCTCCGGCGTGGGATTGGCCAGGATGGGCGTCTCGATCTCGAGGTAGCCGTGGCCGCTCATGTAGTTGCGCACCGCCAGCGCCGCGTCGTGGCGGAGGCGAATCCGGCGCTGCATCTTGGGCCGGCGCAGGTCGAGGTAGCGGTATTTCAGGCGCAGCTCCTCGGAGGCCTGAGGCGGGTCCGCGACCACGAACGGCGGCACCTTGGACGCGGCGAAGACGCGGAGCGCTGTCGCCTCGACCTCGATCTCGCCCGTGGGGATGTCCTTGTTGACCGCCGAACGGCGGCGGACCCGGCCGCGGACGCCGACGACGGACTCGGTCCGGAGCTTCTTGGCCTCTTCCGCGAGCTCGGGCCGGTCGGACTGGAAGACGACCTGGACGAGGCCCTCGCGGTCGCGGACGTCGACGAAGACGAGGTGGCCCATGTCGCGGGTCTTGTGGACCCAGCCGCAGAGGACGACCTCGCGGCCTTCGTCGGCGGCCCGCAGCTCGCCGCAGAAATGGGTGCGCTTATAGGGCTTGCCGGTCTCGGGAGCACTGTTCATGGGGTTCCCCAACGGTCAGCTTTCGCGGACGAGGGCCAGCAGGTCGTCGGGCGCGCCCTCGGATTGTCGGCCGGTCCCCATCTCCTTGAGGCCGAAGCGGCCTTTGGCCATCTCGTCCTCGCCGACGATGAGCACCCAGGCCGCCTGGAGCTTGTTGGCCCGGCCGAAGTGGGCCTTCATGCCCCGCTCCTTGAACTCGACCAGGCACTCGACGCCGTTGGCCCGGAAGAATCCGGCCAGGGTGAGCGCCGTCTTCTGGGCCTCGGCGCCGAGGTGGGCCACATAGAGGATCTTCTTCGCCGGGACGGCGATCTCGGCCACCGAGAGGACCCGCTCGATGCCCATGGCGAAGCCGGTGCCGCAGATGTCCGGCCCGCCGAAGTCCTTCATCATGTCGTCGTAGCGCCCGCCGCCGAGGAGGGCGTTCTGGGCGCCGAGCGCGGCGGACACGATCTCGAAGGTCGTCTTGGTGTAGTAGTCGAGCCCGCGGACGAGCCGTGGATCGACGCGGTAGGGGATACCGAGGAGGCCGAGGCAGGCGAGGAGCTTCTCGAAGTGGTCCCGGCACTCGACGCAGAGGAAATCCTGGAGGCTCGGGAACGACGCCGCGACGGTCCGGCAGGCCTCGACCTTGCAGTCGAAGATGCGGAGCGGGTTGGTCTGGGCCTTCCTCTGGCAGTCGGGGCAGAGCTCGGCCAGGCGCTTGGCCGCCGCCTCTCTCAGGGCCGCGCTGTAGGCCGGGCGGCAGGCCCGGCAGCCGACCGAGTTGACCAGCGTCTCGGCCCCCGTGACCCCGAGCTTGCGGAGCAGGGCGTGGGCCATCTCGATGATCTCGGCGTCGACGGCGGCGTCCTTCTCACCGAAGACCTCGATGTCGATCTGGTGGAACTGGCGGTAGCGGCCCTTCTGCGGCTTGTCGTAGCGGAACATCGGGCCCATGAAGTAGTAGCGCATGGGCGCGCCCTCGAGGTCGAGGCGGTGCTCCATGATGGCCCGGACGACCGACGGGGTGTACTCCGGCCGCAGGGTCAGGGACCGCCCGCCCTTGTCGGTGAAGGTGTACATCTCCTTGGTGACGACGTCGGACGTCGCCCCGGTCCCTTTCTCGAAGAGCTCGGTCGGCTCGAAGACCGGGGCCCGGAGCTCGCGGAAGTGATAGAGCTCGAACGTCTCCCGGGCCAGGCGCTCGAGGGCCTGCCACTTCTCGACCTCGCCGGGGAGGATGTCGTGGGTGCCCTTGATGGCCTGGGGAGGGATCCGCGTCTCTTCGGTCACCGCTCCTCGATGACCCCCATCTTGCGGATTTTCTTGTAGCGCTCGTCGAGGAGCTCGTCGACGGACTTGCCCTCGAGCTTCTTCAGCGCCTGGTAGAGGTGCTTGTCGACGTTCTTGAAGGTCTGCTCGGGGTCGATGTGGGCGCCGCCGGGCGGTTCCGGGATGATCTTGTCGATGATGCCGAAGCCGAGCAGGATCGAGGCCCGGATGCCCAGGTTCTCGGCGGCCTGTTCGACGGCGTTCTGGTCCTTCCAGACGATGGCGGCGCAGCCCTCGGGCGAGATGACCGAGTAGAACGAGTGTTCGAGCATCATCAGCTGCTCGCCGAAGCCGATGCCAAGACCGCCGCCGCTGCCGCCCTCGCCGATGACGACGTTGATGATGGGCACCCGGAGCCGGGCGATCGTCTTGAGGTTGTAGGCGATGGCCTCGGCCTGGCCCCTTTCCTCGGCCCCGATGCCGGGGTAGGCGCCGGGCGTGTCGATGAAGGTGAGGACCGGGAAGCCGAACTTCTCGGCCTCCTGCATGACCCGCAGGGCCTTGCGGTAGCCCTCGGGGTTGGCCTGGCCGAAATTGCGCTCGATCCGGGCCCGGGTCGTCCGGCCCTTCTGGTGGCCGATCACGGCCACGGTCCGGCCCTTGTAGAAGGCCAGGCCGGCGACGATGGCCGGGTCGTCGGCGAAGCGGCGGTCGCCGTGCATCTCCATGAAGTCCTGGAAGAGGAAGGCGATGTAGTCCAGGGTGTAGGGGCGCTTGGGGTGGCGGGCGATCTGGACGATGTTGACGGTGGTCAGCTCGGGCAGGATCTTGGCCCACTCCTTCTCGATCTCCTGGCGGAGGGCGGCGATCCTTTCCTTCTTGTCGAGGTCGTCGGTCTCGTTCAGGGCGTCGATCTGCTCCTTCAGGGAGACGATGCCCCGCTCGAGGCTATAAAACTCCGCCGATTTTTCCATACTCTTCTCTTTCCGTAAGATACGACCTGGGCCTATTCTAGGTGCGGGCCGCGGTCAAGTCAAGCCGCCCGGGCCCCGGACCTCAGAACGCCAGCCTGAACCCCAGGCGCGCCGTCCAGGTCTTGAAGCGGGTGCTGTACATCCCGAACATCGGGTTCGGCAGGTAGTCGGGGAGCGCGGCCCGCCAGTCGAAGCTCCCGGACACGATCTCTTCGTCCGAGACGTACATCGTATCGAGGTTCACTTCCGTGACCTTGTCCTGCCAGGCCTTGGTGTTGGTGAAATTGTCGATCTGGAGGTTCACGGAGGCCCGGGTGCGGCCGGCGAGGCGCAAGGTGTACTCGAGATAGATGTTCCCCCAGGCCGTGAACGGCAGGCGGCCCAGGTCGGCCCGGTTGTTGGGGTACATGGAACCGTCATTGATAGCGAGGGTCGTCGTCAGGGGATAGCCGCTCGTGGCGAAGGCCGTCAGGCCGACGGTCAGGCCGAAGCGGAGCCGGCACGAGCCATAGAGCTTGAGGTAATGGGTCCGGTCCTGCGGCAGGGGGCCGTGAAGGAGGTTGCCCCGGATGTCGTAGGGCCCGAACCAGGAATCGAAATAGCATGTGACATTGGGGGAGTTGCGGCCGTTCTCGTCCGTGCTGGAGAGGCCGCCGTAGTTCCCGGTGGCCCGGCTCAGGGTGTAATTGAGGCCGCCCTGCCAGCCGTGGCTGAAGCGCTTCTCCAGAGACAGGTTGAGGGCGTAGTATTCCCGCCGGGCCTTGGGCGTTTCCCAGACCGCGTCCGGGAACCTGCCGCCGTGCTCGATGTGGAGCGAGTAGCCGGACCCGGGATTGGTGTTGTAGGACATCCATCCTTCGTCCGTCCAGATGCCGGCGTCCTCGATCGTCCGGATGAGATGCTTCTGGACGAAACGGGCGGCGAGCGACACGTCTGTCGCCAGCGCTTTCTCCGCGCCGAGCGAGATCTCGCGCTCGGCCATGGGCTTCAGGCCGGGGTCCGTGGCGTCCCAGTTCGGGATGTGATAATCGATGGTCCCGACGTAGCGGTTGCCGGCCTCCTGGCTCTCCCGGCTCGAGATGTCGCCGTCGGCCGCGATCCTGGTCCAGTCGGGATCGTTGAGCTCGTAGTAATCGGACTTCCATTTGAAGCCGCCGAACGCGCCCTCGGCCAGGTAGAGCTTCATGAGGTCATAATAGAGACCGAAGCTGCCGAAGATCTTCAGGCTGGAATCTCCGAAGACGTCGTAAACGACGCCCACCCGGGGGGCCATCTTATCGTCGAAGCCGAATTTGATCGGCCGGTTCTGATATCCAGCCTGCTGCTCCTCCCGGGTGAAGGACGGAATATACTCGCTTTCCGTCCGAAGCCCCGCGTGGAGCGTGAAACGACCGCCGATCGTCCAGGCGTCCTGGAGGTACAAGGCCCAGGTGTCCCGCCGGATGTCCCAGAAGCTGCCGTAAGGGGAGGTCCAGGAGCTTCGGATATTGTAATAGCCGTAGACGCCCCGGACCGGCTCGCCGGAGGGCAGTCCGTTGAAGGCTTCGCCCCAAGAGAGAGCGACCAAAGGGTGATTGCAGATCTCGTCGACGTTCTCCTGGTCGCGGACGAGCCGGACCCCGGCCTTCAGGGCGTGCTCGCCGCCCAGGCGGAGAAAGTAGGTCAGGTCGACCGTGCTCGAGAACCTCCGGAACTGCCGCCGGTTGCTGGTCATGGCGGAGCCGGCCCAGTTCGTCCAGCCGTAATAATGGAGGAGATCGGGATGAGCCGCGAAGAATGGGTCGTCCGCATAGATGAAATTCGTCCGGGAGAACGAATATTTCGTGCCGGGACAAAAGACCTGCTGGTTGGTTGTGTTCTGCTCGGCCATGGCTGCCCTGGCGCTCACCAAGAGGTCGTTTCCGAACGTGTAATCCAGCTGGAGGGCCCCGCTGAGGTTCGGGTAATCGAACCCGATCTGGGCATAGGGAGAGTTCGGGTTGCCGGTCCCGGTGATGCTCGGGATCGATCCCCGTTGCCTTGAAAAATTGTTGACCAGGCTGAGGGACGCCCTGAGGCTCCTCGCCGGGGCCAGCGTCAGCTTGATCTGCCCGTTCCAGTGGTTCCTGGAACTGCGGAAGCTCTGGACTCCCAACTCGGGATCCGAGAGGAAGGACCGGGCCGCCTTCTGGCTGTTGATCTGGGGGTTGAACGAGGCGAAGAACCAGACCTTGTCCTTGACGAAGTAACCGCCCAGGTTGAAGACGGCGTCGTACCTGCGGTTCTGATCGCGGGATCTCCCGCCGTCGAAGTAGAGGTCGTCTTCGTTGACGTATTCCGGCACGAAGTCCTCGGTGGGATCGAAGCGGAGGTAATCGCGGGCCTTTCCCCGCATCAACCGGCTGTCGTCCTCGTAGAAGCCGACGATGTCGCCGTGAAAGGAGTTCCCGCCCGACCGGGTGACGACATTGACGACGCCGCCCATCGCCCCGGCGAACTCGGCGGCGTAGCCCGAGCTGGCCACGTTGACCTCCTCGACGAACTCCATGACCGCGCTCTGGGCCCGGAGACCCAGGTGAATATCGGTGATGTCCGCGCCGTCGACGTACCAGCTGTTCTCGGTCGCCGTGGCGCCGTCGACCGAGAGCCCGCCGGCCCTCCACTCGTCCTGGACGCCCGGCATGGTCACGATCAGGGCGTCGAAATTCCGGCTCCGGGGCAGGCTCAGGAGGACCTCCTTGGTCATCGTCTGGCTCTGGACGGCGGTCTTGACGTCGATGAGCGGGCTCCGACCGAGGACCGTGATCTGCTCTGCGAGCGTGGCTTGGACGAGGGCGGCGTTGATGGAGATGGTCTGGCCGAGCTGGAGAGGGACGTTCTTTCGGACGAGCGATTGGAACCCTGGCAGCGCCAAGGCGATCTCGTAGACGCCCGAAGGA
>Ga0172365_10000058_pt1 | contig 57940 bp, 64 predicted proteins | sample LakKivSesite48cm_FD_114535 | JGI IMG/M metagenome (GOLD analysis project Ga0172365, IMG submission 114535) | Sediment microbial communities from Lake Kivu, Rwanda - Sediment site 48cm | ecosystem: Environmental > Aquatic > Freshwater > Lake > Sediment | place: Rwanda: Western Province, Lake...
ACTGAATGATGAGGGACGCTTCGAGGACTCTCGTTCCCTTGGTCGATTCCCCGTACTTCAGGATGGTCGCCGAATAGAATCCACGGGCGGCGGCGAGAGAAATCGCCCCCGAACCGGCGGACAAAGTTCCGGCATAGGAGTTGACGAGGATCAGCTGAAAATCGTTGAGACCGAGAACGAGCGTACCACGCGCCAGACCGGTTTCACCGCCGAAGATCGGAACTTGTCCCGGACCCCGCGACGGGAGGGCTCGGATCGATCGCATCACGTCCATGTCGAATCGGTTCAGGGTCGTCGAGACGATCCACTGCTCGCCGTCTTGGACCAACTGAAACGGAACGGATCGACCGCCGAGGTCGTTGAGGACAGGAATCTTGTAGTCCTCGTATTCCTGATCCGGAGCGAGAACGGCGGTTCCGAGGTATACCGGAGCGGCACCGCCCGGAAGGGTCACGTAATGCTCGATTGGTCCGGGCGTGAAAACACCGGCTGGCATGTCGTCGCCTCCTCATGAACGGCGGCAAAATCAACCGCCAAAGTAACCACGACCGTAGTTGCGATCCGGGCCGATGGAGCCGAAGATTCGCACGTTGTCCGTGATGAGTGGGGAACCTGCTGAGGCAGGGGTCGGAGCCAGATTCACGGTTGACGGAAGACCGGCTTCCGGGACGTTTGGGACCGCATAGAAGACTCGTTCCCCCCGTCGCAGCAGTTCGAGGTATCGTTGAGCTTCCTCGTAAGCCGCCGTGAACGCTTCATCGTCTTTGGCGGCTCGAACACGTCGTTTGATGATCGCTCCGACGACCAGATCGGAGACGATTCGAGTCAGCAATGCGCCGCCATACGTTTCAAGGTCCGACAGCGAGTACCTTGCCCCGACCGCCGCCGCACCCATCACCATCTCGCTCGCTTCTTCAATGAACGCCGCGACCTTGGTGGAGGTCAGAACATCGTCTTCCGTGGCGGGAACGCCCGTGTCCGTGATGTTCTTGGCGATCCATCGCCAGTCATAACGGACCACGAGCTGTTCAGTGGTGATGAAGGACGGCATCGCGTTTCTCGTTTCGGATCACGAGAGGCAGTTGGTCACGAGCGCGGCCGTTTCCGGGCTCACCATCGTCATCCCGTAGGTCTCCGTGACCTTGAGTTGGGTGCGACGGTGCCACGGCTCGTCCTGCGTCTCGACCATCATTTCTTCGCCGCGATACACGAACATGTGCATCGAGGAGAATGTGGAGCGAACCTGGCCCACGTTTTCACCGAGCGAGCCCGGCATCGTGAGAATCAGAGCTTCGTTGTCCGTCGCGGACATGATATCCACGGTCGTTCCGGGGACCGTCAGACGGGAACTCGTGGTTCGGAGCGTGCCGTCCACGATCAGGTCCATACCGTACAGCTTGTCCGGCAGACCCCATTGCCCGTTCTGACTCGGCGAGTCGCCCTTGATCTGCGCCAAGGCGTAAGGCGACCGAGCCACGTAGTCGTGAATCTCCGCCGAGTTCGACATGGCGATAGCGAGCGGAGGCGGGATCACCAGCGTCAGGTCCGTGAACGTCACCGCGTCCATCGTGGACATACGGATGGCGTTGGCGACGTTCTGGAGCGACCGTTTGATGACCGGGTTGGTGCTGGTGCCTGCGCTCCAGAAGCCGCCCGTGCCGCCGATGCTCGACCACTGAGTCGCCGTTTTGACGTGGCTGGCGAGGTGGTTGTTCGAGTTCATCGCCACGGCGTAGAACGCGAACGCTCGCCGCGTCATCATCTGATGACCGAGGAGACCGAGTTGGGTGTCCTGAATGTCCCACACCGCTTGATCGCGGGTTTGCCATCCGACATACCCCGGAATGGCGCGTCGAAGGCAGTTGTACGGGACTGCCCGGTAGTCCTGTTGGTTGTGCGTACCCTTCGGGGACTCTTGTCCGTCCACCCAGATCGCCTCGTTCGGGTCGTTCTGGACCCTCGCGAGAGCTTCCGGACGAAGCTGCATGAAGTTGCCGGACAGGTAATCGGTCGGCGTTCGAGTCGCCAGTTTGTTGACCGCGAACTTCTTCGGGTCACGAGCAAAACTGGTGATGAGTTGTGCCGTCTGTTTGCCCCCGAATGCGGGGATGTAGACGCTGTTTGGACCGGCATACCCGGTCGAAAACGGAAGGGCCATGTCAGTCCTCGCGAACGGGGTGAGAAAATCCTGTTGTCAGTTCGGGAGTCGTTGGCCGACGACCCCGAAAACACCCGCTCGCTGCCCGAGCGTGAATCGTCAGTTCGAGACGTAGTTGCGGAGAACCACGCTCACGCGGATCACGTCGCCTGCGATGCCCGCTTCGATTGCACGGGCACCGATCCATTGAACCGGGGTGGTCGCTGTCGGGTTGAGCGGAATGGCGTTGCCCGAGGCGTCGGAGACCAGCAGTTGATCGTTGACGACGTTGTAGCCGGACCCGACCATGATGATCGTCTCTTCGCCGTCGCCGTAAACGCGAATGCCTTGTCCCTTCGTCGCCGCCGGGAACCCTTGAGGGAGGAGGCTGGTCTGGATCAGCGTCCCCATCATGGCGTTCGTCCATTCGGCTCCGATGCCGAGGATTTCGACGCCTGCTCCGGTGCATTGCAGGGCGGTCAATTCGCCGCCGGTGAATGGCGGGTTCGAGGTCGGATCGCTCGCGACCATCGCCCCCGTCTGGATGAATTTGAATGGGCCGATGGTTCCCGCCGCCACTCGGCTGTTCGTCTGTGCAGGCATGCTCGACTCCTGAAGATGGTGTCAGTCAGTGGACGGTGGTTGTGGTTCGGATCAACGGCGACCGCGAACGTGCCCGTTGGCGGCTTTGTTTTTCAGGTACTTCACGGCTTCGCCCACCGACATCGGCTTGCCGTTCGAGTATTTGCCGGTCTGGGCGTCCGCCAACGCCACGGCTTCCGCCGGAGTCTTGGGCACGTACTCCTCGTCGGGAACGCCGTCGTCCGTTCGCGACATGCGGAACAGCGTGTCCGCCGCGCGGCTGTCGGTCGGTCCCGAGGTGTGCCCGGCCCGGCGGTAGTTCACACGGATGTTTTCGATGTGGTACTCGCGGGATTTCGGGTCCATCGCGGTCAGGACTTGAATCTCCTGTTCGCGATCACCGAAGATCACCGGACCTTCTTCATGCCCTTCCGCGTTGTTCTCGAAGTCCGAGATCGTCTTCTCGGCCTCGGCGCGGGCATTTCGCACCAGAAGGTCTTGGATGACCTTGTTCTGTTGCGCGAGTTGACGGGACAGCCGGACCACTTCCGGGTTCTGCCGCGCCGCTGGACGCTGCTGCGTTCGTGTCATTGCTGGACTCCCGTTGGTGGTTGATCGGTTGTAGGGCTGGCGTCGGTCGCCTTGGGTCGAAGGGATCATGGTCGAATTGGGACCGGCGTACCCGGTTGGACCGGCCTCGAACCGCACCGGTGGGCCTTCGTGGTCGATGCGGGCTTCCTCGTCCGGTTGCGGCGCGAGCCCGTCCGTTCCGTCCATCGGTGGTTCATCCCCACCCATGCCGGGATCGCCCATCGGAGCGGCACCGCCCGGAGGGGGAACAGGAGAGGGTCCGGCACCGGGACCGGCACCAGCCCCGCCACCCTCTTCGGCGGCGAGCAAACCTTCGATGGCGGTTTTCACGGCGTCCGCGAGCATCTTCTGGAATGCCTTGGACTGGAAGATGCCAGCGATTCGCGGGTCTTCCGAAGCCGGGTCCGCACCGGGATCACCGTCGAATCCTTCGTCATCCAACGCCGTGTCGTCCGCACCGCCCTCCATGTCCGGGGGCAGGTCGTCCGTCGCCATCTCGTTGTCGGGATCGGCCTCGTAAGAGTGCTTGGTGTTGACGGGACCGCCGGGGGCTTTGACCGACTTGCCCTTCATGGTCTTCATGCAGTCACCCTCGTGCGAGTAATTGGTGGATTGGTCGTCTTTGTCATCCCGTTGGTAATCTTCCGAGTCCGCCAAGTCCGCCAAGCTGCTTCCGGCGGCATGTCCAAGAGCTGATCCGATCATGCCACCGACCGGTCCGCCGACTGCGGTTCCTATCGTTCCTCCGGCGATGCCCCCGACTGCTCCGCCAGCGAAGCTTTTCAGGCTGTAACGAATCACAGCCCCGGTCCGTTTCGAGTAGTGCAGGACCGGTGAGTTGGAATCGGACTGGAGAGAACGAACCCCGTTCTTGGACGGAACCTTGCCAAACGTGAACTGCATCCGGGCTTTGCGGATGATGACTCCGAGATCGCGTTCCGGGGTCGTGCCGCCAAGAAGCGCGATGGGGTCGAGTTCTTTTCGTCCGAGCCAGAGTTCCACCGACCGCCGAGGGAAGTCCTCGATGACGTGTTCGCGATCTTTGCGGACCTTGTAGTCCGTGTGAATCGCGTAACTGACTCGTCCCGTCGTCGGGTCGCGAGATTCCTTGACCCGATAGTTGACCGCGTAACCCACGACCGGTCGTTCAGGAGCGAGGGGATCGTCCGAGGTGTGCCCGACGATGAGCGGAGCCGGATCACCGGTCGTCAAAACGCGATTGTTGTTGTTTCGAGCGATCTCTTCGAGGACCGAACGATCCACATAAGCTGCGGGTTTGCCGTTGTCCCCGTCCAGCTCGTGTTCGTCCAGAACTTTCACGTCCGGGACCGTGACCCACTTCTCCGGATTCTCAAAGTCGTAAACGGACGCCGCCCCATAGGAACCGTTGGTCCCATTGCGAGTCGGAGCGACGTTGTTCGGGTATTGAGGCACGAACCTGATTCCCATTAGGGGGGTTCGTGCAGCAGAGACAGGGTTGGGCAGCAACCGGGAAGAACGCCTGAGCGTTCCCGTCTCTGCTGCCCGAACTTGAGCGGGTCAAGGGAACTGGCCGGTCCCCAAGTCGCTTCCCATTGCTCTCATATGACGGAGTGGAGAGTCCGTCGTCAAGGGGATTTCTAAAAAATCGTCACTCGCCGATAGTACCCATCGCCACTCGCACTTGATCCGGGTGGAATGGAACGTAGACGTTATGCCCTTTTCCGCCCATTTTCCCGCCGGTATCGACGATGCCATCGTACCCCATCTTCTTCAGGGTTCGCGTCACCCAATCCGGGATTGAAGACCACACGAAACTGTTGACGCCTTTCGACGTGTCATCGCGAAGTTGTTGGACCCAATGTTGCGGGTCACGAGTTCGTTTATCCCATGCGTCAGTTCCAGCCTGACTTTGCTGTCGCTGGAAACGAGCCGCCTTTTCCAATTGATTCAAGACTTCGCCCGGAATCTGGTGGGTCACGAGCGGATTCTTGATGGAGAGGTGCGCCGGAAGCGTCACCGGGTACGTCGCATGCGGATCGTGCATGAATACCGGCCGGTTCAGACCGGCAAATCGCAATACGTCATGGAAGTCCGTTTCACTGTTGAATAAGTTCCCCGAGTTCAACCATTCCTCGACGAGAGCGTGAAGATGGTTGCCTCGGGCTTCTCGCAGATGTTGATCGTATCCTCCGGTCCCGGAATTGTGTTCAGGACCATGCAGCGTAACGTTGTTGTCATCGTCCATCCCCACCCTCGGGGCCATTGAAGCGATCTTTTGCCGCTCCGTCGGATCAAGATGCCACCACGCCTTGTTCAGAGGAATCCGCTTCTTGCCGATCTTGACTCGAAACCAGTTTTGGTAGTCCCCGGCATCGTCGTCATCGTAAGCGAGTGATGTATCCTGTTTACCAGTCGAGTAACTGGAAGCGATTTCAGGATCGTCAGTGAAGTACGGCATCGGCCCGGAAGTGGAACGTTTTGCGATTAACGAGTTCCCCAGCCGGTCTCCTCGTGAAGACCCGTGGAACACTTTAAGCGGCGAACCGTCTTCACCGACGATCTTTGACCCGGAAAACCATTGCTGGAAATCAGGACCAATGGCGTGTTTGAGTTTCTTCGCGTAACTCACGACCAACGGTTCTTCCCGTTTGAACTTTGCCCTGAGACGTTCTCGCATTGAAGGGCGTTTCGGTTGCGGGTACTGCACGACGGGCTTTGGTGCGGGTGGATTGGCGAAATCGCCTTCGAGGTCGGGGATGAGCTTTCCGCCTTGGTAGTAGGTGCCACGAACGACCGCGCCGCCCTTGGGGGCTCGATAAGCGGCATTACGGATCGGGTAGTGATCTTGTTCCGAAACCGTTTGTGGGGACGAATCAGGATATCTGGATTGGTGATCCGCCCAACGCTGCAATCTCTGGTAGATGTCTTCGTATGACCCATTGCCGGGCGTCTGACCAGCACTTGCTCGAACCGCACCGGTCTCTTCAAGTTTTCGGATGAGGTCAATGGCGTCACCGGCATTGAACCATTTCGCCATCCTGACTTTCTTGGAAGAATCAGGAGATACCCGCGTGATCGACACTTGCGTGGTCCGACTCGGGTGATACGGATGGAATCCGTACACAAGGTAACGAGTTTTACCGGGAGTACCCTTGTGGGATTCCGTTCCATTGAATGACGGGTTCCAGTCGAAGATGTCGAAATCACCCTTCACACCTTCGGGGTGGTCGTCCAAACTTGGAGTCTGCATGAACGCCGCTTCCCCATGCCTCCCGTGTTCCGTCAAGAACTCGACGTAGGCACTGTGGATTGCCGGGTTCTCGGAATCGTTGTGAATCGCTTCCAGAAGTTTCGATTCTTCCTGTTCCGGAGTCAGCGGGATGTATTGCCCAGCCTTGGCGTATTTGATTCGGGACATATGTTGCGGTCCTTCAGGTCGATTAGACTCTGTTTCGTCTTCATGATCGTGAAACTCATTTGGATGCCTCATCAACAACCATCCGTTGTTTTCTCCGGGAATCAAACTATATCCTTTGGAAAGATGAGTCTCCCACTCCGCGAAGTTGCGTGCGTCTTGTGCGGTTTCATGCCATTCGTGATAGGATACGGGCTCTGAATGATCGGGATTTGGGACATTGTTGCGAATCAAATCCGCCTCATCTTTGGCGAAAATTGGTTCGTAAGCCCCCATCCCATTCCATATTACGGGGCGACGTTCGTGAATCGTTTTGAGGTGATTTGCCAGTCCCTTATCCCCCAAATCTTCGATTTCATCGGCCAAAGCATTTCTGATTGCCAAGTCATAAGGGTCTCTTGCCGCTGCCTCATGGAGCAGTGTGACTAAGTACGAACCAGAGGGTGGCCTTTCGTTGGCGGCGTATTTGATCCGGGACATGCGATTTGGTTCGTTGTCCGTGTTGACGTAGGACGTGCCGGTGATGGTGTTGCCACCGTCCCACTCTTCAACCCCTTCTGGCTCCATGTTATCCGGCTCTTCCAGATGAAACTCTCCGTATCTACGTGCCGCTTCTTGCAACCTGTCATGGTTGCCGCCGTACTGACCGGGCGTGTCGAAGAATCCCGCTCCGTGATCATTTCTGGACAGCCAGAAGTCATAAGCGGCGTTCTCCTCCGGGCTCGGATCGCCTTCCGCTGACCGTCCAGCCTCGATCAGATGCCGATGTTGGGCACGAAACCGGTGCCAGTCATCCAGCATGGACGCCATCACGTCAGGGTGGATGTCATGATGCGTGGGGAAGTTTAGGCCGAACCGCCGGCGATTCCCATGTCGGTGGCGAAACGTCATTTCGCGATTCGCCGTCATTGACGACCACAGGGCGGTTTGAAAGTGTTGGATGTCGGACGGAGTAAAAGGGGACTGACTCACTAATCTGGCTTGACCCGGAACTCTCTTGTTGCGGTCGTCACGGATCGCTTTCGCTTTGTCCTCGATGGACTGACGAATGAGAGCGGCGTCTTCGGATTGGCCCTTCTCGTCCAGTTCCTCCGCCAAGGCATTCCTCACCATTTGATCCGTTGGATTGCGGATCAGGTGATCGAACATCTTGGCAATGATTTCTTCTTGTGGAGGAGGGGTGTAACCCGACCGTGCGTAGTTGTACCGGTCGTCGAAGTTTTGGTCATCGACTCCGGGGAGTTCTTCATCCTGTTCTTGATCGTCACCCTCATAAGCCGCTTCGATCTGGTCGCCGCAGTGGTCGCAATAGAGGTTGTTGTCCTCCCAATTTGGCTGTTGGGATTCGACACGGAATTGATCGTGGCGGTCAGGATTCTTGATCTCATCCGCGACTTGTGAGGCGTTACTATTGACGCAGTTGTGGCACAACGCCGAATTATCCGAGGTGCAGTAGTAAACGGGGTAGCCTTCGTTGTGGTGAGGGATTGGGCCTTCACCCCCAATGCCAATTTTGTCCCGGATGATCTGGTGGGAGCCGACACGGGCATCCGGATTGCGGAGTTCAGCAATCCGGCGATGAAGATTGTCGCCGTCCCCGCTTCCATACCACACGCCAGTGTGCCAATCTTCGGGGTCGAGGTCTTCAAACTCATCCGCAAGCGCATGGCGGAGAGTCATGTTGTTTGGGTCTTTATCGACTGCCGAAATAAGCGATCTAATGATCTCGTGGGTGTCGCGAGAAGACCGTGCGTTACGAATGACAGGGTATCGCACGGTCGTGGTCATGTCACATCCCCGAAAGTGCCTTGAGAGCGTCGATCCACGGTTTTCGATTCTCGATTCGCCGCCAGTCGCACTCGACAACCGCTCGTCGCCGCCCGTCTGCCGCTACCTGAATCCGAGATTGGTGGTCCATCACCAACCGGTCGAGGGTGGCGAACCACTGATCCGAAGTCGAGCATAGAAAACCGTCGAAACCGTCACGGATACGATTGTACTCCCCGATTGCGGACGCGACAACACATCCCCCGAGTGCCCACCCTTCCATGACGCGAAGATGCGATTTCGACAGGTTGAACAGCACGTCCGCGAGCGGAGCCAGCCAGATTTGCGGATCGAGCGTGTTGGCGAATCGCCTGTATTGGTTGAACGGCACTTGCGGGCAGGTCATCACGCCGAGATGAAGGTGTTTTCGCATCAGATCGGGCGGTGGCAGTGATCCGGCGAACACGACCGACACGGTTTTCGGGCCGTGTTTGTCCACCAACCGGATCAGGGCGTCCTCAATCGCAGCGATGTCGCCCTTATGAGTTTGACTACCGGCCCACACCACTCGGATCGGCCATTGGACGGTCGTGTCCGCGAACGAGGCCCCGTCGAATGGCGATTCCGGGAATGTCGAAAGGTCGAGCAGGTTAGGGCAAATGAATACCGGTTCGCAATAATCGTGTCGCTCCCACAGCACTCGACCAAGTTCAGGAACGGATACGATCACGGCGTCTGCTGCGAGGGCCATGATGTCGAACACGACCATGCCATCCTCGCCGATCTTAGCCGGATTCCAGTCCGGAATCGCAGCGAGGTCGTCATCGAGCGACCAGCAGAGCTTGACTCCTTTCCTTTTGAGACGGAGGACTTCGTGAAGGGTGGCGGAGTTTCCGGGCAGCGAGTGAAACACCAGCCAGTCCACATCGTCACGTAGACTCTGGCCCACCGAGAGTTGAATGCCCTGTTCGATCAGATCGTCGTGGCAGAAACGGACGGGTTGAAGGGCACGGTGGAAGGAACAACCGCCATCCACCGCGTAGTGAAAGTGAATCGAAGTCATGTGGGTTCCGAAGTTGGATCGTCGATCAGCCATTCATGGAAGTTGTGATGGGTGATCTCTCCGTTTTGGTACATACCGTGTTTCACCGGCAATCGGAACTCACCGGGCCGGGTCTTCCATGTTTGTAGCTTACCCGATGGCCGTACTCTCAACGCCGGTGCGATCTTGCCGGGGCGGGCGTAACCTCTTTGATGAGTGTGAAACAGTTCGGCGTACATTGGATATCCGGGCCAATGTCCGGGTTGCTTCAAGTGATCGAGTGAAGCAAATGGTATGGCGTTGATGAGCCCCATAGGACTCTTGCCGATCCAGAGTTGATGAGAAGACCGGAGATTGTCGATCACCGACTGCGGGTGTCCTGAATCCTCTAGCTCGTCTGCCAGTGCGTTGCGCGCAGTGAGATCACCCGGATTCTTCTGGACATGCTGAAACATCTTTTCGGTTATGTCAACCGGATCGTGTGCCATGCGTAGAGGATACTCTATCTTCCGACCCATCTTGGTCGGCTCGTCCGGCGGCAGTTCGTCCTCGGGATCGCTCATCCAGACCTGACCTTGACCCGGTTCGATGTCCTTCGGGCCTTCCATCTCCCTGATGTAGTCCCGTGGCGTCATCCCGGAAGGGTCGTAATGTCCCTTCTTCGCCGCTTCGAGCATTTGCATGAGAATCTGTTTGCGTCGTCGCCCGGTGATGTCCTCTTTCGGTGGCGGACGATGCAGGGGTTCCGTCCCTTCCGGGTACATCGAGTCCATGCCGAAATCGAGCCCGTCGTCATCGTTTGCGGAGTATTTCTTGACCAACGGTAGATTATACCTGTTAGTTGGAACATCCTTAGACGGCATCTTCGTCCACTTCAACACCTTCTTGGGGTTGATAAGCGCAATCCAGTGTTCCTGAGATGAATGCGGGTGGAAAATCGCGTCTACACCTTTGCTCTTGAGGAAATCGACCAGCTGCAATCCGGCGTTCCCGGAAGCAGCCTCGTGATTGACAAACAGGTTATTGATAACTTCGGCACTGACTGACTCGGAGTTTCGACGACTGGAGTTAGATTCAATGTCCGAAATGATCTTGTTCCGGTTGCGAATGCCTTTCGCAGATTTGACAAAACTAATGGCTTCGTGTTTGGGGATAAGAACATCATGAGCGAACTTCAACGACGGGTCGAGGTGAAACAACATCGTTGAACCGCCGCCTTTGGCGTATCGTTGTGCCGTTTGGAAATTGGTGGTCATGTATATGCCCGGCCCGGCTTCGTAGCGTCCCTTTTTGGGAGCGCGAACCTCGGGGTTGCCATCCCACCTCCGACTACCATGCCACATTTCAATCGGAGACTGTGGAATCGGTTTGCGGTTCCCGTCCATGTCGTCGTCGGCGGCGGAATAGCGTTGAAGCTGTTCGGGTTCCATCTCACGCCCTCGAACAGGGTCGTACCCCCATTCATGCCATGAATCACCGTTGGTGAATACGTCTTGGGCGTTAGCGATCTTGGACAGAATCCTGTACTTGCCGTTGAGTGCCGACCGACCGTGATCCATCGCGTACTTCTTGGACAGTGTGACCCAATCACCTCGGTTGATCTTCGCTCCCTTGAGTCCGTGAGGGATGGCCCGGTAAATCAGGATCATCTTCTTGGGCTTGCCTCGAAGTCGATTGATCTTGGCGTGCATCTTGGTGTCACCGGGGTCGTCGCCCGTGCCGTAGTACCGCAGACCTTGCGGCGAGTACACGTCTTCCGGATAAATTCCGTTGGCGGTCACGTCGTGGAGCGGTGCGCCGGACGTTGAATCCGGAGCGGTATGTTCCCCTCGATAGTTCTCATTCAAAGCGTACCGCAACCGCTTCTTCCGCATCACCGACCGGGGCGTGCCGGACGGCGGAGGTGCCCACGGGAGGATGATGGCGCGGGGTTCCGGCAGTTGCGGGACCATCGGCACTGGCGGCATCCCTTGCGGAACATCCTGTTGCCCGCTTTCCGGATTGGCCGGGACCGGTTGCGGAGCCGCTTGAGGTTGCGGTTGTTTGGGCTTCTTCATCGGTGCAGGTGTGGGGACGGGCACCGTGACGGTCGCAGTCGGGTTGTTGCCGCCGATGACAGGCACGTTATACCGCCTTCCGTTCTTGATCCGTGATCGTGTCCCGGAACATCTCACGGGCCTTGGCTTGATCTGCCGCACCGATGAGCTTGAAATGGCCCCTCGACGTTTGCAGCTCCGTCTTCTGCCGCTGCGTGAAGTCTTTCACCCGGTCCCGCATCTTCCCACCCCGGTCGGGAATCAACAAGTCGAAACCCTTACGGTGCGGGACGAGGACGCGATCCGTCAGACCCGCCTTGTCGAGCTTCTGGAGCATGTCATGGCCCGACCCCTGCATCCGGAAGCGGTGCAGCATGTCAGGACCGTCCGGGCGGACATGGAAAACCGCCATACCGGGGATGTTGCCGGTCAAACCGTACCACGCTGCCGCCGCATGAACGCTCTCGGGCGGGGCGTTGGCGTAGATCGCCTGTGCCACACCGGGGACCGAATACGCCGGGCTGTTGTGGAGAGCGTCCACGGTGGAAGCGGGCTTGAGCCCGAGCTTAGCCGCGATCTGCTCCGTTGTCGCCCGGATCGCGTGCTGGTCCGAGGACCGGATGCGGCGGAGCGCGTCGAGGAAGTCCCCCGCGACCATCTGATAACGCCTCAAACCTTCCGTGCTGGAAGGTTCGACCCCCGCCCGTCGAGCCAGTCGCCGGAGGATGCGGGAGTAGCGGGTGGCTTTCTCCATTGCGGCCATTGATCCGCCGATAGTACCCATCGCCACTCGCACTTGATCCGGTCCGTCCGACTGCGACCGTCTTTTATGCCCAAAATCTCTGGGTTTGTTCAGGTCGTGAGCCGCGAACTCCGATTCTTGTTCTGGGGTAATTGCCATTTCACGTTGACGCCAAATCTTATGCCCTCGGTAGGCGTGGCGATGGATGGACTCGGTTATGTCCTTATCAGTCGCATGAGGTTGAAGCTCTTGGACCCGACGCACTACGGCAGCGTGTTCCTCAGCAGTCGGTCCCGTCCTGATTGCCGGGTTAATGTGGGGGATTCTGTGGATACGAACGGCAACGCCTTCAGGCTGGTTATGCCATGCGTCCGTATTCAAACCGGCATGGGAGTTGTTAATAGCATGCTCTTTCAACGCCCGGTATGTGTGTGCGTCCAGACCGATCTTGTCGGCCGCGTTCATCCAGTTGTACCAGTCCTTCGCCGGGTGGTTGTGTTCGTGCAGCTCGTCATGCAGAGCCCATAACGCGGTGGGGATGACGGACCCATCCCCGTTCTTGCCGCCTACCACTGCGACTTTCGCCAACCCCCGGATGTTCGGATGGTTGTTGGGGTCGTTGGCGAGGTGGCGGAGCGCGGTCTCGATTGGAAAGCCCTGTACGAGCGGATGGGCCTCGTGACGGGAGTCCAGCTTGGCGTACCGTTGCGGATCACCGTGGCGGGCGAAGTTGAGACTTCCTCGACCCTCGAACGATGACATCCCGAATGTTTCTTCCTGCGGATGGGACTTCTCCAGCGAGGCGGGCAGCAGCAGATTCAAGAGCGGACGGATCGCTCGTGCGACTCGGTCCTCGTGAGACGGACTCGTGGTACTTTGCGGAAGAAGCGATTGCATTGGTTATCCTCTTGGACGAAATCCCGAGACGTTCGAGATCGCGAAGCACTTCCGGACGCCTGATAATCGCCTCCAAGCTCCACCCTCCCCGAATCGCTTTTCGGCTCAGGTACTTAAGAATCTCGTGGGATTTCGGACCCGCGCCGAGGTGTTTCGCCACCATCACCCCGACGATTGTCGTCCAAACCGCCTCTTGCACTTGCCTCGGCTCCCAACCAAGGTCCGCTGCGGCTTTGTTGATGAGGGTTTTATATGCCATCGCATAAGGCCAATTGTGCTTTTTTCCGGCAAGACCCTTTTGGCTATCAAGAAGTGCTGAGTTGATCGCCTTGTCGGGGTGGCTTCCTCGGACGATCTTTTCCACCAACTTTCGGGAGAATCCCTCATCGAGATTGGACAAAAGTTTCGCCATGTGCGTATCGACAGGAACACCTCGGGGATCAACGAATGCCATCCCAAAGTTTGGAACTTTCAGTCCCTCACCACCCCCGAAGTCTCCGAACCCCACGTTTTCGGACTCACCTTGATCTGCCGAGAAAATCCGTTTGAGTTGTTCCGCTTTGTACCCGGAATACAGGTCTGGACCTTTGTACTTTCGTGGAAACCGATTATCCAGTTGCAACGTCCCCCTCTCGTTTCGTTGCGTCCTACCGAACAAGTCTTCCAACGACTTTGCATCTGTGGGGCGTCCAGCGGCGTGCCACACCCCGAGTGCTTCCACCGCGCCTGCCGTGTGTTGTTCCCAAGGCGTCTGCGGAGACAGTACCGCATTCGCCATGACCCACCGATTGGCATCCCCCGGAGACCTCATCAAGTGGGATACGAACTTGTGCATTTCCTCGTAGGAACCACGAACTGGTTCTCCAACTTCCGCGAGAGACTTGATCTCGCTCAAGCCGGGCATGTCTCCCGACCGGTCTTTCAATCCTTGACCGACCAGCTCGACGTATTTCTTCTGTTTGCCCGGTGATCCTCCGATGATGATGTCCCGTTCTTCCGGAAACAGGTTTTGTTCTTCGGGAACAATCAGTTTGTACTTCCGCATACCATTGATTTTACGGGCAAGCTTCAGCAGCAACTCACGCTTCCGAGAGTTACGAACGTCGGGCACCCCATCCCGTGTCGTAAAGTTCCCATCTTGATCGGTGTTCTTCTCCGGACGCCAATGGTGCGATCCGACCATCATGTGGATCAATCCTTTCGGCCCATCCGTGGCGTACACCTGCCTTGCTACTTGCTCCGATGTGAACTGTTGTGGAGGTTTGATATTCCTCCCCCGACCCTTCCTGTCCGCCAATGTGACCCAACCGCTATCGGGATGTGCCCATTTGCGAAGATGCCACATGGAATCGCCACGGTTCTTAGCAAACATCGGGATCGGCTTCCGGTCGGCATACACGTCGCCCGAAGCGTGCGATCCCCGTACCGGACGAACTTCCGCCGCCAGATCAGTCCTCCCTGACAAAATTTCTGGTCCGACCATCGTGTAAATCGAACCGGCTTGATTGTTCTTCACTCCGATTGCATCAAGCAGCCCCGAGTCCACCCACGATTCGCCACCCAGCCAGCGACGGAACGCTTCTACGGACGGTTCTCCGGGGTGGTGGTCGTTGATCTCATCCGTCGCTGCATTCCAAACAGCCAGATCGCCGGGATGATCCATCGCATGGCCGACGATCCTGAACATCATGTCCTTGGGATCGACCGGCTCCGAATACCGTTTGACACCGGCGGCGCGGGCGAGACGCAACAGGGATTCACGGCGTTGAAGTTTCACGTTGTTCATCCCGAGTCGGTACAGAGTTTCCCGTCGCCGGGACATGATGAATTCGGGTCGGACATTGTGGTTCTGGCCGAACTTCGAGGTCAGAAGTCGTTCCACGTCGTCCACCTTGCTTCGGTCGAAGACGACGAACTGCTTGGTGCCTCCACCCCCCAACGGAACCGCCAATGCCCCGTAGTTCGGATCGAGTTGGCCGATTCGCTTGATGAGCGCGGTGTAGAGGTTCTGACGGGACTTGCCGCCAGTCGCCGACCCGTCCGTGGACGCCGCCGAGAACGCGAGGATGTGGGGCTTCTTCGCTTGCATGTACGCCGAGACCGCACTGGCGACTTGATCGAACACTGCCGCCGCCTCGCCCTTGCCCGTGTCGGCGAACGAGTGCCGGTCGTCGTTGAACGTCAAGTTGTCAATGGTCGTACCGGGCTCGTTGTAGTGCCCGATGTCGATGGTGAATGGTCGTCCGGATGGCGTCTGGAAGCGGTAAGTGTGGACACGATCATCTCCATACCACCGACCGAACTGTGGACCAGCCGGAAGCGGTTTGGGCTCGGCGGCGGGAAGCTGTTGCGGCGGTTCGTTGCTGTTGACGACGTTCAATTGCGGAGTCTGGTCCTCGTCATCTTCTTCCGGTTCCTCGTCCCGTTCCTCCCACCGGCCTTCCTGCTCCATCTCGTCGTACATCTGATGGAGGATTTCGTCCTCGATGTCAGAGGAGTCGTAATGCTCGGCGAACCATTGACGATCACGATCTTCCGCATGTTCAATGGCACTCTCCATATCATCACGACGGTCGTTCGCCAACCGATTCAGGGTGCGGTTAATCGCTCGCAGATCGAGATGGGGGTGATGCGTCTGGATGTGCCGGGCCAGACTTTCCTCCATTTCAGTCGAATACGGATCAGCCAGTCCGTCATGCCATCTGTGCATGCTTTGATTGGACAAGCCATAAGAGTATGGGTCGAACAACCCCGGATTGGGGTCTTGGGGACGGTACGAATTATACCGGTGCCACTGATCGACCGCTTCCGCCGCCTCCGGATGCTCTTGACGGATCGTGTCCAAGATCACTTCTGGAGTCCAGTTTTCATCCTCAGCAATTTCCCGTAACCGACTTGAATCTAGATCAGGTTCGTATTGATCCACGTCATGGTCAACTTGCTCTTGGACTCGACGGTCCAAGTCACGATCTTCGTCAGTATCACTCAGGTAATCGCGGAATGCCCGCGTTCCCGACCGTGTTGCGAGATCGAATCCGCCGGGAACGTTACGAACGCTGGCATCAACCTGACGACGCACCGGAGTCCGACCGACGTTCGCGGGTCGTGGGACTTGTGGCAACGGTTCGTCCGTGACCGGGACCAGTGCGGCCTTGTCTTTCAAAACCTGCAACGCCTTGGTCGCCTTTTTCGGCGAAGCGGTCGGCGCATTCCGCCACGGCGCGAGCGGACCCGAAGGTTGTTGTGTCGGTTCGACCGGCTCCGAATACCGTTTGACACCGGCGGCGCGGGCGAGACGCAACAGGGATTCACGGCGTTGAAGTTTCACGTTGTTCATCCCGAGTCGGTACATGAGACGCTTGAGCAGCATCAAGTCTTGAGGCGGGAGTTCGATGCCGAGACGACGCATCTCCGCCCGCTTGAGCAGGAGACGCGAGACTTCCGCTTTGGCTTGATCGTCGGTCATCGTCGTGTCGCTCACTTGTAACTGTTCCCGTCCCCGTCCAATCGAGCGCGGTAAGTCGTCACGATTCCTTGCGGGTAGTGAACCCTGACAATATGCCCGGCACGGGGTTCATCAGGGATCAGTGGCCCGATTCTCACATGACCGAGCGGGATGTCCGTGTCTTTCACTTGCTGTTGATGCGCTCGACTTTTGATGCCGGTCGGGTTGTTGTAAGCGGACTCGATGATCTGCCGCATCCGTTCGGCGCGAGCGGACTGCGGGTATGCGTCACCTAGAGTCGCTTCCGCGAAATGGTGTGGACCATTCTCAAACCCGAGTGGGCTTGATCGGTCGAGTAACGGGGTCGCATCCGCTCCGATCTCCGAGATGGGAAACGTTTGTTCTTCCAGAACGTGAAACGGTTGCTCCGGGCTTGGCTCCGGTTCGACCCCCCCGTAGTAGGACGTTTGGGATTCGTCGTCGAGTGGCGGAGCGGGATCGGAGTACGGGTCGTCATCCGGAAGGTTTGTGGAAATCGGCCTGTATTCCGGAGCGGGTTCGGGTTTGACCGGCGTGGAAGACGGCATTTTCTGTACGGTTTTTGGAGTCTGAGTTTTGCTCTTGAGCGGAACTCCTTGTACGTCGGTCTTCGGGGCTTGTACCTTGCTCTTGAGCGGGATGCCAGCGGAGTCAGTCTTCGGTTTGGGTTTGGCGAGCCGATAAACGGGGACGATGGTCATGACGTGGCTCCAGCCGGACACTTGGACGGTTGAAATCCAATGTATCCGGCGAGGAGCGGTCGGGAAAGGGAAAAGGACGTGCGAAAGGTTCGTGTGGCGCGAACCGAAGTGATCGTCGCCTCGTCAGGTTGACATGACTCTTACGGGCATGATGGCGTGGCTTCTCGATCCGATGGTTTTGACCGTCGAAGTCGAACGTATGCTCACCCTCCCCAGCCAAGATGATTCACCCGAGGCCAACACATCGCGGCTTTGTCGTGGAGCGGATGACCGGACAATTCCCGCTTCCACAGTTCCTCGATCCTTGGCGTCGGAGTATTGACGCCGGGCGCATCGTGGTTCTGGTGGGTGCAGAGCGTGTCGTCGTCAATACAGGTGTGATTGACGACGCCGAGCGTCTTGCGGCGTTGGACGAATGCCACGTCCACCGCCCCCCATGTGTTGGTCTCCAACATCCCGCCCATCCGCTTCCACGTCTCTCGACTGCACCCGCCGAACACCCAACTCAGCCAATGCGAGTGCAGCGAGCCTTCCTTGCCGACCGATTCGATGCTCCACGGCGTGTAATCCCGGTTGCCGATCATGTGCTGTTCGTGATCGTAGAAACCCCGAATGTCCCGCACGGCCAACGGACCCTTCCCTTCCCAATCCACCGTGTCGATCCGCTCTTGGTCTCTCTGCGTGAGGTAGTAGGGCTTGCAACAAGCGTAGGCACCCATGAGGTGCGGGTAAAGTTTGCGAGTCGTCTCGAAGTTCTGGAGGACACGGACACACTCCGACACGCTCTTGCGACCCGGCATGACCTCGGGGTGGGTCAGGATGATGTGGTCCCCTTGTGCGGCGCGGATGCCCGCGTTGAGGACTGCCCCGCAATCCCGCCATCCCTCCCGCTTCGGCCCGGTGGTCAGGATCGTGTAGCGGATGTCGTGGTCGGCGCAAAAGTCGTGGACCAACCCCTGCGTGTCGTCCTCCGAGTGATCGTCGATGACGACCAACTCGGACTGGTCCTTCGGGAAGTCCTGACGGGCGTAGCAGACCAGACTCCGTTCGAGGAGATGACAACGGTTGTAGGTCGCTAGGACGACGGAACAAGTCGGACGATTCATACCCTCCAGCCTTTCGATTTGGCGACTTCCACGATTTTCTCGGCTTCCGCCGCGTCATCGGGGAACAGGGATCGACAGACGACGTACACCATCGGGTCACAAGTCGGAAATATGTCAACGGACATGACCTCACCGGCAATGCCGTAGTTCACGTCGATACCGATTGAATCCCCCACTGACGGAACGATTATTCCCTCCGTATCGACCCAAAGAACGTAGTGCTTTGACCCGTCCTTGGGTCTCAGAGGAATATCAAAACGAGTCAATCCGGGTGAGCAAGTTGGACGTGGCATGGATCGGCCTTTCCTTCCTCGGTGGTTTTGGCGGTCGGGAGCGGGCGGATGAACCATCGAATCTTGTTCGGCTCGGTCGAGCTTGCTTGTTCGCACAACTCCATCTGATCGGGTCGGAACCCGGTTCCCATCATGTAGAGCAGCATCATGGACTCGATCATCGCCCAACGCCTGTTCAGGCATTCGTTGATCGACTTCTCCATGAAGTCCCGGTACTCCGGGACGATATCGGCGTTATCTTCAGGTAGTAACACGAACTTGAGGGGTTTGTCCATCATCGCGAGCCTCCGGTCAGTGGTTGGCGAACATCAGTTATTCCTCGGGGCTTGGCTTCCACCCCACGACGGCCACGGGAAGGCCGTACTTCACCTCGCACAGATAGTAGCCGTATTCGGCAGCGATCCGGCCCTCGTCCGTGATCTCGTACTCCTGTTCCAGCTCGTCGTTCTTCCGCTCGCCCGCCTTCCGCTCGCCTACTGTGCGAATCAGCTTTGCACGTCGTAGGGATTGGATGTCGTAGGGGTATCGCGGGTCCAGTTGTCGTCCGATCTGACGATTGTGCCGGATCAACCGTCGCAGGATTCGCCACTCCGAGTTGAGTAAGTTCTGGATCATACATGAGTTCCTGACAGTTGTGGATCACACCGTCCGATGTAATCCGAAGGTTGCGCCGCACCAAACCTCTCGAATGCGGCAAGCACTTCATCAGGAGGAGGCATCCACCATTTCAACCATTCATCTTGGTTTAAGTAGTGCCAGATTGCCTTGCGGATCGTATCGAGCGGATCAAACCCGTGAGCATATCCGTACTTCATACCATGACGTTCGTACTCGAAAACGTAGCCGCTCCATCCGCCCGGAGTCCGGTAACTGATATTTGCACCCCACCCGTTCACGTACATCTTCTCAATGATCTCCCCGGTCTTATCGCACTCCGGAGTATCGTAGGGCGGCTTCAACTTCTCAGCCATCTCACACCGGTGGTTCGGGGAATCCCTCGTCGTTCACCTTGGTCGCGAACGGAGGGGATGATGCGTAGAACAGGACTCGCTTGTGCATGATCGACCGACCGGGATTGGCGGCGAGGAACAGACGTTCGGCCTCGGCATCAGTATCCGCCCAGACATAAGACCGCTCATAAGAAAACCCCATCCGTCCGGTGCAGATTTCGTACAGCTTCTTGTTGTTGTCCACGTCAATCCCCTTGGGTGCGGCTAATCCGATTGTAAACCGAAAATCCGAAAGGGTTGTTGGTCTCGATGGTTCTCTTCAGCTCCGGCGTGAGATCAGGACGCGGTGACGCTGATACACCGATCTTCAGCAGCTTATCCGGCCCGACGTGCAGATGGTATGCCTTTTGAATTGCTCTCCCACCGGTCTTCGGAAAGTGAACGAATATCCGGCTACCCATCACGGTGTAATTCCTGAATGAAAGGTACAGCGGCTCGGTTCGTTTCGCCTCGTGGCCGATGGTTTCGCCTGTCAGAATCCGGTTCCACCGAACTACAAGCCGAGGACACCGCTGTAATTCGATTCTACCGCACTTCGTACCACCAAGCGTCATGTGGGCGGCATTCGTGGCCGGGAAGGAGATGACTCACCGCTTGTTTCACTCCGGGCCAAACCGGGTTGACCTCGTTGGGGATGCCGTAGTCGTCGCCTGCGATCACCCCTCCGGTCTTGACGTTCGGGAGCCATGCGGCGATGTCCGACCGAACCGAATCATAGTCGTGCGCGGCGACCGAATCATAGTCGTGCGCGGCGTCGATGAACACGAAATACAAACTACGTGGACTGAACATGGCGGCGGCTTGAAGGCTGGAGCCAACGATCAGGCTGATATCGTCCGCGAATCCGCATTGGACAATGTTGCGGTGGAGTTGGCCGACGAACGATCCGCCGCCATTCTCGACGACATCGGCATGGTGGTCATGCCCGTTTTCCACTCCCGATTCGCGACAGGTGTCCACGCCGATGATCTGGAACCATTTGTTCGCTTCTCGTGCGAGTTGCGCAAGATGGATCAGGGACCGTCCAAGATAACAACCCACTTCCACGAACGTCGATCCGTTCGGAAAACGATGGACTGCTTCGCGGTAGGTCGCCTCGAAGTCGTACCATCCGGGGATATCTTGCCATGTCATCATCGTTTGGACGCCTTGAGGAGTTCCACGGTCTTTTCGAGATACGCCACGGCTTGATCGACCGTGACTCCTTGCTCCAGACACGTCACTGCCATCCCTTGACGATGATCGTGTCCGAATCCGATGAGGAGGAACGGCGTCGAGTGCGATTCGATGAGCCTCTTGGCCCACTTTATCACACGGTCTTCGACGATCTCGGCCACTTCACGTTGGGTCATGATGCACCTTGGAGTTTGCGGATCAGGTCACGGAACCGAGTAGCTTTGTCGAGGTAGGACCGCCAGTAGTTCTCGAACCCGAACGGCATCCCGTCACGATCAAACTCCGTCAGTCTGGCGAACTTCCACGCCCATTCGTTCCACTCGATCCCCAACTTCTCCTGTTCCACGTTTTTGAACGGATCGGACGCCCGAGTGTGAATCACCGTGGACTCGCCGGTGTAGATCGCCCATCCAATCGAATCACACGCCCGCTTGAGGAGGAGCCCGCACCAGATATCGGCGAAGCGGTTCAGCCCCTCGATGCCCGTGTCCGGTCCCATTGGAGCGAAGTACAGGTATGGCAAGGCGTCACGGTGGACCATCACGTTCATCCCGCAGAACGGGAAGTAGGTTCCTCTCGGAACCGGTCCACGGAAGTACGGCAGCGAGTACGGGAGTCGTTCCGGGTTCTGACCGTTGTTGGTGAGTTTGAGCTGTGTCCGTCCGTCGAAGTCCGGCACGTTCACCCACACTCCGTGCGACACCATGGCCGGTGCCTCATCTCGGATTCCATAGGGGAAGCCACGGAGGTAAGGCGATTGGGCTTTCGTATCCCACACACCCTCCTTAGTGATGGTTCCCATATCCATCGCCGTGTTCATCCACGAGATCGGCACCCGGCGTTGCAGCACGTCGAGGTGTTCCTGAATCGGATCGGAACCGGCGGGCGGATGAACGTCGTCGTCGAGCGTGAGAATGTAGTCGGCGTCGTTGTGGCATGTTCCGGCAACAAACGCGAATCCGAGGTTACGAATCGCATCTGTCTTTCGGAAGAACAGGTTTTTCCATTCGTCTTCCGGTTTCCACTTCACCGGATCGTTGACCTGCTTCTCGCCGTCCGCCCGGTCGTTGACTGTAATCGTCGGGTTCTCGCCGTCCCGTACCGTGATGAGCGTGACCGAATGCCTGTTGAATAGGTGAGCCCACGCCTTGCGGAACTCGGCCATCTGAGTTTCGCGGATCGAGGGGACGACGCAGCAGATCGAGGACTTCATGTTTATTCCTGTTCTGAATCGTGATCGCGAGTCCACTTCAATGTTACCCGATAACGGACGTTGCGAGTGCTGCCGCCGACTCGCTCGACCAGTCCGTCTCGGATCAACGCCTGCACCATCTTCCATACGACTCGGGGGGTGACTTTACGACGAGCCGCGATCCACTTGATGGAACGCCCGTCTTGGAGGAACGTCAGGACTTGCGAGCGTATCGCCGGATCGGGCGGCGAGCCTTTGATAGTCGTCGTCGTGCCCGTTCGTCGTCGGGCCAACGCCACCCCGTTGCCCGTTCGATCAGTGCCGAATCGGTCGTTGAGTTCGTCCGCGATTTCGGCATCCGGGCACCCATCGGAGACGAGTTCTCGCAACAGGGAGATTTCTGAAGCGGTCCAACGCATTTTATCGACCGGAAAGAATCGGGTAGACGGTCGTGATTGCATCGCCTTGAATGGCGAGGACGTAGACGACGAATCCGCTCGCGATCATTGCGAGGATCATGAACAGGAAGACTAGATCGTGAATCGATAACGTCAAAGGACGGTATGCGGGCTTCGCCGTCGTTTTGGTGTCGATCTCGCGAACCGTGATCGGTTGCGGCTTCTTGCTCATTGGAAACCCTGCATAAGAGAAAAGGGCACCACCTTACCGTAGATGGTGCCCTCTCGAACTTCTCCCTCTTACCACTCGTTGATTCACTTCATGAAGCACCTCTTTCTGAATTGTGGACCTTTCGGCAACCCCCTTCTCCGAGCGGACCTCGCTTTGACAACTCCATCATACCGTCTCGGATCATCTCGCGAGCGTGAGTTTTCGCCTCGGCAGTGATCGCCTCTTGGTCTTGGGCACACCTCGATTGTACGGCATCATTCCGGGCGGCGGGCCTTGCATCGCTTGGTAGTCCACCGTCATCTGCGGGTCTTGCGGAGCCATGCCGTTCGTGCCGTCTTGCGGCGGTCCCGCCATGCCCGGTTGACCTGTGACCGGCACGCCTTGAGGAGCATTACCCACAGCCGCCGGTTGCATCGGTCCCATCTGGCTTACGACCGCATCGCCCGGTTTGGGCTTCTGAAGTTGGCTGATCTCCAACAGTTGATCTTCGGACAGCCCGACGCCCATCTGGTACAGGGACTCGGCGTACTTGAGAACTTCCTGCGCGTTCGGCGTGTCCACCTCGAAGCTGAACTTGCCCGGTCGAACTCCGGGACAGTTGTACTTGTACAGGACATTCACGAGGTCCGTCTGCATGGTTTCAGCCACGTCCACGGCGTCGTACTTGATGACCTCATCCAGACCTTCGGACGCGAGAGCGGCCATGTCGCCACCACCCCGTGCGCCGCCGTCCGGCCCGATGTACGGGCTTTCGCCTCGAATGAATCGGACGCTCACCATGTCGAAGTAGTCCGTCACGAGCCCTTGAAGCAACGCCGGGCTTGCCGTGCCCACCTCCAACCGTTCCACCTTGTTCGCGTCGGGGTTCTCGCTGTTCCAACGCGGGTAGAGCAGAGCGGTCTGGCTGAACTGCTGCTGCGCGGCTTGACGAGCTTCCTCTTCCGCTTGGGGATTCCCCGCCTGATAGTAGAAGATGGTCAGGCCGTTCGAGAAGCGTTCGAGGTAGTTCATCAGCAACGCGAACACCTGTTGCTTCAACCACCACCACCAGTACAGACGCCCACGAACGCCGACGCCCTCGATTGCGCCCGCCATTCGCGGCTCGTTCCAGTCCGAGTCGTCCGGTTCGTATTTGTGGATGATGAATTGCTCTCGTTCCTCCGGCGTCAGGAAGTGAGCCATGCCCCAATCGGTCGCCTCCCACGACCCCGGATAGCCCCCATAAACGAGAATGCCCGGCGTGTCGTCCCACTTGAACCGGAGTTTGTCTCCGTTCACGGGTCGATGACCACGAACCGCCAACACTTTCTTGCCGGGGATGATCTGATCGTTCCATTCGTACAAGATTTGGGACGCATACTTCCCGAACCAGATCGCTTCCAGCAGATACATCCGAAGTTTCTGAAAGTTGGGAATCTTCTCCATGATCTTCGTGACGATCTGCGACGCCTCGATCTCCGCCGGGTCCGTCTCGTCCTCCGGGTCGATGTGCCAACTGAGCTGGGAAGTCGGACGCTGCCGAGACCGCAACGCGCCCATCAACACCGGGTCTCGCCGCATCGCTCTCGCATTGGCCGGATTGTCGAGAAGGGCTTCGTCCGAAGAGTACAGGTAGGACCGGCTCGCAGTGGTGATGAGCCCTTGAAAACTGAGGATGTTCGGGACGGACCAATGCCCGCCACCGGGCGGAAGATCGCCGGGAGGAGACGGTGGAGCCTTGGGATAACCCCACTCGCTCGCCGTATAGTTACCTGTTGCCGTCGCCGGATCGTCCGAGCGGTCATAGTTCCGCTTGGGCTCGGCTTTCGACGAGGGGGACTTGGATTTGGCCGGTTTGGACTTCGCCATCACAAGGACTCCATGACGGAATCATTGTGATGGGATTGGGGATGAGAGTCAACCTAAACGCAACCGATCTCGTAACGACCGTCATCGTCATGGACTTCGGTATCGTCAATGATCGTCGGCCCTTCGTTATCCGGCGCGTCGATCCTTGGGGTGGCAAACGTCCTATACTTCAACTTCATCGAATCCGTATGCTGCGGGACACAATACCCATCCGGCACTGGATCGAATGAATCGTGCTGGACAAGGAACACGAAACACCGCGTCATGAAATCGAAGTGGACCGAATGGACCTGACAATCCGACGGCAACCCTTCGTAGACTGGAATGCTGATCCATTCAGGCCAATCCTTTACGGCATTATCGAACCAATCCAGAACTTGATTCTGTGGAATGTGGACGGTTCGGACGCGGCGTTCGGTGTCTTTCACGTTTCACCTGTTATTCGTTATCGTCCCATTTTATCACGAGACGGGAGCCATGCTGTTGTCCGGGCGGCCGAGGACGATGATCTCCAGACTCCCCTTGATCGTGACTCCGCCTCCAGCACCGACCCCAAGCTTGAGGGGTTCCCCCGGATTGCAGTCGATGGTTCGGTTCGGGTCCACGTTCAACGTGATCCCACGGCCCTCTTCCGTCATGGCCTGAGTCCGGTATTTGACCGTGGTGTTTGACTTCAGAGAGACCTCACCGGCGTCTCCAGTCGATGTCAGGTCTCCACCGATGACGCGGATGAACTGATACGCGGACGGTGCAGGCCACAGCGTGTCGCCGTCCACATTGTTCACGTCGATTGCGGGCATGTTCGATCCTCCAAGGGTGTCGAACAATTTACACCGGATTGCCGTTGGTTTCAACCTACCGCCCGCAGCATCGCGTCCCGCTCCGTCATGGCTTCACCTCGCTCCCACGACTGCGGAAGGCAGTCGATTCATTAGTTCCCTGGAAAGGTGACGACGGTTCGATACACCGGCTTCTCGTTGGGTGGGTACTGGGTAAGCTGATAGGCGTTGCAGTATCGCCCTCCTCGATAGCAGACCGCTCCGTAGGGCGGTCCGTAAAGACCTTTCACGTAGTGATCGTTGACCATTCGTTCCGACTCCTCGGCTGTCACGAGTTTGACATCGCCTTTCTCAAGGGGCGAGAAGTGCGTCCAGTGATGATCTCGAACGCATTCCGAAACGCGCACGGCTCCGTCCCGAGCAGTGGCGTCAGCAGGTCGCGGATCGCCGCGAGTTCAACCTCGGCCGCGTGGCACCGGCGGATGAGCGAGAGCATCCACCCTTGGGCCTCGGTCGGTTTCCCTGCCGAATCAATGGCGCCGTAAAGGGTCGCGAGACAGTAGCCCGAATCGCTTCGCTCCGGAGGCGGAATCACGGTCACGGGCCACACAGGGACCGTATCCCCGTCCAGTCGGCATGATGCTTCGGCCTCGTTCACGACTTCGCCCCCTTGAGTGCCTTGAGCGTGGCTTGCATCGGGTTCCATTCCGCGACGGAGTAGGCCGCATACACACAGCCAGTGCGATTGCAGACGATGACGTGCCGGGAGTCGAATGCCACGCGAGCCTTCGCCCCACAAACACAATCCACGGGCTCCGGCGGCGGCTCCGGCCACAATCGCGTTCCGCCCGACGCCCGCCATGCGTCGAATGCGGCGGCCATCACCGCTTGGGCATCACGGCGGAAGTCGTCATCCGTCCACCTGCCATCGAAAGAAGGACCGTATTCGTTAAGATCCGCGACAGTGATCCCGTTGAGGTCAACTCGTTGCCGTTCGCCATAGGCCACGCACTTGATCCGATCCGGGTTAACGCCTTCCACCTTGAGCATGTCAGTTCCCCGTGAGGTTGTCAGGATGCACGACCAGCGAACCGGTCATGACTTTGTTCCCATCCCAAAGAGATTGCGATTCGTCGCCCAGTCTTGTTTGACAGGAATGCCTCGCACGCTTCCAGTATAACCGCTCTCGTCGTCCTTCTTGTCCAGCACTTTCGGACCTTGCCCGACCGGAGGCATTTCGGGCACCATGACCACGAGCATTCCGCCGACCGAACTGGCGCGGTCATCGTGCCGACCCGCTTCGTGGTCAAACCTGTAACCATAGATCATGGGTTTCTTCACGAGGCGGGCCAACTCTTTCGCGAACGTGTCGTCTTCCGCGCCTTCCAACAGACCCGCCCACGGCGACCATGAGAGTTTCTTGGACTGAACATAGTTCCGCAGAAGTTGAGCCATCTCATAGTTGGACTTGCCGCCTCGAAACTCGAACCGTTTCACGCGCCGTCCCCGTCGCTCGTACTTCTGCGCCAAAGACTCCATCTGGTACGGATCGAAGATCAATGTCAGGTTCGGAAAGTTGACATAGGCCACGTCGATGTATTCCTCCACCGACCGGAACCACTCCACCCCCTCTTCCGGACGGTTGATCTGGATGCGATTTTCATGACTGCCCTGCCAGCAATCGAGACGATCCAAGACGACCTGATCCGTCCCTTTCACCGGATGACCGATCACCAACGAACACCGGTCGCTGACCCCGCCGTAATCCACAGACAGGTAGTATTGCTCCCCTCGCTTGCCCTTGCTTTCTTCCCGCAAAGCGTAATTGACGCACGCTTCCGCCTCGACCAATGTCAGGTATCCACGCTCCTCGCCGGGGTCGATCCACTCGTTCCACAACAACCGCCGCTTTTCGCCGGGGTCCATGAGTTTGCCGTCTCGCTCAATCGCTGCGGCATCCATCCACGAAGCGAGTCGCGATTTGGCCGGTTGCTCGAAGAAGTGCCAATATTGCTTGTTTTCGTGCAACTGCTTGATTTGGCTTCGCACTTCCCACTGCCAACTGCCGATATGCCCCGCGTTGGTCAACACCTCGAACATGCACATCGGTCGTTTACGGATCGAGCCGATGACGAAGTTCCAGAACTTGCGTCCCTCCTCGTACTGCCAGTGCGTCAGTTCGTCCGCCACGAGATAGTCCGGGAAGATACCCTGTCCCGTGGCGGCTTTCATCGGCAGCACCGTCAGTTCGCTCCCACTCGCGCCCTTCCCGGTCAGGTCCGACACGGACACCCGTTTGGCGATCCACGGGTTCGCGTCGAGTTGCATCTTCATTGCCGCCGTCACGACCGCCGCCTGCTCCTCCTTGCCCGAGCAGATGTAGAGTTGCAGCGGACGCTTGGCCCATCCGAGCAGATACAGGAGGCGACGCGCGACGCCCGTGGACTTGTCGTTGCCTTTGGCACACCCCGACCAGAACGAGCGGATGCCGTCATAGCCCGGATTGAGACCGGCCACGGAATCCAATGCGCCCGCTCTGACCCATTCTCGCTCCCATTGCCATGATTCGCCGATGAGACGAAAAGGCTTCCGCTCCGGCTGGCTGTCGATCATGACGTGCATCAGGAAACGCATATAGCCCTTGCCACTTTCGTAGGCGGCAAGAGCATCGAGTTCCTTGTCAAGTTGTTCCAGTTCGTTCACCGGTCCTCTTCCATCGCGGCGGTACGAACCTCGGGAAACACCTTGTCCAAATTGTGGATAGCGGCGTTAGCCTGAACCAATGCCGTGTTCGAGTTGCCTCCACTCCGGATTGAAGCGACGTACACCTCGGTCCAGAATCCACGCCGAGCGTTCGCCGCGCCCATGGCGACGTTCTGTTTGATGATTTGTTTGACATGCCGGTTGAGTTGGCAACTTGGGCAATTGCACTCATCTTCATGCTCGTCATCGTCATCGTAGCCGTCATCATCGTCATCGTCGTTCACTTGACACCGCCTTTCGATTGGTGATTACCTGATTTACACCACGATCTCGATCAGCGTTCCCGGCGGAAGCACCTCGACCAGAAGCGGACATCCCAGGTCGTGGCTCCCCAACACCTCGTTCCGCCAGAACCACGTATGTTCGCCCCCCAGATTGGCCGCTCGGCCTTCGGGTTCGTCGTGGTCCTCCTTTGTTTCGTTCTGGATGCAGAGGAGGACAAGGCCGACGTATCGACCGTTGTATCTCTGGTCCACAACCCGAGCGTACTGGCCGACCTTCAGCTGGTCGAGCCGGACGATGGTTGCCGGGTGCTTCACGGTCACGGTCACGGTTGCCATGTTTTCTCTCTCAATTCGTGGACGGTCGAGGAGGGTTCGCGATGTCGAACACGACGCCGCGTGCCTTCAGTTTCTCACGGAGCGCGTCCGCTTCCGCTTCGGATTTGATTCCGAACTTCTGTTCGTTGTCCTTCATGTACTGACCGAGGTGTTTCATAAGCTTGTCCAGCGCGGCCACGCGGTCATTCAGGCCGATCTCCACGATCTCCGTCGTGACCTCGGCGATCTGCTCCTCTCCGGCGTCGTCCGTGAACTTCTCCAGCTTCCGGCTCACGACCTTGGCTTTGATCGACTTCACGGACAGACGGCTTCGGGGCGGAACCTTGTCCAACGGCTTGATGTTCCCCGTGTCCCGGTCAATGAAATCCAGCGGGTCGGCCAATGCGACCTTCACCAACCCTTGCACCACCTTTGCGGCCTTGATCTTTGCATACCGTCCAACGGCACGCATTGCAGCGGCCAGCTCGCGCTTGATGACGGGTTTTGCGAGCATTTTCGACGACTCCCGCCATGCGGTGTCGTAACTCACGTTCCCGCCCCGCGCCCGCTGGTACGCCTTGATCCCGTTCGGGTCCACGAGATACTCGTTCACGAACTTCTGCTCGAACACGGTCAGGTGTTCTCCGGCTTTGCGCTTCGGCATGATTCGATTACTCCACTGATAAATGAATGACGGTTACATCGACGCTCTGCGCAGTCAATTCGTACTTGTCGATGTTACCGTAGCGGTCCTCGGGCCAATTCTTTTTGTGGTGTTTTACCGCTCGATTCTTCACTTCATCTGTGGTTAGCGGAACGTCTCCCTTGATGGAAAACAGGTGGCTTCCACACACCAGATTGGTCAGTTCGGATTTCAATGACCACACGGAAGCCACGGCATACCAAGTTATCTTCTCACCAAAAACCATTGGGGTTTTCTTATGATCCATCACAGACCCCCTTCAACCTGTTGTAGTCGCTTGATGGAGACCGGAATGATGCTCTTGTCGAGGTCGCAACCGATGAAGCGACGACCATGTTTCAATGCCGCGTGACCCGTGGTTCCCGATCCCGTGAATGGGTCGAGAACCACTCCGTTCGGCGGCGCAAACCATCGCACGAATCGCTCCGCCACACCGAGCGGCATAGGTGCGTGACTTTCGTGAGCCAGTTCATGCCCGAGCTTGCCCCCGCCGACCGGCACCCGAAACCACGATTCGTCCTCGGGTCGATCCCACGAGTGCATCCCGATCACGTTGCCGGGATTCGAGATCGCCGGTTTCACTTGTCGATGCCCGCCTTTGACCGAACCACCTTCATTATGACCGAATGTGGGCTTGGACATTTCCGGGTCGATGACCGACCTCGTGTACGATCCGTCCGGTCTCCGAGGTCCGACACCTGCACCGCGATTGCCTTTCTTCCACGGGTCATTCACTCGTGTCCCGTTTTCTTCTCGATTGGAGAACTCCCCTCCGAAAGACGATCCGAGCGGGGTAGTTCCGAAAGCGATATTATCCGTCCATGACGGCGGAACGTTTTCCGGACGTGCGAAACAGTAGATCGGCTCCCAATCTCGACGCTGACAGGTTCGACCACCGCTTCCCGGTATTCCGTTCGGCAGAGCCCCATCACGATCTTCCATCTTGACCCACGCATACGGACTTGGCCAACAGACCAGACCGTCTTCGCGGGTCAGGTCCGTCACCAGCCATTCCACGGCGCACGAGTAACGGTGGTTGCGGACCTTTGAACTCATGTTGACCACGACCAGACCGGACGAGACGCGGGCACACGCTTGAACCACGTCTCGCATCCAGTTCACCCACTCCATGCCTTTCAGGGAAAAACCGATCCCATAGGTCCGACAATCCTCGTAGGGCGGAGAGAAGAACACCAGATCGACGCATCCTTCGGGCAGACGATTCAACCACGAAATGCAGTCGGCGGTCTCAACCGACCACTTCCGTTTGCCCTCCAGAACTTCCCGCGTCAGGCTCGGCATCCGTCTCTCCCTTTGTCGTGGCGATGATGTCCGCGACCAGTTCGGCACAGGTCAGATAGACGTTCTGAGCGGACGGCACGATCAGACCGCCCGCCAGCAGTCGTTCGAGCAAATCCTTGGAACGGATCAGCAGCGGGTCCGTTCCCGCTTTCGGCGTGTACGGCGGCAGAGACCGCCCCCCGACCAGACACCCTCGATAGTTCGCCGCCGGGTCTTCTCGGCGACACGGAGCGTGCATCTTGGCGATGATCGCTTCCTGATCCGCGACCGTCGTCGCCCTCGCCAGCTCAGCATCCAGTCTACGGTACGCTCCGGCGGGGATCGGCCCTCGCCCGAGGTCTTCGGTCTCGTTCAGGTGTTCTCGCATCTCTTCGGGAGTCACCACATCGGTCGGTTCCGCCGAGTCCGATTCCTCGTCTTCGGGAACTTCAAGAGTCGTGGTCGGGGAGGATTCAGGCTCTTCCATCACGGACGAGGACGACGATCCCCTGTTTCCGAACTTGTCGAAACCGTCCGCAGACCGTTTGTTCTTCGCCATCACGTCTCCTTCATCACTGTGTCCCACAATCTCAGCATCTTGTCCGTGACTCGAATGCGGTCGATGGTCCGATTGCTGTATTGCGAGACCGGGTTGGACACGACTTCACACACCCCGATCTTACACAAGAACGAACGATACGGTGCCATGCTTTTCTCGTCCGAGTTCAGTCGGAGATTGAGATCGGTGAAAAGCAAGCCGGTACGACCACCGTACTCCCGCAGTTTCTTGACCAGATGGTACGACTTGCCGTAAGTCGAATCGAGCATGATCTGTCGCACCCACTTCATGCAGTGGGCATCCACCCCCGGCTTGTTCGTCACCACCGCGTAGCCGATGGCGAGCTTGGTGATCTGCTCGACCAGACGTGCCGCCATCTCACGATCCGCCGTCTCATCCTGAACCTTCGACGGTCGGGCTCGGAGATAAGAGATCGCACGAGCGTAATCGCAGCAGAGACGGCGATACGGTTCGGGGAAGTTCTGACTGGCGGCGGCGCACAACTCGTTGGAGTTCTCTCGAAGCCAGCCGAGATACCCGCCCGTCAACTGAATCGCCTTGAGCTTGTCGGGCTCGTAGTGCGTCTCGATGGCGCAGTTGGACTCCAACGCCATGTTGCGGATCGCGGAAAACGACGCTCGCATGAGAATGTCATCCTCCAGATCGTCGTCGATGTGGTTCATGATGGCGCACGTCAGGAACCGAGCCCCGGTTTCCGCCGTTTCCAATTGTCGAAGAGTGCCCGTGCCTTGAAGAATCACAGTCATGTTCGTTCCGCCCTCGGATACCGATTTGCCGTTCTTCCACTCACGCCCCGATTTTCGGTCGAACGTCGCGGTGAGATCGGCCAGCAGCTTCGCTCGGTTGTCGGAGGCCAACAGGTTAGCCGCCTCCTTGATGATGAGCGTCTTGTCTTTCATCTTCTGGATCGGGGAAAAGTCCTTGTCGGTGCCGTCCGTGTAGCCCGAGAAGAACCCCGTGAACTCATCCACCGAGTGCGTCCATTTTCGGTTGACCCCGAGCCCTTCCGAGAGCGTCGTCTTGCCGGTCGAGGGCGGGCTGATGACCTGTAACCACACTTGAGCCCCCGGAACGCGGGTTGTGACCGCGACTGCCAGCATCGACGCGAGCGCGTATTCGTGGCCCGGCGTGAACTTGATCGCCTGCATCCACGCTTCACGAATCTCTTCCCACGACTGGCAATCTTCCAACGCGATCTCACCCGAGGGTTTACCCCCCGAGCCCGACCCCCCGACCCATTCCGAGGGGATCGGCTTGACTTTCTCTTTCACGAGAGTCCGCAGCAACGACGCGCGAGTCCGCAGGTCGTTCCCTTGCGAGACATGATCCCGCACGTCCCACCCGCTCGTCTTGTCCGGGTCGTATCCATCCGGCCCCCATTGGAGGACATGGACCTCCTTCGCCCCGGTCCCATCCGGGCGTGCCAACATCCCCGCCGTTCGCCTCGCGCCGTTATACCCGGCAAGCCCCACTTGCCTCCCGTTGTGTTCCTTCGGGTGATCGGAGTCGAAGAAGATTGTGACTCTCTGGCCCGCGAACATCGGCACCCACGATTCCTGAAACACCCCGGCACCGGGAATGGCGACGATGTTCACGTCCGCACCGACCGTCAAGAGCGGATTCGCGGTCGGCACCCAACCCTTCTCGCTCTCGTCTTTGACGCCGTTGACGATCTCCCATGCCGCCATCGCGTCCCACGGACCTTCGAACACCCACGTCTCGGATTTGGATTTGTCGAACATTCCCGCGCCGTACATCGCCGCGTGCATCTCCGGCGTGCCGAACAGGATCGTCTTCGACCCGCTCTTGGCGTACTTGTAGAGTTGCGTCAGCTTCCCTTCGTGGTTGTGCGCCGGAATCGCCCATTCCCCGGTCGTTGCCGACACGACGCAACCCCACGCCTCCAGCGTTTTCGCCGACAGCAGCTTCCTCGCCGCCGACAATTTCAGGGCGTCCGGCCCGAGACACTTGGACATCGCGTGCAATTCGCGGACGAACGTGATCGAGTTGCCTCCGCCCTTTTTGTTCCCCGTCTGGCAGACTTTGCACTGCCAAACGCCGGTCTCGACCTGAACGTAGAACTTCCCGTCCCGACCGCAGAACGGGCACGTTCCGATGGCCTCCGCGCCGTCGTCGGAACTGAAATCGACCCCGTGGAACACATAGGGTTTGAGCATCTTCGGCGTTTTGTCTTCGGTCTTCACTGGCGTCTTCGGCATCACTTTGCTCCGATGGGTTTCAGCTTTTATTATACATTCCGCGCGGAAATCCCCGATTCCGCTTGACGACCGCCCTGTCCGGAGCGTATCCTTCCCTCAGTGACAGGGCAATTCGCCCGTCCAACTTCGAGGAATCCGATCATGTCCACCGAAACCACCACTGTCAAGACCGTGGAAGCCCCCGCTGCCGCGACCGAGCCCAAGGCGAAGACGGTCAAGAAGAAGACCGCTCCGAAGGCGAAGACGGAACCTAAGACCGACGCCCGCAAGGTCTCCGGTCTCCGCCGTTTCCAGATTCGCGCCCTCAAAGCCCTGTCCGAGTCGAAGGACCAACTGACCGTCGCCGGGATCGCGAAGCGGGCCAAGATCAGCCACACGATGGTCGTCATGGGCTTGGGCACCCTCGACTCCAAGTTGCTCAAGGCGCACGACAAGAAGATGGGGTTCCCGTCCCTCTTGACGCTCGGCCACTGCAAGGTCGTGGAGATCGAAGGGATCATCGCCCTTCAGCTCACCGCATCCGGCAAGAAGGCGTTGACCTTGGAACTCGCCAAGGTCGACGGCAAGCTCCCGAAGGTCAAGTCGGCCCCCGTCGCTGCGTGATCCGAACCATCATTTTACGGTTTCGACGCCCCCGGAAACGGGGGTGTTTTCATTTCTGAACGTGATCCAATCCGTCCTGTTTACTTTCCACAATACGCCCCGCATGACCGGAACGAAAGCAAGTCCAGCTTGTCCGTCGAAGTCCGGGCCTCGATGACTGCTTTCCTTGTTGCTTCAACTCGTTTGGAAAAGATTCGATCCTTTTGTCTCCTGATTTCCGGTAAGGATAAGCTTGGATTCAAGGTGAATACAGTGTTCTTCGGGCGTTGACTCATGGCTTGCCAGAACTCGCTCCTTCCGTCACCATAAACCCGTTCGATTTCTTCGGACTTCTCGAACAAGTCAGGGTGGTGTTCCAGCAGTCCGACCCATTCGTAGAGTGCTTGGTAGAAGCACATGAAGCAGTTAGACCGACTCCGCCAGCTGAACAACCCGCTCATGACCCACGGCGGCACGGACTCGATGAAGGTCCGGCTCGACGGCCCGACCGACTCCCACACCTCGTCATAGAGACGCTTCCAGAAGAACGACGGTGGCAAAACATTGTGATCGTCCAGCATCTTATAGACACCACTGATGTCTACACCTTCCTCAATCAAAGGGTATACAGTCCGCCCGGTGTCGGCGCGGGACTGCGGAGGCGGCAAACGGTCCTTCTCGTCGGAACGAAATCCGATGTACTGGATCACATCGTCGGCATCGATGTCGCGAATGTACTCCATGATCGGTTCGATCTTACCTGAACGTGTGCAGAATCGGGACGTAAACGATGGCAATCCATGCTTGTGTGCCATCAACCCTTCTAACGACTTGCCGATTCGCTCGATGTCGAATCCGAATTTCTTTTCCACCCGGTCCAGCCACTCGTAAGTCTCGGGCAGCTCCATACCCACGTCGCAGAACAGGTAGCGGTAGTCCAGATTTGGCGCACGCTTTCGCTGGACCAACGCCGTGCAGAGCGAGTCCTTGCCGGAAATGGGGATCAGATGGACTGTCTTCTTGAGCTTAGGCATCAGAAAGGCTCCTCGTCGTACCAGTTGACCGGGTGGAAAGAGACCGAAGCACGAAGGGGAATGCCGATGTCACGGCCACTCTCCTCCATGAGACGCTTGATCTCCATGATCTTCTCGCGGTTCCCATTCCGTTTGGCAGGGAAGTCCACGACGATTTCATCATGAACGTCAAGGATCATTCTACCGTTGAACTTCTCCCGCTTCCAACATTCTTTCAGGTATCGGTCCACGCGGATCATCGCTTTCTTCTTGGCCCATCCCGCCGTTCCTTGAATCTTGTAGTTCCACGGGGTCGTTGCCTTGACCTGACCGTTCTCGTACCGCCCGACCATGAGCGGATACCCATTGTCGCCGGGAATCGAGCGGTCGGGAAACGTTCGCACGATCCCGTGCTTGCGGGCATAAGCGAGCGTTTCCCGTTTGGCCTTGGCCAGCAACGGCAACCCTTCCACGATCTTCGCAAACGATCCCTTTCGCTTGGCGGCGGCGTCTCCGGTCTTCTCCCCACACTCGTACTGCTGCGCGAACCCGAAGTTCTTGAGGTGCTTGTACCAACTGTTCTTGTACTTCTCCTTGAACGCTCCCTTCTTGTCGGCAAGCGGCCAGAACAAGTCCTCGTAGATGATTGAGGCATTCAGTAGGTGATAACTGCCGAAGTATGGTGGTTCGTTCGGCTTCTCGAACAGGTCAATCATCGACTGCTCGCCGCTGTAGTACGCGGGCAGCATCAGCTCGATGTTTTCGTAGTCCAGCGAGTACCATTCTCGGCCCGGTGCGGGTCCGAACGACTTCCGCACCGAAGCCACTTCCTTGCCGTCCTCCAGTTCCTTGCCTTTCGATAAGTTCTGGCCGTTCGGGTTGCTCGATGACAGGCGAGTAGTCGAGGTTCCTACCGGATTCAGGCTTGGGTGAATGCGTTCCACATCCGATCCCGGCGAGTCGGCGACTGCGTATTCCCCATAGGACTTGAGATAGGTGATCGCGATGGAGAACGCCCGCTTGTTCATGAGCGAAGTCACGAACTGGTGCTGATTCCCTTCCAACGTCAGGGACCATTCGAGCATCGTGTCCTTGTCGAAAGACGGCTGCGGTATTCCCGACTTGCCTCCGTCCGTCCAGCCGACGACCGGCAACTTCATCACGTCGAACGCGAACTCCTTGATCGACTTGTTGACGCCCGTACCCTTCGGCATCTGAAGGTCGAACCCCATGTTGCGGGCGATGGCGATACACGTCTCGCCGTACTTTTCCTCCTCTGTTCGGAACTCGTCGTCCATCGCTTCCGACCGCGACCGGCTCCGTGTGAGCCCATACTGTTCCATCTCGAACGTGATTCGAGCGATCTCCATGTTCTCCATGAACCGGTTCCAGTCATCACGGGAACGGATCAACGGTTCCATCGCTTGCCACAAGGCGAGCGTGTAGATCGAGTCGTGATTGGAGTAATTCGCGAGGTCCGTCCGCCAGACATGGTTCTTTGGCAATTTCAGGAGTTCCGCCATCTCGAACGGCAACCAATAGTCCGTCCTCCAGCATTGCTCGCCCGCGCTCGGCATATCCGGTCGTCCCTTCTTGGCGACCGCCAACTCTCCATACTGCTCCTTGAACGACTTGAGGTTGGCCTGACGGCGGCATTCCTGCACCGACCGGGCCAGATCGTCCTCGAATGGCTTGATGTCGTCGCCGAGGTACTGCACGACCAGATCGGTCAAGTTGCGGGGAAGGTTGGACGCGAGGATGTGAGCGGCGATCATCGTGTCCCGCGTCTTATGCCACGGGAAGCCACCTTTGAGTCCGGCGAAATGCAGCGCGTGGGCTTCTGTTTTGATGTTCTGCCCGACGACCAGTTCGGCCTCGTCCAGCAGTTTGCGGATGTGCAGAAGATCATTCGGATCGACTGTGACCTTGCGTGTGTACGGATCGACCCGCCAGTGAAAATTGAACTGCATCCCGTCGTCGGTGCAAGTCGTGACGTAAAAGGCGCGGGCTCCATGCCACCAGTCCAGACCTGTCAGTTCAGTGTCTATGGCGAGGATCATGAACGTTTCCCGGCTTATGAAAAAACCACCCCGACCACAAGCTCCGCTCATGATCGGGGGAAGATGCCCACGAATCCGTAATCCATCGGGGCGACGTTCCGGTCCACCACGACCGCCCGGAACTGCGGTGAGGAACCCGGTGAGGCCGGGTCGTGGATCACGCCGCCGACAGCTTGGCGAGCGGCACCTTGGCGATCTTCTTCTTGTCGCCGAGGTTCGTCACGTCGGCGGTTCCGCCCTTCTTGTCGATCTTGTCCACTTTCACTTGGTGGACCTTGCCACCCGCCTTGATCGTGTAGTTGCACACGCCACCGACCTTCGGCTCCCACTCGGGCTCGGGTTCCGGCTCGGGCTCGGGTTCTTCGCCGGACGATTTGGCCTCGATCAGCTCTTGCAAGGACGTTCCCTCGCCTTGAGATACCCACGAGGTCGAGTTGTCGATCTCCTCCTCGGTCAGACCGACCTCACGAGCCTTGTCCTTCAACAGCTCGATGGAACTCATGTCGCCCTGTTCCGCTTTCTCCGCCTCCGCCGTGAGGTCGAAGTCGTCGCCAGCCGCCGTTGCTTCTCCTTGTTGATCGTCATTGGACGGTTCGTTGTTGTCCACCGTGTTGAGCGGGGCGGCGAACCCCGAGTCCGGTGCGGACTGACCGACCGACACCTCCTCCTCGGCCGACACGATGCCGTCGAATTGCGTGAACACCATCTCCTTCGGGTTCGGGTCGCGGGCCGTCGCGGGCGGCATCCACCCCCGCGTCGAGAAACGGTAGACCGGCTTCTGGTTCTGGAGTGCGAGCAGCACGCCATCAGCCGCCGTGGGCGGCATCCTCACGGTGTCGATGCCGAACTTGCGCAGTTCGTTCAGGAAGTCGCCCCAATGCTGCTCGAACGGGATCGTCACCTCCTGACCGTCCTTGGTTTTCTTCGTGTCGCAGAGCGGGATCATGAGCATGACGCCCTGACCCTTCACCCGCACGTCGTTGTGGACTTCGGGGGTGATCGCCACGCCTCGGAACAGGACGTAAGGTTCGTCTTTGAGCTTGCCTTCCTTGTACTGGTCCATCTTCGCCGTCTGGAGCCGGGCGTACCCACCCTTGATCCCGGACGGCAGATCGACGATGCCGTACTTGGTCTCGTCGTTCTTGTGCAGTTCGTGGGCCTTCGCCACACGAGCTGCCATCTTGTTGAGCAGATTCGTCTTTCGCACTTCAGCGGGCATGATGCCCTCCTTCGGATTGGGAACAGGTTTGGTGAGGGATTTACTGAATCGCCTTGCGGAAGTTGTCGTATAGTTCCTTCGGGGTATTGCCGTCGATGAAGTCCGGCAAGGGCTTCGTCGGGTCGAAGTCCACCCTCGCTCCGGCGGCGTAGTTGGGGTGGTACCCCAATCGTAACCGACGAACGAGGCGTCCCGTGTCGGTCTCGATGCGCTGCGGAGCTTGACCAGCCACCAGCTCGATCATTTCCACTTTCTTCTCGGAGTCCATCATCATTTGCACGATGTAGTCCGAGCTGTCCATGAGCCAGCGAGCCATTCCCGCGCCGGTGTCGGCGGCAAAGAACGAGCTGTCCTGCATTCCTCGACTGAACGAGTTTCGTCGTCCAGTCTCCTTGTCGTCCTTTGGCGGGTTGTGGTCCTTCTCGTTGGCGAGGATGATGACGTTCATGTTCAGGTTGAGGAACGGGCGGAGGAGCTTCTTCATGCGCTCCGAACGGTCGGTGTAATGCTCCGTCTGGACCGGACTGGACTTGCCGACGCGGAGTTGTTCCACGGGTTCGTCCCACCCCATGATCTCCATGAGGACGATCTTCTCCAATGATGACACGGAATCCAGCACGACCGTCTTGAATCCGTGTTTCTCGTTGGTCAGGTCTTGGGCGTAGCCCATCAACGTCGCCGAGTCGTGGACGACTTCTCCCTCAACGCCCGCCACCTTGCGAATCGACTTCGCCCCGCCCGTCTTGGACGGTTCGAGGCTGAGCAACACCAGCGGTTTCGGGAATTGACAGGCGAGAGTTGTCTTGCCGATCCGGTTTCGTCCGTACAGCAGGACGCTCATGTTATCGTCCACGAGAGTCGAGACTGGCTTGAGCCGGGACAGGAAGTTACCCGGCTTCGCCGAGGTCGTCCCACTCGGTGAGGTCTTTGCCGGAGATTGCTTCTGCGGGGTCGGTGGCATGATCCGTGTCCTTCGGGGTTGGGATACACTCGATGCACATGCAGGTCGAGTTGTGAGGTTCGTCGGGATCGGTGTAAAGACAGATGTTGCATCTGAATCCCATCAGTTTCATTCTCCCACAGTTTTTGCACTTGTTGTAGAATCCTTCCATCACACCAACTCCTCGAACAGGGTGTTCACGCGGCGGAGCCCGGTCATCGAGCGGCTGTTGATGTACTCGTCCACATCCGACGCGCCGTACTCGTCGATGGTGTTGACCGCGCCGAACGGATGCCGCCAATGGATGCTCGAACGAACGGGTTCATCCTTATCATTCTCACATCCGTCATTCGGCGAGAAAGGCCCGTGATTGTCACCCTTGCTGGACAGCGAAACCCAACTGTACCAGTCACACAGCTGCTCCAAGATCGGGTCGAGGCATTCCTTCCGGAACCGCTGGATGTCGCCCGGCATGATCTCGGTCTTCCAGCGGGCGAAGAAGTGGTCCGGATTCTCGCGGATCACCTGTTCCACCCGCTTATAGTAGTCCTCCCACGATTCTCCTTGTGGGTTGGACTTTGTGGGTTTGTGCCGAACGATGGTCCCCTTGCCGCCGCTGAGGGGACGCCGGACGACGTTGTAACGGACTCCTTTGGTGATGTGTCTGCTGTCGATTGAACCCAACCACTTGCTCTTGTCCATCATGTTCAGTGCCGTCAGGTACATCATCGTCTGGAGATCGAACGTGAGCTGGCGTTGAATCTGCTGAACGTCCACATCGCCCTTGGTCTTGTTCTCCTGTAACCACACGCCGCCGTCGATGATGTCCACGGAGTCGAACTTGCCCCGCAGTCGGACGGTGCGACCGCTCGGCAGCTTGTACGGCACGTCGAACACCTGTTCTTGCATCAACGGTGTTCGCTTCTTCACGTCGTCGTGCTTGGACCAGTGTTCGACGTAGATCGGGAACTGCACCCGGCAAACGTTGTACCAGTGTTCGATATTCTCACGGTCGAGAGGGAACTTTCGTTGGAGCATGAGGCAGTATTCGGTGAGGTCTGCCCATTGATCCCTATGGTTGTTTTTGTTCGACCCACGAGCTAACGCCTCCTCACACAGATGCCACATCGTCCCGTAGTCCGTGCGGTGATTGAACCGCTCGACCGGCTTGATGCCCTCGATGTAGTGGACCCGGAATCGTTCCCGACACGTCAGGAATCGGGTCAGCATGGAGAACGTGATGCCCCCGTTCGGGCCTTCGGCGCATGGCCCACCCCACAGCGGACCATTGCGTCCGGGATCGGGTCGAACGGTTTTCAGACGTTCTTGAAGTTTCGAGGAAGCGGATTGAGCGGAAGGCGTTCGAGGCATGATTCGGTCCCCTTTTCTGAGGTAGGTGTCGCTCGTTCTTGCAGCACTCGGACGTACACTTCGTCCCTGTAAACACGAACTCGATCCGGGTCGGCGGTGATCGCCACTTTACAGCGGTGTTTGCTGGAGTCCGGTTTCAGCACGATGTGAATCGGCTCGATCCCTTCGATTTCCAGCCAAAAGCCCTCATTGTCCCGACGAGTGATGACGAGCATCAGAGTCCTTTCACGACATGGGTTTCGATTCCTTTCGCCACCGTGACCACACAGCGACGGACAGCCAACCCTCTTCCAAGATACGGCATGCGGTGGATCGCGGACGGATGAGTGATCGAGATGATCGGAACCGTTTTTGGGCACCGGATCGAAGTCGTCAACCCCTGTTCCATGTACTCCTCGGCCAGCTTGCCCACCGTCACGATCAGCTGCGGATCGCAGAGTTCGATGAAACGTTCCAGACGTGGACGGCACGCCATGATCTCGTCATGGTCCGGCTGTCCGGCTTTGATTCCGTCGTCCGTTCTCGGCACGCATCCGGTCAGGTCGGTCACGGCATACCGAATGCCGTCCGGAACCGATTGACGCACGATGTCGTCGAACAGGAACCCAGCCGGTCCCGAGAACGGTTGTCCGGTCGTGTCCTCGGAATCGCCCGGAGCATCGCCGATGAACAACACGTCGCAGAGATCGAGCCGGTCGGCCGGAATCGTCCCCCGACCGTGAACCACCTGTGTGCGAGTCTTGTGCAACGGACAACGGACGCAATCCTTCCAGTCCGTGATCCACTGTTGGAGAGGTGTCTTGAGCATGATTCCCCTTCACTGAGGATCGGGCGACACGTTCACTTTACCACTGATTTCGACGCCTCAAACGCCCGGAGGTACTTCACGATGGATTCGGCACGTTCGAGCGTGAGCCAGCGACGGACAAACCTGTTACAGAAATTGTGAATGACCCCTCGGACGTGTTTCTTCCGTTCCTCCGGCGGCATCACCCGAACCTTGATCGTTTTATCGCCCTTCTTCGTTTTTCGCTTCTTGTGAGCTTTGAAGCCCTTGACATGTTCGTGGTCAACAACCAGCGGGCGGTCCCCGAACGGTTTGCCGCAGATGACACAGGTGAAATTGCACGCCTCGCAGAGATGGTGCCAATCCTTCTCGATCAGACCGTACTTGCGGAGCGTGGCGAGTCGAGGAGTCTTGGGTTGGTTCATTTGTGGATCACAACCTCCACGCAATCCGAATAAGTCCAGACCGAGACCGATACACCCCTCTTGCTGGCTTTGTTGCGGATCGAGCGGGCCATCATCGCGGAGGAACAGGTGTAATCCTTTTGGAAGACCGCCGTGAACATTCGTCGGTTCTTGGCGAACCACCGGTTCCACGGATAGACCGGACGACCCGTGCGGTTGACGGTCTTCCGGGCCTTGAGGGTCCGGCTGATCTTCTCCCGCACCGCTTTCGCCATCGGCTTCCGCTTGTAGACCCCACTCGGCATTCACCTGTCCTCGCACGCGTTACACTATCCACCCTACCACAATACTACTATATGCGCGCACCGCCCCTCTCGACCCCTATTCTCCCTCCACCCACTCCCCCGGCTCTGCCTCCCGAAAACGTCGGGAGTCGTGCAGCCGTTCGGAAGGGTCTCAGTCGAATGTCCCGGCGTTGCCGACGAACCCCTGCACCAGTCGAAACCGGGGGGCCGCAGATAGCGAACTGTGCGCCCTATCGGCTTCCGGCTGTCCTCCCCTCAGGGATTTCCCAGTCGCACGTCCCTCGGTCGCAAATCGAGGGTGGCATTGGCGCACTTGCCGGTCGGTCATTCCCGCAGCGTGACACTTTCCACTAGGAGCCCGTAAGCTCACGACCCGAACCCCCGAGGAACTTCCCCTCGCTGGTGGTCTGCTGCGGTAGGATATGGCGTCTTTACGGTGTAGCGAACAGTGCTACTATGGGTGGAGGGCGTTATCCTACTAACGCACCTACAAGACGGACGGGGCGAGGTACAACTCCCCCGTCCGTCGCATTGTAACCGGTTCCGCATCTCATCGTCAACCACTTCGCGATTTCACGATTTCGGAAAATCTTTCCTCCGACCCCGGATTTCCGCTTGACGAGGGTTTGAACTTTTCTTACACTCTCTTGCAGTGGCAACCATTCTCATCCTTTCTCATCCTCAGTGAAGGGGATCAACTCATGTACCCGTTCCTCTCGGAGCGCGTGGCTCGTGCGTTCGCACGCAACTTCTACCTCATCCGCGAATCGCAAATGGACAGCGGCCCTCGTGACCGTCGTCTCGCCGACCGTTACAAGGCGGCGTCGGATTACCTGTACACCCGAATCGGGCGTACCGAACCGGGAATGTCGCTCGAACCCGGATACGAACTGGTGAACGACAACCCGTGGTGAGCAAGTGACCCCCCGTGATTCCGCCTCGGGCCACTAAGGGGCGGATGTCGCGAGCGGCCACGTTTGACCGCCATACCGCAAGGAGAGCATCCATGTTGTCGTTGTTCGACCCCGAATCCACGCCTCGCGTCAACCTCGCCGAACAGCTCCGTCAGGAGATCGAGCGGGAGGAGATCGCCCGGACCATGTTCACGTCCGGGTTCACCAAGCGGACGCATCGCTCCAACCGTGTCAAAATCGTGGATGGTATCCCGTTCCAACAGTGCGGGGGCGGTCGTCGCCGTCTCTCGCCCCGAGCGGATTACTGAGACAATCCTCAACCTTCTTCAAACCGGAGAGCATCATGAATAAGGGCGATAAGCGGTTCTACCTCAAGATGAGCGAGAGGTTTCAGATTCAAACGGATATCAACAACAACCGGTCCAAGTTCTCGGACATGACGCTCAAGGAAGCGTTGGCGTACTTCGCCGAGAAATACAAGTACGAACACCTGACCGTCTACAACCTCGAAGCGGCGGCGAAGACCATCGACCACAAGTTCAAGAAGAAAGCCAACCCCATCGCCGGTGGTATCGCCAATCTCAACCATGCCGGACTCCGGGCTCGCATCGAGCATTTGGAAAAGTTCTGCATCGACAACGGCATGGTGCCGTTGACTGGTCCAAACCCGCAGTGATCGCGATCATCAGTCTCGGAGTCAGGAGGACTCGACATGAGCTGGGTCGTTTACCGTTACGTTTTCATTCCGAACTGGCTGGCCGACACCCGCTTCCGGGTGTTCGGCTGGTGACGGCCGATGTGAACCTTCCAACGTGGAAGGTTCACTTTTCCGAACCCGTTTCAAGGAACCGTCCGATGTCCAAGACCAAGAAGCCCGAAGTCGAAGCCAAGTACCCCAAACACAACGCGCTCTGGAAGGTCGGGGAGAAAGCCCTGACGTTCGAGGAGGCGAAGAAGTTCCTCGGCTGGCGGGAGGACACCCCCGAGGAGAAGTTCACCGAGTTCGATGTCGAACTGCCGAACGGTCGGCGGGTGATTTTCGACAACAACAGGAAGAACCGCCCGTGGAACAACGTGCAGCTCAAGGTGTTGAAACAGGAACACCTGAACCGGAACTGGCGGCTGAATCCGGACGGCATCGGGATCGGTATGTTCGAGTCGATCATGTCCGGACAGCACCGCCTCCGGTCGTTCTGCGAAGCGGAGATCGAACGGCAGGACGACCCGAAAAAGTGGGGTGAAGAACCCCTGACAATGGAATGTATCGTCGTCCTCGGTCTGGACGAGAGCGACGAGACGTTCCGCATTCTCAATACCGGAGCTCCCGCGACGGCGGCGGACGCTTTCTACCGCCAAGGGCTGTTCCCGAAGCACGTCAAGAACAACCGGGCCAAGCTCTGTCAGGTGTTGGAGACCGCGATCAGATGCCTGTGGGTCCGCACCGGCGCGAACAAGGACGGGTACGCCCCCGAGTCCACCAACTCCGAGAAGGTGGACTTCTACGAGCGTCACCCGAAAACGGCGGAATGCGTCGTTCACATTTTCGAGGAGTACGCCTCCGGCAAGGGCCACGCCAAGCGGATGTCACCGGGCGCGGCGGCGGCGTTGATGTGGCTGATGGGCTGTTCCGGCACCGATGTGGACGGCAAGGCGAAGTACTGGAAGAACCCGAAGGACAAGACCCTCGATTGGTCGCTCATGTCCAAAGCGGCGGACTTCTGGACGTTGCTCTGCAAGGGGGAGGGTGAGTTCGAGATTGTTCAGGATGTTCTCAACAAGCTCTGCTCTGACGATCCGGTTTACAAAACGGCCGGACTGTACGACCGGAAAGTCGTCATCACCCGTGCGTGGAATTTGTTCCGGGCCGGGGAAACCATCACCGAAGACGGCATCGCCCCATCCGACACTCACCCGGACCTCGGCGGTATCGACTGTAACGAATCCACTGGTGCGGAGGAGTCCGAAGACGGCGATCCTGAAGTGACCGAGGAGGAGGTCGAAGCGGCGAAAGAGAAGATCGTCGAATCCAAGATCGAAACCGACGCCGCTCCGTCTCGTTCGGCGGAAGAGACGGAGAAGGCCGACCTCGAACGGAAGTTGGTCCTCGACCTTCGCGTCAAACATCGGAACAAGGTTCTCCTGTTCCGGGGCAAGAAGGAGATCATCGTGTGGGAGGAAGACGCCAAGCTGCTCGGTCGTCTCATCCCGGAAGTCGAGGTCAAAACCCACCATCGGAACGAGATGACCTACGTCAGTTGGCCCGCGAGCAAGATGGTGGCGTTGCTCGGCAAGCTCAAGGACGCGAAAAAGAAGTCGCTGTTCGTTACGATGGACAAGGACGGGACGACTCCGATCTGCACCGACCCCGACACCGGCAACCCGATCTGAACGATTTTGGAAAATCTTGGAAACCGGGGTCGATTTACCTTGATCCCGGTTTCAACCTTTCTTACATTACTCTTACCGGTCGTGAGTCCTCGATGTTCGAGGCCAGAACCGGAAACAGGAGCCTTTCAGATGAGCAAGAACATCCAAGTCGGCAGCACGGTCAAGGTCGTCAGCGGCGGTCGCTACCTCGGCAAGACGGGGACGGTCGATTCGTTCGTGGACGGCGAGTGGGTCAAGGTCGCCGGTTCGTTCCCCCGGTCCCGCGATTCCCTGTTCCAGAAGTTTCGGATCGAAGACATCCGCTTGTTCGAGACGACCGGGGATAAAGTCAACGATGCCATCCGCGAAGCGAATGAAAACATGGCAACAAAAGTCATCACGGTTGCGAACGATTACGACCGCTCGGACCTTCGCGTGGAAGTCTCGCCGCTCGCGTCCCGTCTCGCGTCCAAGTTCGCCCCGTCCGGCGACACCGCTCCGCACTTAATCGTCAAGGCGCGGGCCGGAACAGGCAAAACGACCACGCTCGTCCACGGGGTCCGCCGCGTCCTCGGCCTGCCGTCCGACCTCATCCCGTCCCCGCAGCAGGAGGCGGTCTGGACCGCGATGGAAGAGAGCAAGGGCAAGGTCAAGAGCATCGGGTTCTGCGCTTTCAACAAGAGCATCGCACTCGAACTACAAGCCCGGCTCCCGAACGGGTGCGAAGCGGCTACGCTGCACTCCCTCGGTTTCAAGGTGGTGAAGAACGCTTTCGGACGGGTCGTGTCGGTCAACCAGTACCGGGTCTCGAACATCATCGCGGAGATCACCCTCAGGGACATTTTCGACCTCCGCCGCGAGGAGCCGGTGTTCCTACGTCTGGTCGAGAAACTGGTCGGTCTGTGCAAGATGAGCCTCGCCGAGCCGACGACCGAAACGATCTGTGACCTGATCTCGCACCATGACCTTGACACCGAAAGTTGCCGGAACATGAACCGGGTGTACGAGACGGTGCCGCTGGTGATCGAACGCTGCAAGGACATCAAAGCGGACAACAGCATCGACTACGACGACATGATCTGGATTCCGGTCGTCCTCGGTCTCCCGGTCGTACCTTACGACCTCCTCCTTGTGGATGAAGCTCAAGACCTGAACCGGTGCCAGCAAGCCCTTGCCAAGAGCTACGGCAAGCGTCTGGTGCTGTGCGGCGATGATCGTCAGGCCATCTACGGGTTCGCCGGGGCCGATTGCGACAGCCTCCCCCGTATGGGTCGGGAACTCGGTGAGACGGTACGCGGTTGTCAGGTGCTTCCACTGACCGTGACTCGCCGCTGCGGTCGGGCCATTGTCACCGAAGCCCAGAAGATCGTTCCCGATTTCGAGGCCCACGAGAGCAACCCGGAGGGGATCGTGTCTTCGGCGGTCTACCCGTCCAAGACGGTCAAGGTCGAGGACTCGTTCATGGCTCGAACGGCGGACGGCGACATGGTGTTGTGCCGAGTCAACGCTCCGCTCGTGTCCACCTGCTTCAAGTTCCTTCGGATCGGTCGCAAGGCACAGATTCAAGGCCGGGACATCGGACAGGGATTGATCTCCACGATCAAGAAACTCAAGTCGGTCTCCGTGGCCGACCTCCAGAAGCGTCTCGACCTCTGGCTCCAAGGCGAGCAGACCAAGGAGAACGCGAAACGGAATCCGTCCGAGGACAAATTGATCGCCATGCAGGACCGGTATGACTGCCTCTGCATGTTCATGGAGGGTGCGGCGAACGTGGACGAGGTGGTCCGCAAGATCGAGTCGGTGTTCACGGACAACAAAACCAACCCCGGCGTCAAACTCAGCTCCATCCACAAGGCCAAGGGACTCGAAGCCGACCGGGTGTTCCTTCTCCAGCTCAAGCGAGCGTCCGTCCCGCATCCGATGGCGAAAACGGAATGGGCTCGTGAGCAGGAGATGAACCTGAAATACGTCGCGGTGACTCGTGCGATTCACGAACTCGTGATTGTGACGGGTGGCGACGATGAACGCCGTGTCATGGACGATGAGTGACCATTGACCCTTCCTACTGCCCTGATGCTCGCGGTCAGGGCGATGGGGACGGCCATCCTAAACCCTCCGACATGAAGACGCAACAATGAACGAGATCATCGAGAAACTGGATGCGGAGATCGCCAAGGCCGAGCGAGCCATCGCTCCGCTCCGTGAGTACGAGGCCAAACTGATCCGACTCCGAGCGGCGAAACACGCCATCGCGAGCGGCGTGGATGCTCCGCGTGCGAATAGGAAGCCGGGAACCGCACGGGCTATCGTCCTGCAATTGCTGCGGGAAAATGGCCCGATGCGGTTCACGGATATTTGCACTAAGAGCGGCTTGGTTTCGGGCAACCTGGGTATGACCATCAGTCGGCTGATCGCGGCAGGCAGCATCGTCAGGCTGTCCCGCGGCGTCTACGCCCTGGCCCCGGACCCGACCACGGAGACAGCCCAGTGATTCGCAGGTGGCTCCCCTCGCGGGGAGAAATGATCTCGTGCGACGATTCATGGCCGGGGAGATCGTCCCCGGTCTGACGGGGCACTACGGTGATCCGGCTCGTGGATTCGCGGGCGGGTATATCGCGGCCCGCTGACAGGTGCGATCCACGGTCCATAGCCGAAAAAACCCCGGAGCAATCTCCGGGGTTCCTTCATTTCTGGTCACTTCATCGACATGGACAACCGAAGAACCCACCACCACGAGCGGCGCGACGAGATCGAATGTTGTCCACGATCCTCCCGAGAAGACCGCGAGACGACGACGTTTCCGACGAGTAGTAGGAGGAGGACGACTCGTAGATCGTCACCACGTCGTTGCTGATCGTTCGGCGACCTCGGGGCGGGCAAACCCCTCCCGGACACGGATCAGCCGCCAGAATCGACGCTGGAGCGTTGGAAACGACCTCATCCACGATCACCGTTTGGCCGGGAAACCCGGTCTTGGGCCACGGACGCGAGACACCGGTATGAGCCGCTGGGTTGCCGAAGTTCTCATCGCCGTGAATGAAGGTCGATCCATCGGCACGGGTGTGGGCGTGATGACCGGGCGGGATGACGACAGCTCGTTTGACGGTGACGGGGGCGGCGGGGGGGCCGACCTCGACGAATCCGGCGTCGGTCCACTTGTACTCGACGGCGGAACCGGTCCCGGCGAGAAAGCAGAGAGATGGGATCACCACTCCCACGATCATGAGCATTCGACGCATGGCGTACTCCGTTCAGGGTAGGGCGAATGAGCCGTCACTCGGACGGAAGGACGGTGAGACAGAGAACCCGGAGATGTGCGTCCGGGTTCCCGAGATCGTTCTTGATGGCTTGGAGGTCGGCCATGACGCTGTTCGGTGTCGAATTGGAGATGACGCACTGACCGACACTGACGACGGTCAAGTCCGATTTCATCAACTCGTAACTGACGAAGTAGTTCATGACCTCTCTTGATTGATGGTGACGGGTCAGATGGCGAGTCCAGCGATGATCTTGATGATGAACTCGATGAACGCCGCGATCTTGTCCTGATTGGCGATGATCCACTCGAAGAAATCCGAAAGCGGACCCGCCTTGTTGTCCTTGCCGACGACCGGAATGCCCTTTTCCGCCGCGAGCCGAAGCAACGCCTCGTCGGAGAGAGCAGTTTCCAGTTTGGCGCGAGCGGCGGCGATCTCCGCTTTCGTGACCGGACGAGGGAGCAGGTTGTCCTTGCGAGCTTGAACCCTCGCGATTCGATCCTTGAGTTCTTCCAATGCCGGATTCGCGCCGATTGGAGCCGGAGGAGTCACTACAGGCGGAGTAACTGGCGGCGTCACTGGACCGGGTTGAGGTTGGACTCCGCCGATACCGACCAGAACGCCGTCCTTGTAGGTCAACGTACCGGTGAATCCCGTCGTCGGAACTGGAGGCGTCACCGGGGGCGTGACGGGAGGCGTCACGGGTGGAGTGACCGGAGGCGTCGGCTGGTCAGGAAGGGTCGGAACGCCGCCGTTGGCGACTTCACGGAATGCCGCTTCGAGTCCGGCCTTGTCGATACCGTTGTCCGCCACGCCATCCTTCGCATAGAACTCGGGCAAAAGCGAGGCGTAACACTCGTCGTTCCATCGGCGTGAGGTGAAGGCGTCCCACGTCATCCGGCGGGTTCCGCCCCACGTCGAAATCCAGACGCCCTTCTCGTCGTACCCGAACGCCTGTACCTCATGACCACCGACGATCCGAGAGTTGGTCGGAGCCCAATCCGAACCGTCCGACGAGTTCATCCATGTTTGAGGAAGGTTCATCCCCACATTGAGACCGCCAGCGATGACGATCATCGTTTTGACCAGCTCCTTGTTCGTGTTGTCCACGGACACCGAGCCGAGGGTCTTCCGGAGTTTGCCGCCCCACACGAATCCGCGTGTCTGTTGAGCCTGATTGACAGCCGCCATGTTGCACCCGTTGTCGCCGGGTCCACAGAACCGGTAGGCGGTGCGAATCTCGTCGTCCGTGGCGAATGCGCCCTCTTCCGATCCGTTCTCGACTGCGGTGACGATCCCCCACTGGTGAGCGCGAGACGACATGACGCAGCATCCGAGCCGGTCGTTCAGGTACATCTTCTTGAGAACGTTGGGAGCTTTGAGACCGTAGTTGATCGCGACGGGCGGGGCCGCTTTCTTCCTGTCGTTGTCGATGAACTTGGCGACACGTGGGAAGTACCGGGCCTTGCCGTCCTTGCCGACGACTGCGCGGAAGTTGCCGTAATCGAACTGCTTCTCGGGGACTTCCCGCCCGAGCTTCGGGCCGACTTCTCCACCGTTTTCCTGATCGAGACCGAGACCGCAGCACTGAACGGAGTCGTCTTCCTTTTCCCGAGGCATCGGGGCGATGTCCGTGACCGTGACGGACGGCACGGAGCGGATCGTGTAGACCCCGTAACGATTGGACTCTTGGGACTGAGCGAGAGTCGGGATGGCGATCATTGTCGCCGCAAGCATGAACCACGAACGAATCTTCATACGACCTCCGGGTTTGAAACAACTTGGATTGTACTCGGATTTCGTGGCGTGTTTTCCCCGATTTCTCGATTAGTAGGGCGTAGGGGCTCAGACCACGTAGAACGTGTTGTCGATTGCCGAGAAACCGAGAGTTCCACCCGGATTCGGCAACTTCAACAAGCACGGGATGTACGCCCCGTTCTGGTCGATGATCGTTCCGTTCAGGTAGACTCCGGGACCGGGAGCGGGCGGGGGTGGAGGAACGAGAGGGACCGGATTGGTCGTTTTCAATCGAGGGGCCGGAGCGATTTCCGGCACATCCGAAGTCACGAGAGGGTCGGACGCCATGATGAAACTCCTGAAGTCGTTTTCAAGCGTGATTCTGCTTTTCTTCGGTTGCGGACCCTCTCCGGAAACCCAGAAGAACCGCGAACCGGATGTCGTCGGGATCGAATCGCTGGTGGATTCGTACCATGCCGAGCGTCGGTATTACGACAATCGGACGATCCGGGTCGTGCTGGACGCTCGCACCTATCGCACGTCGTTCGGACAGGTCGAAGGGAGGTTGTGCGGCTCCGATTCGATGGTCCTGTTTCTCATGATCGACAAAGATAAGATTCCGAACGACGATTCCCATCATCTCGAAATCGTCGGCGTTTGTCGAGGACGAATTCGAGACGGTCGCATTCGTTGCAATGACACCATTCGGATCGACTGGTATGTGTCGGTCGATTCGTGTCGGATCGTCAATCCATAATGCCCGGTTGCTTCTTGGTCATGATCGCTTTGCTCAAATCGGTCAACGCGCCCTCGACCTTCTTGAGGGTCGCGATATTGTCCGATACGGTGGCTTCCAGTTTCTTCAGCGCGGCGATATTGTCCGCCAATACCTGCCTGTCTTTGGCCCGCTCGTCCGCCGTGAACTTTCTGTTCTTCTCCGCTTGTTCGACCTGCCACCGATACCCCTCGGCTTCCCGGTCGTCGGATCGTTTCTCGGTACGAATCATCACGTCTTTGAGTTCGTACAGGGCGATCCCTGCGGTGATCCCGATGAACACCGAAAAAAGAATGAAAATCAGGTTGATGACTTGAGACGAGGACATTCCTTTGACTTCGCCGACGATTTTCGTGACTTCACGAGTCGTCGCCGCGACCACCCCGGTCGGAGGAACCTCGATGCTCACAGTTTGATTCCCGTTGTTCGACATTTTCGATCTCCATCGAAGGTGGTCAATTGACGCCAGTCAGCAAGAGACCGCCGCCATTGCCGCCGATTGGTGGGGCGGAAAACGTTCCGGCGATCAGGCAGACTCCGTTGTCGGCGGGAGAACTGTCATAAGTGACGCCGAATTGCGGTCGCAGATACCGAAAGTTAATGCTGTTGGACGTATTTTGACATTCGTTTACAGGTTGGATAAAATCGTCGAACGAAATGAAGTTGTCCCAACTGACCTGATCGTCCGATTCTTCAAGAATCGTCTGAATGCTGTTGAAAATGTCCGAGTCTTGATTCGGGCCTACGGCAAGGATGTAGTCTGTCATCGGCGACAAACCTTGCGTGTCGATGATGTCGCCGTAGATGGGATTGGTCGGAGATGACCCTGATATAACGCTAGGAGGGATCAACAGGTTCCAACCCGTCCCGTTCGATCCGGGGGGCGTGTCCATGCCGATGATCGCGAGTTGCAACAACACTGAACCGGAGCCCGTACCGACGGCGCGGACGTATCGTTGAGTCCTCCAAAAGATCAGTTCACTGACGGCATCGCTTCCGAGTCCGGAAACGGGAGTACCGACGTTGGTCCATCCGGTCGATCCATTGGCGGATTCCTGCATTTGGAACCCTGCCGTGCCCCCCGTCACCTCTCCGGTAGCGATGAGAGTCGTAAACCAGCTGCCGACAGTCGCTCCCGCGTCGAACCCGACTGTGGTCCCGTTTGCATTAGCGAGCGTCGGCGCGAGAATGCACTGCATGACTTGATCCTTTTAGTGTGGCCATTCGACGCAAACGTCGTCGCCATCTCGAATCACAGTGGATTCCGTGAGATGGAGTTCGATATGGTCGAGGACGACCGTCGCCGCGATGATCTTGAGTCGTTTGGGCTCATTGCTGTTCAGATCGCGGAACACCAGATGACCGCCGACAAGCGACGGAATAGGTCCGAGCGTCACGTCACGAAGAAGAATGGACAGCGGTTGAGGAACGTCCTGATGCTGAAGGCGGACAATTGGACTCGGGTCGTCGTTCGGGAACGTGTAAGCGTGGCTCCGACGAAACCCGGACATGAGTTCCAATTCGCGGGCCAGTTCTTGGACAGTCATGGTTTGCCTCGATTTTCTTCCTAGTTTAAGTATCGGATTTTGGGGGCACGTACCATCCCATTTCCTTCAAGAAGCCGATCATTTTGGTTTTTCGATTGACTTGATCGGGTATCTCCAGGCCGTCCGTTCTTGGCGACGTTCGGCCAAACCAATTGGTGTCTCTTGGGCCGATGTGCAGCAGTTCCACGTCCAGTTTTCGTTTATCGGATTCCGGCCAATTCTCCTGAAACTGATGGTCCCCTTCACCGGCGTGGTCGGATTTCAACCCGTACCACGGGCGGAACTTTGCCGAGGGTCCGTGGAACAGTTGAAAGTAACCGGGATAGCCCGTTTCATGCGACAGTCGCAGATTGGCCCATGTTCGCGGCAAAGGAGGGCGTTCCAGAAGTCTTCTCGGAGCCCCATACAGGTATCTCTCGTCGAGATCGACGAACGGCATCGAGTTCGGGAACAGAATGTCCGCGTCCCATATGACGATCCACCCGTCACGACCGAGATCGTCAAACGCCTCTTCCAACGCTGCGCCTTTGTTGAAAGATTCTCCGTTTCGGGTAAATGCGTCCGTGATGAAGCATCGAGCGGACGGCACCGAACGCACGACCTCTTGCGTCCTTGCGTCCGCCGGTGAAGTGACGACGACGATCTCCGTCAGATGACGAGCGTTCCGGGGAAGTGTGATTGCAAGAAGATCGTCGTACTCGACCGACACTACGATGCCTTTGACCGGGATCATGCCGCTCTCCGAAGTTTCGCCAAACAGTGGAACCGCTCGCAGACCTCGAATTTGGCCTCTTTACAGAATCGGTTCACGGCTTGGCCCACATCCCTCCATGCAAGCTCGTCGTAGTCGTGGCACACGATCACTCCATCGGCGGAGAGCAGCTTTTCCGCATACAGGAGGTCTCCATAGATGCCCACGAAGAAGTGGTCTCCATCCACGAAGATGAAGTCGAACTTGGCCGAGCAGAAAATCGCCAGATGGTTCAGCGTTCCGCACCACAGGTTTTGAGTGTGGTTTCGCCGATTGCTCAGCCAATGGCCGATTCGTTCGCCTTTCTCGAAATATGGATCAACGGAGACGATCCGTGTTTCGGGGTGGGCTTCCGTGATCTTGGCGGCAGTCACCCCGGACGCGGAGCCGACTTCCAGCATCCACGCTTTGTCGGGCACCCACTCGATGAGTTTCTTCAGCTCCGATTCCGTCATCCAAGACTGTCCGACGAACCCTTCGTAACTGGTGGGGTTGGTCTCGGTCATGTGATCGCTCCGTTTTCGATGTAGTTCGTCGCTTTCTTGAGTGGTGAGCCGAGTTGAATCAGTTCCGTCACGACTTCCACGGCGCGGCCCGGTCGTTTCGGTCGATAAATTGCCTGATGTGTCGCCGACACCTGTTCGGCTGGGCCGGAGTTCGCCAACGCGCCGTGACCACGAAGAGGGATACCGCAATCGTGGCAATGCTTTCGGACTTGCTGCTCGAAGTCCTTCATTGGACGTTTCCACCAGCCGGGCACGACGGGAAGGCCGAGATCAGGGTAGTCCGGCTCATCTTGGTGCAGCATGGCTTGAGATGCCGCGAGTTCGCAGAAGTACGCGCGGAGTTGCCCGCGAAACACGCAGATCATCGCCGACCATTGCTGGTTAACGTCGCATCCGCCGATGAGATTCCACCGCTCGGCCTCGTCCTCGATCACGTCCCGCATCGCGACGAACGGCGGACTGTGGCGGGAGTCTGAATCGAGCCCCTTGAGGAAAGGACGGGACTCCGGCCAGTCGCGGTGGAACTCGTCCCATGCTTCTTGGGACTCATGTACGTTCAGATTCGAGACGGACGGATTGAACGTGATGGCGGCGGTGCGGCCTCTCCCTCTGGGATGATTGCACCACAGGCCACGCTGCTCCCACGGTACGAAGCCTCGAAGAATCGAACAGAGTTCGTCGAACTGCGGGTGCAGAGCGGGATTGCCGCCGAACATGCCGACGACGCCGAAGTACCCATCGAGAGATTCAACTGCTGCACGAAACTGATTGGGCGTGATGAACCCGAGGGGTCCGGCAAGGTTGCTGCCTTGGGTGCAACCGTAGCATGAACGGTCACATGCCCGCGTCGTCCAGATTTGAAGCACGCCGCCACGCCACACACCAGGCCGTTTGTCGCCGGGTGCCACCATCTTGACGAGTGCGGCAGCGGCAGGGTCGTCGCCATTGTCGGATATGACGGGAACGATGCGATCTTTGCAAAACCGGCACCATTCGACGCCTTTCGCTCTTGGCCGATTTTCAATGACGCATTTGCCGTGAACTGAACACTCGTAAACGTCCATCATCGGCAGGTTGTGGCATTTCGCACACCCGACCTGTTCACCAGTCTTTTCCAATCGGTATCGGCAGTCGATCTTCGGAAGCGTGGTGGGCGTGTGTGCCGGGGCCACGACAAGTAGTTTTTTCTGGTCGTTCTTGGTCTTGAACAACTCGACGTACTTCAATCGCTTGGCCTCCGGGAGACCAGCTTTACCTGTATAGATATCCATCTCACGGACGGACAAACTCACGCCGAGTTCTTCGACCCACGTCATTCCGTCACCCTCGCTCGAATACGCACGGTCGAGCCGAATGGGGCTTGCGCGGTACATCCGGACGTGACGATACACTCCCACAAACTCTCCCCTTCAAGCATGAGGGGGTCGCACGAACAGGTATCAATCGTGCTTTCGGGTTGTGAAGACGTGATGCAACCTTCCGCCCCGATGCAAAAGCCCCAATATCCGTTGCCGTCGAGCCCGCTAAGCACGAACCCGTGGCACCCCAACGTGGCCGAATGGTTGCTGCATACGAATGCCAGATTCGGCAGGGTAAGCGGGTTCGTGGCTGGAGTCGCCCACCCGAGAATCGGGGTCCAGTCACCGCTTGGGTGGCGGGGAATCGTGAACGTTTGACCGGCGGCGAACGTCGTGATCGCGCCGCCAGTCGTGGTGACTTCCAATATCTCAATCGTCACTTCTTCGGGCCACTCTCGGCCTTCCGGATCGCAGATGCGAGTCACCTGACCGAGCGGAGATATGGTGATTGTGTCTTGATCCTCCGGGTCGCCACCACTGACCCACGTGAACGTGTTCTCACCGTCGCTGACCCACGATAAAGCGTCCATCTCATAGATCATGTCCCCAAACGTGAGACGATACACGCTGTCTTCGTATGGGTCCGTCAGAATGTACTCGATTTTGACGTTGACGCCACCGACCTGACATTGGTCCTCCCAATACAACCTTCCGGCATCGCCGGTGCCAGCGACATTGACGGTCCACCACCCGTTGTATTTCTGTCGAGCGTCCGACGTGAAACCTGCGTTCTGGAACTTCCATGCGACAGGGGTCGGCTCGTCGCCGCACCCGCAATCGCAAAGGTCGGTGACGCAACCATCATGGCATCGAACTTTGACGCGGAAGTAGTTAAGACACTCGGTTCCGACATCAGGGCAAGGCTTGATGCCCCAACCGGCGAAAATCACGTAGTCGTAAACGTCACCCGTTTCGGGGTCGGCTTCGCGACCGGCACAGTCTAAAGACAGGTTGATATCGACGATCTTTGTGACGCCGGAGCCGGTTTCGCACGTGATGTGGACGCCTTTGATGATGCCGGTTGCGGTCGTACCGGATTGGCCCGGCTTGACCACGAATATGCCGCATCCGCAGCAGGTTTCGAGCATCTTGAGCCGAGCGAATCCGTCCAGCGTATCGTCCCATTTGTGGGAATGCCACTCGTCTTCGACCTCGACGCATTCGCAATCGCCATACCCGCCCAAGTTTTTCGATTGGAGGCATTTGCCGTTGCCGACTCGAAATGAATTGATGAAGCTGATACCGCTGCAATCTCGACTTTCACTGAATAGCTTCGGTTGGAACAGCCAGATACCGGCACGGAGCGGATCGGGGGAGGCGTGGACGATATCACCGATTTCCGGGTTGCCGGACGCGCCATTGACCGCTTTGGTCGCGTACATGACGTAATCGGTCGCGTCATCTCCGATCCAGTCTCCGTCAATGACCACACCGGAGACTTCCTTCTGGATTCGACCGGCCCATGCCGTGCCGCCGTCCGGTCCCGTACCGCTGCCGGTGAGCTTCACGTAGTAGGTCTTGGAGCCTCCCGGAGATATCGGGAGAATTGTGGACGGAAAATCGTTCCACGGAGGGCGTCGAACGGTCGTCAGGACGAGAGGTTCGTGTGGATTGTTTTCGTCAAGCCACGGATCGGTCAACGCCACCATCCACTCGACAAAATCTTCCCATCCGGTCGGACCCCATGCGACGATTCCGGGAAACGCCACGTCAAGGTCCGCGAGCCTCCACCCATACCAGTCTTCCCCGGCGGCTTGAACGATGTCGGTCCACGCCGCGTCATCGTCGGCGCCCGTGTAGTTGAAATCGACGAATGCGGTCGCCGACGTGTCCGCCACACCCAGAGCCGGTCCATAGCTTTCGATTTCCAAACTGGCGAGAGTGACCTGTTCCGTCTTGGGGACCGTCTCCCCGTTCGGTCCCGTTTCCGTTTCGTCGATTCCCGCGACCGTCACGGAAGACGGAACGGTTTTGGCGATCTCATTGGAACCGATATAACCGCCCAGCGATTGAGTCGGAGCGGCGTCCCATTGATCGTCGGATTCCTGTTTCGCCGTCTCCCAATTCACCGTCCGAACCGATCCGTCGAGGCCGACGATCACTCGCTGACCGACTGAAGCGGCGGCGGCATCGAGAACTGCCGCCGGAGATCGCAGATACCCGACCCATTTGTCCGTAGGAGACTCGTAGGCGGCATCGACGGTATCGACCGAGATGGACACCCCCAAAATGGTTCCAAGTTGCGAGAACAACGAGGCCCACGACGCCGGAGTCTCGGTGATGCTCCCCGATTTCCATTGCCACCAGAAACGAGCGTCCGTGAACGTCAGCAACCACCCGTCCGATTGAAGCCCCAATTGGCTGATCGGGCGAGGCGGAAGCATCGACATCGAAGCGGACATCGTTCGATTCGCGCGACCGTCGCGAAGCACCAAATCCTGCAGTTGGTTGGGGCTTTCGTAAACGGCGTTGATCTGGTCAAGTCGCGATTTGGAAACGAGCGCGTGAAACCATGCCGGACGGGTCGCGTCGTTCGGCCAGTGCAAGACGCC